>Ga0308166_1002394_pt1 | contig 17473 bp, 11 predicted proteins | sample PhyCR2_2_FD_202137 | JGI IMG/M metagenome (GOLD analysis project Ga0308166, IMG submission 202137) | Phyllosphere microbial communities from UC Gill Tract Community Farm, Albany, California, United States - DLSLCC.R2 | ecosystem: Host-associated > Plants > Phyllosphere > Unclassified | place... | reverse complement strand
CACTACGCTGGTCTAGCTTCATCTGCAGTACAACGTCGTCTGGCATAGCGCGCACGAGCTCTACGCCCTTTAAAGTCCAGCTGGCGCGGTGTTCGTCGCGCGGATCGCATACCGTTACCTGATACTCGAGGCAAAGCGCAATTTGTGCCAGAAACTGTGATAACTGGCCGGCACCTATAATGAGTAAGCGCAGCCGTGGCCCGTGGATGGTAAGCAGCCTACCGTTCGACAAGCATAATTGTTCTTCAGCACAACCATTGGCCAACTCAACCGTTCCGGTTTCTAGGTCCAGGATGCGCTTTGTCAGAATGCGATCACTCATCAGGCCAGCCAGTTCGCTTATGCGGCTGTGATTGGCGAGCGGCTCGACCACTAGCTGAATAGTCCCGCCGCAGGGCAAGCCAAACCTGTGCGCCTCGTCGGCCGAAATTCCGTAGGTAAGGACTTTGGGCGTCGTTTGTACTATGCCATGCTCTCGTATTGATGCTATTAGGTCATCCTCAATACATCCCCCGGAGACAGATCCGACTACCGTACCATCGGCACGAATTGCCATTGTCGCCCCAACCGGTCGGGGGCTGGACCCCCATGTGTGCACTACAGTTATATATTCGCAACGCCATCCATCGCGCAGCCACTGGGCACAAGCGTTTAGTACTTCAAGGTCGATAGAGTCCATCTAGATTTCGGTGACGACGCCACTGAGATGTATTTTCGCGTATATCCGGAGCGGTGCATGTTTCGTGGGCGACCGCTGTTACCCTGGCAATTTTGGCTCTGTTTGGTGCGGTAGGCCGTTGCCGGGCAATAGGCGTTATGGGGATTTCGTAAGCTACATGTCTTCGGTTCGAATCTTTTCTGAGTCGGAGCTCGCACATGAGTCTTTACCTGAGCTGTACCTGCTTCTCGTAATATGAAACAACTGAGGAGCCAAATTAGAATCCGTCAAGCTGCGGGCCTCACGATGTAGGCGCCACAAGTACGTGACAGCAGCTTATTCAGCTGCTGTCGGACAGACGCCGAACGCCGGTATTAGTGGATGGAGCGAATACCGTGGGAACCGACGAGGAGCACTCGCCCATTCTTCAGAGCGACGGCAGCCGTGTACGCCTGACGATCCTCACCCTGCTTACTTTTGAATGTTAGCCCACCGTCATTGCTAATAATGGTAACTCCATCAACTGCGGTTCCAATAACTATATGATTGGGCAGTTGGACGAAATTGGTAATAGAGCTCGTGATGCCAGAGTCAATACGATTCCATGTAGTGCCTTTATCGGCGCTACGGTAGACGCTGCCACGCAGGCCCCCGACGAGGACGGTACCGTCCTTGAGTACGGTACCACACCACAAGCTGCCAGAATAACCGCTCGCAATTGGAGACCAGGTTGCGCCGTTATCGTTTGATCGGTATACGAGGCCGCGCTCTGCCGTAATAAATATCGGTTCACTTGGTGCTGAAAAAATGCTGAACAGATTGCGATCGGCGCGCTTTGCACCGTCAGGTGGAGGGAGCTGCACCGGGCTCCAAGTGGCGCCTCCATCATTGGTTTTTAACATCAGAGACCATAATCCAACTGCGAACCCGTCTTTCGAATTCCTGAAGAAGACAGAGAATAGCGGTTGATCAACCTTGGTATCGTTACGCGAAGAAGACCAGTTGTTGCCACCATCGGTCGTCTTCAGAATCGTCCCCCAATGGCCGACCGCCCATCCATTGTTGTCATCGACAAAATACACGTCGGTAAGCTCTGCAGATGTCGGGACCGTACGTGCCTGGTGCCACGTGAGACCATCGTCGTCTGACAGGGCAATCGTTCCGTGTTCGCCAACGGCAACAAGGCGTTTTCCAGCGCGAACGGCCGCGAGGTACTCAGTCTTGGATAAATTCGGCGATTTGTTTGCCGCGCGCACAACCACCGTGGCAGGGGTAGCTGTTTGCGCATTGGCCGTAATGCTTGTCGCCACCAGCAAGCTCATCGACACCGCGGCTTTATACAATTTCATATCCGAAGCTTTCAAAAATCAATGGGACAAAATCGAAGGGGAATAGGCGGCGGACTTTCTCGGAAAGACGCGCTCTAGCACTACAGCCAGAGCTGGCAGAGCAGTAAAGGCCATCACAAGATTCACAAGAAACATGAAAGCCAAGAGCTTGCCCATGTCGGCCTGAAATTTGAGGTCGGAGAACACCCACGTGCCAACCCCCAGAGCAAGCGTTAATGCGGTGAAGATAGTTGCGATACCTTCAAATTCTAGAGCTCGAGTCATCGCAGTTCGCATCGAGTCGCCATCAGCCAAATGCATTTGGAGGCGGTTATAAATGTAGAGTGCATAGTCAACGCCGATGCCTACTGCTAGAACCATCACGGGAAGAGTCGCGACGGTCAGACCGATTTCGAATTCTTTCATGAACCAGTAACCGATGAAAGTGCCAACAGTCAAAGGAAAACAGCAGGCCAAGGCGGCGCGAAAATCGCGATACACAATAAGAACGAGAAGAATAATGGCAGCGTAGACATATAGCATCATGGGTAATTCGCTACGTTCGAGCTCCTGGTTTGTTGCCGCTAAGACGCCGGCGTTACCGGCTGCCAAACGGAGGCGAACCCCTGCTGGTGCTGGCCTGTTTGCAGCAAACTGCTGCACAGCAGCCAATACACGATCGATGGTAACAGCCTTGTGATCCGTAAGATAAAGATGCACGGCCGTCATCGAGCAGTCCTTGTTGTTGTACCCTCTAACGCGTCCCACTTCCGTCGCTAATGCAGAATAGTTCGATGAATCAATCGGAACTACGTGCATTTTTGGGTAACCTTCGTTATAGCCTTGGTTATATGTGCGCAACTGTTCAGCAAACGAATCGATGGCGACCACGCCAGTAACGTTTCGCATCGCGGCCCCAAACTCGTCAGCATACAATCCAACATTAACGTTTTCACACGACTCGGGCGGAGCTGCGACCACGACTGTAAGCCAGTCTAAACCCATATTAAAGCTAGAGGAAACGGCGACCGCGTCCTGGTTAAACCGAGCTTCAGCGCGCAGTTCAGGAGCGCCAGGCTGGACCGTACCAATGACACGGTCTCGGCTCGCCCATGCAGTTACTCCGAGTACCAGAATCGAAATGCAAGTAATTACGACTGCATTGCGCCATTCGGCCACCACCGCGATTGCGCGAATAATTTTGGTGCGCGCCTCGCGCTTGCGCATGGCCTTCTTGGCATACGCGTCCGTGAAGTTGCAATATGAGGCAGCAAGCGGCAACATTACCAAGTTGGTAAGTATTTTGTAGCCGACGCCGAGCGAAGCGGTAATGGCCAGCTCACGAATCATTGGAATCGGAATTAGCAGAAGCGTCAGGAATGAGATGAGAGCAGTTACTAACGCGAGGACCCCGGGAATAAGTAACCCCGTAAAGCTTGCTCGCGCGGCCTGCATTGTCGTTTTGCCTTGAGCCAGACCGCGAACGATAAAGTTAATTTGTTGGACACCGTGGGACACACCAATGGCGAAAACCAGAAACGGTACAAGTACAGCAAGTGGATCGAGCCCGTATCCCATCAAATTCAGTGTACCGAACTGCCAAACCAAAGATGTTAGCGAGCATGCAACTGGCAGCACCGTAAAGCGCCACGAATGACAATACCAATAGACCGCTGCCAGTGTCAAAATCAGTGCTAAACCAAAAAATTGGACTACACTTTTTCCGCCCTCTGCAATATCTCCGATCTGCTTGGCAAACCCGATAATTTCGATTTTGAAATTTTTGTCTTCAAACTTCTTCCGAATTTGCGACTCGATCAAATTATTGTAGTTAATGTAGTCAATCTTTCGGCCGTCTACGCCGACCTCGTTCAGCTCTGCCGTTACCATGGCGGACGTCTGATCTCGAGAAACCAACGTGCCAATGTACCCTGCACGGCTAGTTGAGGTCTGGATATTATTGATTTCTTGGGGTGTAAGCGCGTCGACGGTAATTGTGCCGGGAATAATCGGCTGAGCGCGGAAACCATCTTCGGTAATCTCGTTAACAAAACTGTTTGGCGTCCACAAGGATTTGACGCCCAGCCTGTCGACATTAGGCAGCAATGTCACGGTCTGCGTTACCTCATAAAGCCGGGTCAAAGCTTCTTTCGTCCAGATCGTACCTTTGCGGGCCTTGACTACGACCGTGAGACGATTTGCGTTTGGGAGGTCTTGCCTGTACTGTTGGAAGGTCGAGACGTATTCGTGCCCGATGGGAATCTGTTTTTCAAATCCAGCCTCCATGTGGAGCTTGCTCGCAAAGACGGCCATCACAGCCGTAAACGCGAGCAGTACGGTAAGCGTAAGTCCGCGATAACGGAACAGAAACGCTTCCAAGCGAGCAATCAGTGGTTTCAAATTCATAATTTTGAATATTTCTGGTGACGCCGTCTTTACGGCTATGTCTTGTTTCGAAATCTTAAAGGAACATTCATCTACTCGCCCGTCCACGCCCATGCGTACCTTGTGGTAGCTTGTTGCGAGCTACGGAAACCGTTCGGATTAGTGCGAATCTAATAATGTTGCAGTCATATCTAAGTTCCGGCGTTGGTTCTAATCTACGTCCGCTCTTCCGATGCCCTTTCTTCGCGCACTTGATAAGCGTTGGCTGACCGTAACCAACGTTGATTCACCATCGATCAGCCATTCCGTCCAGCAGAACGTTGTCCTCGCTGTCTCGTAGCCATACACCATGGTCACGTACAATGAACTGCGCGCCGTCCTTGTGCAGTGAAGCAGTGTCGGTGAAAGGATGAACGAAGTGACTCTTGTCGGCGGCTTGCCAGGATGCGGTGCTACGTTTCGGGGTATTCATAGCGTGGCCTATAACAATGATGGAAGAGAGCTGAGGTTGCTCTCCCGGGAACAATAATGAGTGGCATCTTGCCGTGGCGGCAGGTGACAACAGGCCATTTATCGCGTGTAACCCGTATGTCCGGCTATCGCGCGGCCTCAGCACAGTCCTCATCGCTCAGTTGCTGAACAAAGGTTCGCGCGATCTAGCAGGGAGAGAAGGCGCAGAAATCGGAAAGGTCACGGCGCCGTGCACGGGGACGGCGCACGGATCGCGAAAAGCCGCGTGATGGACCTTGACGCGATGTTGTGTGCCAGCATGTGCTGCTTTCGTCGAATGTGACAGGTAAGTCCATAACATCAACTGGAGCGGTCTTGAGGTAGCCGTATATCAAGGTGGTGCGTGATCGGTCCAGGCACTTCAGCACACTACTGGACCCGCGCACCAACAACATGAGCCGCTCTTCCGGCTGGCCTTATGCGCCCATAGATGTATACGCTGCTCTTACGAGTTTGATCACACAACACAAAGCCCCACAGCAGTGGGACGTTCGAGACTCGTGCGTGCGCTTGTTCGACACAATTCTTGCTATCTTGCTCACGAAGGCATTTCTACAAATGTAATTCAGGACGGTGGTGGCAACGTTCTTACTGACGAGCCTGCTTCCTGTCCCGACTTAGCTTACTCAAGGAGAACAACGCATGGAATCGAGGGGCAGCATCGGAGACATCTGGGGTGAACGAGCTTGAGCTTGCGTGCCAGTGTGATGATGGCCTCGAAAATGGGCGCGGAATCCCGGCGGGTACCGACGTCGCGCACGATGGACCGGTCGATCTTCAGCGCGGCCAGCGGAAAGCTCATCAGATAGGCCTGGAAGGAATAACCCGTACCAAATCGTCGAGCGAGAACGACAGTCCCCGCGAGCAAAGCTCATGCATTTGCTCCGTGATCTCCAGCGTGTTTTCGGCGAAAACGCTTTCGGTCAATTCCAGGCACGCTGCCTGTCAGCATTACCTGTCGACAACAGGCTTTGCGCAACGACGGGGCCTAGCGACGACCGAACCTGTCCACTGGCCACATCTGCACTGGCCGCTCATGCGGGCCAGAGCGGATCGCATGGCTCGCCCTGCTATCATGTCGCGCGCCAATCAGACAAACCTGCCCACCTTGACGACGAACCTCAACAATCACCAGTCGGTGTTCCGCGAGCACTTACTTGAACACCTGCTGATCGGCGACCTGCTCAAATACTCGTGGCTGAACGCTGGCGCGACCCTTGAGGTCTCGCAGCCTTCGATCGACCGTTCAGGGCACGACGTCGTGCTCGAGGCGAACGGTGTCACACGCCATGTTCAGCTCAAGTCATCGTTCCACCTCGCGAGCACAGCGACGCAGAACGTGCATGTCGGCCTCGCCACGAAGCCGTCGGGCTGCGTCGTCTGGATCCGGTTCGACTCGGATACGCTCGCGCTCGGGCCATTCCTGTTCTTCGGCGGCGAGCCCGGCGCGCCACTGCCGTCTCTTGCGGACCTCAAGGTTGCTCGGCACGCCAAGGGCGATGCTACTGGCGCAAAGAAGGAACGCCCCAACGTCAGGGTGCTGCCGCTTTCCCGATTCCGGCGGCTCGACGATATTCCCGCGCTGTATTCGGCGCTGTTTGGCGTCATCGAGCTGGGCGCGCCCGCGACACCCGACGACAACACATTATCGGAGACCGACTCCGAATAAACGATCTCGCCGCAGCTTGCGGTTCCCTCGGTATCCGACGCGGGCACTCGCGCTACAGCGTCATATGGCCACGCCGAAGACGGTTCTGGCGATCTTGTCCATACGGCAGAGAAACGCGTTGACTATCCGTTCGGCATGGTCCAGTAACAAAGTAAGCACCTTTCACGCTCCCCGGGCCATTGGCGAATTCGTCAAGGGGCTGGATTGATCGCGGAATTCCATTGTCGGCGCGATGCGACGCTGATGAGCGACCTGCCAAGGACGTCGACCGCGCCTGCCGTGGCGAGCGAACTCCCCAAGTTACGATGGTCGGCGAAGCTCAAAAGAAATTTGAAAGACAGATAGAAAAGGCGTTCGCGGACACTTTTTCGGCTTTTCCTTACGTGATTACTGTTATAACCACGTACGGATTTTTCAAGTAGCGGAGCTTGCAGGTGTCTGAACCGTCGCTACTTAAGGATTGATAACACATCTACGATCGTCCGTTGAAGTAAATCTGCCACCGTCCCTTACTGCTCATTTCTAGAGTGTAGGCCGTCCTCCATGTCGTCGAAGCGTGGCAGGCTTGGCTGTCCGGTCGAGTGAAGCAAAGTTGCCACTTCCCGAAAGCTTGAAGTAAAACTGCCACTTGCCGTAGCTAGGTTCTACCTCCTCCGCGACGGAAGCTTGCCGCGCTCCGTATTCCTTGATTTTTCATTAAGCCGTACTACTCTTCAGTTCTTGCCTTCGGCCGGGAGCTGGTATGGAAGCGCGCTTCGTACAACCTGCCACGACACGCAGACCACATAAGTCGCACCGTTTCGACGTCCACGGCTTAAAGGTTAGCAGAGCCGTGACGCTCTTCAACAAGAGCCCGTTCCGCACTTGGCTTGACCTCGAAAGCACCCCGGCCGTCACCTGGTATTGCGAAAGACCCTTGGTCATCGAGGAAGGCGAAAAGCCCCGAGTCGTAGATTTTTACGTAATCAAGGAGGGACGCGAGCAGCTATGGTTCTGCCCTACCAAAACGGAGGTAGAGAGCAATCAGCCGTTACTTAAGCGCTTCCCCGGGTTCGCATACTGGTGCGAGCACAACAATATCGATTTGATGTTTGTCGACATGACCGAGCCAGTCGATAACGTCGCACGAGCGAACTGGGGGCACATCATTCGGGAACTGTCCGCCTTTCGCCGGTACGTTAGCGCGGATCTTGTCAGCGCAATCCGTTCTGAGCTGTCTGAGCCGAAGAGGATTGCCGATCTCTGGAGAATGTTCCCGACGGTCGACCCGATCGTGATCAAAGTGGGCGTGTTCCAGCTGGTTCATCAGGGGCTGGCGACGGGAAGCGAGCTCGGCTATTTGCCTATCTCGCCCGCGATGACTTTCTCTGCACCGTGAGCCCGGCCATGCCGAATGGAACCTGCCGTCACGATCGCCAGTCGATCCCTGACGCTTCAAAGCGCCTTGACACGTGGCCTACAGTCGACACGTCAGCACTGCCGGCGGCGCGCCGAAAAACCTACAACCAACGCTGCCAGGCAGTCACCTTGTATCTCACCGTTCCCGAGCTGAGCGTGTCGTCAATCACCACTCAGACCGGAGTCGATCGCAAGACGCTACTGCGCTTGCTTGACCGCTGCATGGCAGCGCATCCTGATGGCAGAGTCTATGGATTTCGAGGTGCCATACCGGGTCTGCATGTCAAGCCTTACGAACGGTTTGAACCTGTGAAGTTTGGGCGGACGGCAGGCAAGGCTGGGGCGTTTAGACAGCTATTACAGCGCTATCCCGACATCGCGGCTTACCTGCGCCGGGCATTCATCGAACGCAACCGGCCGATCAAAAGCGAACGTGAGGTACGCAAGGGTATGCGCTCGATCCATCAGAAATTCCTCAAGATGTGTCGGGACTGCGGCATTCATGCCGACCAATATCCTTTCACAGAGAGCCGAATGGGAATCCGTTCGCTCTATGCCCATTTCAAATCCCTGGCAGAGGAGTCGTTCGAGATGTCAGTCAAACATGCAGGAGGACTCTCGGCTCGAGCCGCCCCAACGTTGTCACCGCAAGCCCCGGCGGCGACACGGGCATACGAGGTGGTCGAGTTCGATGGCCACAAGATCGATTTGCGTCTAACGGTTCGTCTGAAAGATCTGGGCGGCGAGGAAAAGCGAATCGAAATGCATCGCATATGGCTGCTTGTCGTACTCGACGTGGCCACGCGTTGCGTGCTGGGGTACCACGTTGCGTTGAGTGTCGAATATTCGAAAGCCGATCTCGCATGTGCGCTCCAGGCAGCACTGAAGCCGTTCCGTCCGCGCTCCTACCAAATTCCTACGTTGGCGGTAAGGACGGGTGGTGGCTTTCCGTCACATCTCATTGCCGGCCTCGAATACGCTTGCTGGGACTGGTTCAGGTGCGACAACGCGAAAGCGCATCTGGCGCCCGACACGATAGAACGGCTAACGCAAATAATCGGCTGCTGGACCGACGTCGGGGCGCCAGCCCAACCCAACGACAGACCGCACATCGAACGATTCTTTCATCTCGTTTCTCGCCACTTTGCCCATCAGCTGCCCGGGAACCTGGGCAGCGATCCATCTGCGATCGAACGCGCACTGAGCGACCCGAAAGGAGACCTGCGTCTTCTTGTCGACCTGGATGAACTTGAGGACATGATCGAGGTCCTGCTGGCAAACTACAACGGCGAGCCACATCCCGCACTCTACGGCCGCACCCCACTCGAAGCGATGGCCTTTTCGGTCGAGCAGCATCGCGACCAGATCAGGATCCTGCCCGTTGCAGCACGCTCCAACCTGTGCCTCCTGCACGAGGCGAAGATCGTCACCGTCAAGGGGCAGCTGGTGGCAGGCGTACGTCCCCACATCAACTTCAGTAACGTCAGGTACACCAGTCCAGTGCTGGCTGGCAGTCCTGCGCTGATAGGGAAGAAGCTGAGGATCTATTACGATCCTCGGGACATCCGTGTTGTGAAGGCATTCTTCAGTGACGGCACCGAACTCGGCGCCCTCTCGGCCGGACGCCCCTGGTGCTTCACACCTCATTCACTCAAGGTCAGGCAAGAGATCTTCAAGCTGCTGGCCGAGCGCAAGCTTGAGATCCGGGAGGGAGACAATCCGGTCGAAGCCTGGACTCGCATGCGCATGGCACAGCGGCATAACAAGGCGTCGGTAGGAAAAATGGCAAAGCAGCAGCGCCTCGAGCAGGGCAATGCGGCGAATGATATGGACGAGGTCGAAGGGCTGTATATCGCAACAGGGCGTCCAGTTCAAGACTCCGAAGCGCCGATCGTGGAGTCTGGATCGAATGTCGCCCTCCCAAGTAGCACCGACGACGCGCCGGTCGTACCAAAGCCGCTATCGATTCGCAAAACGCTTACCTTCTGAGGTCGCCATGCCAATGACAACGAGTCGCCCGATCGACATCGACGATCATCCCGTCGTACGCAAGCGATATCTCGTGGCCACCCCGACCATCGACCTCGTTACACAGCGGATCGTAAAGCAGATCCGGCAGCGAAATCCTGGCGCAATCTTGTACGGTTACCCGCGGTTCGGCAAGACGTCCAGTATCCGGTATGTGATCCACTACTTGAACGACACGTTTCCCGGAGCCGTCTGCGTCAATTTCCGCTGCGAGACCCACAAGTCAGGTTCGGAGGATTCGTTCCTGGTCGCGTTGTTGACCGCGGTCGGGCACAAGGAGCCCATGGCTGGGAAAATCTCACGCAAACGCCACCGGCTGCTCGAGCACATTTGCATGCTGGCAGATCGTTCCGGTAAAGATTGGATCGTATTCTTCGCGGACGAAGCCCAAAAGCTGCAGGTGATCGAATACGAGTGGCTGCGTGACCTCCACGATGCACTCGAGCTCAAAGGCATTCGGATGATCACGATCCTTGTCGGGCAACCCCAGCTACTGGATCAGAAGTCGGCCCTGCGACAGTCGCACAACACGCAGATCGTTTTACGGTTCATGGTCACGGAAATCCGGTTCGGCGGGATTGTATCGGCCGAAGAGGTAGGCGCGTGTCTCGACGCGTACGACACGTCTTGTTATCCAAGCGACAGCGCCTGGACATTTACACGCTTTTTCTACCCGCACGCCTACACGGCGGGCATGCGCCTGAGCTCGCAAGCCGGTGCCCTCTGGAAGGCATTCGAACGTGCGCATAAGGCAGCCGGCTTAGGGAATCACATCGAAATCCCAATGGCCTACTTTGCCCGGGCCGTGGAGCATGCCCTTTCGGAACACTGCAGGCACGATTCCGACAGCTTTGGCTTCTCGCCCGCGATCTGGGACGAGGCAGTCCTGGAATCAAACTACGTGCTCGCCTGCGAGGAGATCCGCTTGGGACTGCCACTGCCTGAGTGGCGGTCCTGATGAAGATCTACCACGACACCTCGGCCCGTAAGACGCCCGAGTGGTGTTGGCATCGCGGCTGGGCAACCGGGCACGATTCGGCATACGGATTGCTGATGAAGTTCGCCTTCCTGAATGCGCTGACGGCCCGAGATATTGCGCGCCTCTTCACGTCGCGCAAGCGTGGCGCGCGCACAGGTCTGCTACGGTCGCTCCGGTTTGATCTCCGTGACAGCAAACACTTTGATCTCGACGCGATGGCTTCGGCATTTTGTACCGACGCGAAAGCCCTACGTGACGCGTTTTTGGACCTCCGCTTCTCCGATGTCTCGGACTCGGAAGGCAACCTGAAATGGTGCGAACAATGTCTGGCCTGGGGACTTCATATGGCAGCGTTACAGATGCGTGCTGTACGGCGCTGCCCGCTACACAACGTCGCCTTACGTGACACCTGTTTCTGGTGCGAGCGGACGATCCCTTATGAGTTTTCCGCCGCCCTGTTCGACAAACCGTTTTGCTGCCCCCATTGTGGAGCCGACATGGCGGCACAACTGAAGCTGGCGCGGTCGAAACTTCGCGCACCAAGCCCCAGAGAAGGCGTCCTGATCGAGCGAATGAACAGGTATGTCGCGGCATTCGCACGCACCGTCGAGCGCAAGGGTTCCATACCGCGTGCGATCCCTGGACTGGACTCGCTCAGCCTATCCGGTACCGATCATGCCCACGAGGACGCGTACCTCGAATTCGTCGGGAAAGTCGTCGACGTGTTGAAAATTTCGGATGATCCGCAAAGTGCTCCCCTGGCCGGGCTTATCGCCCTCCGATGCGGATGTGGTAGCGTGTCCACGCCCGGAACATTATGCGAACACTTCAGTTGCAATGGAGAAGACGACGATGCTTTCGGGGTCGATCAGGAGTTGGGAGTTGCCTTCGAGGTGTATCGAGCATTGCGCCGCCGTTTCTGGAGCGAGCTTAAGACCCATCGGCAGTGCGTCAGGTCAGCTTGCCATCAGCTCTGGCGCGACATGCGTGGCCAGAAGACGGTGGTCTTCTGCCCAAAGGCTGCAGCCTATATGCGTTGGCGAATGCTGTGGGAGGGGTGTGGGGCACCGCGGTATCTGCAAACCCGGAGGCAGGCGGCCTATTATGGAATTTCGGGATGGCTGCATGCCAGACCAGCCCCGTACCCCGACGACTGGACGCGGGAGCGCAAGACGTGGATGCTCTCGCACATCTTCGCGAACGCGTGCCTTGCAAGCCATGACGCTATCGAACGTACGATTGATGAGAACAGCGACATGATGTGCTGGGAGGGCTCGATCGAGTCCCCGTTCGTGACCACACACTGGGCCTTGTCGGATCCGGCGTCGGTCAGGTCAACCGTGCTGTTCATCCCGGCCCGCCATCGCAAAGCTACCGCAGTACCAAACGATTTGCCAAGGCGTGCGCACCGGGCATGGCACGTCGGGCAGGTTCGACAAATCGTTACCTGATACCCTGGATCAGGCATGTGAACAGCCGAACCGCCGGCACTTCACGTTGCCGGGTTCACTCTATGGAGCAACCTGTCCCTCCCTTGCGAGCACGCCAGGAGACGCTTGCTCGGTAGCGCGAATCAGGTCGAGCGCCTGCTGTTCGGTATAGATCATCGTGGTGGCGATATCACGGTGGCCGAGCCATCCTGCTACCGTCCGCAGATCCTGGCCCGTCATAAGGGCGGACTTGGCGAACGTGTGCCGCAACCAGTGCGGCGATGCCTCGCGCAACTGGGCACACCGCTCGGGTTCGCCGATCGATTCCAGGAACGTTGCGGCTTGTGCCAAGCGGTCCTTGACGATCGCATACAGGCTGTGACGGGACGTCAGGCTGCGCCATGCACCGAAATCACGGCGGGCCGTAAGCGACGAAATCGGAATCCCCCGCGCCGTCGTCGCACTCTTTCGAGTACGCGGAGACAACAGAAGCGGGGTATTTTCGCCGGGTAGCGGAACGGCGGACAGGCCAAACGCTTTACGATAGGCCGTCAAGGCCGCCAATGCCTGCTTAGTCACAGGGATCTTGCGTTCGACGCGGCCTTTTGCGCTTTCCTGCGTCACATGCATGATCCAGTAGGTGTGGCCAGTCTTTGGATCCGACAGCGGTTGAAACGCGCCCATCGTCGCCTTGATGAATTCAGTCGTACGTAATCCGAGTTCGCGCAGGCCGATCAGCACAAAGCGGTCACGCACGTAACGCTGACGTTGTTCGAAGGTCGTCTTTTCGTCCGCCTCCATTGTCTCTAGCACCAGGTCATAAAGATCAAGTGTCACCGAACGGTTGACATTGACCCTGCGCTGCGTGCCGGCACCGTGAAATCCCATCGGGTTCATGGCGATATAGCCGACCTCGCGCCAGGCCCGAAACATCGCGTGGATGCAGCGCTGTATGTCAGACCGGCTGCTGGCCGAAGGCGTGCATCGAAAGGGCGTATATCCTTCTTCGTCCTGATTCGCATAGCGAATGCCATCGTGCTCGCAAATGGCCCAGTCCGGCAGATTGCTCAAAAACGCGAAGAAATTAGTCACGTCCGGCATCGTCCACTGCGAGGGGACGTTATGCGACACGTTCTCGCAATACCAGCGCAGCTTGGCGATGTGATAGCGATAGGTCGCCACCGTTTGCGGCGAGCCTTTCTTGGGCCGACTCGCGATTGCCTGCAGCCACACTTCGGCGGCTTCCCAATCGCTCTTGACAGGCCCCAACCCATGTGCAGGGCGGTGTACAGGCAGCGTAGGTACGGAGGAGTCCACGGGTGGGTTCGTTGTCATCGATTGGGCGGTCTTGTAGAGGGCGAGGTTGCAGCATTGAAGGCAGCGCGGCGCATGGTGTCCATGGCCTGCGCATCCTTATGACGTAGCACTTCCAGTTGAGCGCAGCGCTCTTTCCATTGCCGGGTTTCCGCGCGCGCATCATCGATGCCCATCAGGGCGAACTTGCGCATCTCGTCGGCGTTCTTACTGAGCTGTTCGATCGATTGCAAATGTCGTTCGACTGTTTCTCGGCCAGCCTGCGCTTCGGCACGATATTGCTCGGCGCTTTGGCGTGCGGCAGCCAGTTCGGCACCCATCGTCGCCAGCCTGGCGCGCAGCGCTTGAACTTCCTGTTCGGCTTGCTCGAGCTGGTGTTGATAGAACTCGAGTTGTGCATTTTGCACGTACTCGACCGTTTGGACGACGCGTGCCAGTTTGTCCTCGATGACATCAGCGACGACGTCACGCAGGTTGTCGAGTTCATCTGGCGACGCGAGCGTCGCGGCAGCCGGCACGCCATCGCCGGTTGAAGTCGACATAGACCTCGGTGCTACACGGCCGGCGCGTGCCCGCTCGGCCTCCAGCGTCGTCATTGATGGTCGGCGTGTGGGCGCGTACGCATCAAGCAGGCGTCGGTAGATGGTTGGGCTATACAGATTACCGGTCGCGTCACGTATTAATTCAATGAAGGCGCGGACGAACGGCCGATGACTACGCGCATCGAACGGGATGCGTGCCTCAAGCTCCGCGACGCCGCGGGCGATGTCGCCCGCCTGCTGGTCGGTGAGGGAGAACGGTGGACGTGGCATGGCGCGGATGAGCAATGGAAGAAGATGATATTAACGATGATAAATAACCTCGTCAACTCATCTAAATCAACTTAGTCCGAGCTAAGTTGAATAGATTTGCCGACGGGTTTGAGCGTTTCACGGACGAATTCCCGGGTCGGCGGAAAGCCGATAACGGCCAACGGCCGGGACAAATGATTGCATTCGAGCAATAACTGAGAATGGTTCAGGAGTGAGGCTCGGCCAACTGGCGCAGCAGACCTGGCGTAGCGACCGAGTGAATTCAAGGCCATGGGCGAAATTGCTGGCGATGACTTGGATAGGCCACGGCATAGTTCCGCAGGTAACAGGATCAGCGACGGGGATCAACGGATTTTCCGTGACACATCACTGTATTGCAGGCGATCGCTGCCTTGGACGAACGCTCGGACCCTATGACGGCATCCCAATACATCCTGGCTGGACTCTAGCGGAGGAACTAAACGACGGCCCGCGCAAACCGGGCCGCTTCGATGAATTGTCGAGAAACCAACAGCAAACACATCCTGATGTGTGAACGACCTGCCAGCGCAGGCGTTCTTCCCAGGATTGTGCACGGCTAGTCCCTGTGGCCCAGAGTGAATCAAGGACACCGAACGCCGCAGCCGGGAGACGGAAGAGAAACGGGCAAAAAAATACCCGCCGGGAGGCGGGTTCAATCTATTTTCTTGGAGGAAGATAGAGGAGACACGAGCATGATGCTGCCTGGCGAAAGAACTGTCCAATGATGGTTCGTGATACCGGAAATGCGTTTAACCCATTCCTCATAAAGCCACTGTTTTAACCCGACATTACAAAAAAGATTGTCGAGTTGAATATTTGACTTTGCGTTATTCCACCGCCGGCGTCGAGGCGCCGGTCAGCGCCAGCTCGAACACGCTAAGCTTTCCCTTCTCTTGATGGCCAACCTAGTTGATGGCCATCTCGAACGGCGCCGCTGGCAGATCCTCGGTGCTGTAGAGATTCACGTACGGCACATCGGCCCATGCATAGCGAACATGAGTCGCTCCGGGCTGGTTGGCGCCTTTCAGAGTTACTGTGTCGCCCTGCGCCACCGCGAGCGCGTATCGGCAAACTGCCCCCGCACACGATTCAAAGCCGATTGCTTGCGCGGCGCCATAGGTCCGCAAGCCGCCGGCTGAATTCTTGAATTTGATTACGAGATCCTCTCCCGAACGCATCACGCTGGTCGCCTCCGGGCCGCCTGGCGTAATTGCCTCACCATAGGCAATTGCACGGGCGGCGCGCGCGAGCCGCTCGCCGACCACCGCCTTCTGCGGTGGGTGGATGTCGGCACGGTCGCCCACATCAATGGTAACGACCAACCCGGCATGCGGGTCATTTTGAACTGTCTTAGCCTGAGCTTCCCGCAGTTCGGCCCAGGTCGAGCGTCCCGGCTTTGTCGCCGCCGAACCGTAGGACGACAGCTGGACGACGAGGAACGGCAATTCTGGTTGGGCGAAGGTCTTGCGCCAGTCGGCGATTAATAGCGGCAGCAGGGTTTCATATTCCTTGGAGGCTCCGGTGTTGGCTTCCCCCTGGTACCACGCTGCCAGCTTGAACTTGTAGCCAGCGAGTGGCGCGATCATCCCATTGTAGAGCGTCGACAAACCGTTTGGCACATCCCACGGCACCGACGGAATCGACAATCCTTGCGAACGCACGCCCAACTTGTACTTCCATGTCGCAGGCAGGGCAATGAACTGTCCATCGCTGGTCTTGATTCGACGATGTTTCGGTAGCCCGACCAGTCCCCCACCTTTGCCACCGCTATAGACGCGGACGACGATCACGTTCTTGCCGGGTCTGAACACGCCAGCGGGAACGGAATAATTTCGCCACGTCCAGGCGGTACTGCCGCCGCCCACGAGCACACCATTTACCCATGTGCTATCGAACGTATCGATAAGACCGAGTTGAAGCTCATTCGCGACTTGCGCCTGCTTGTCGTTCAGCATGACAGTGGTCCGAAACCACGCCTCGCCGTCGAAGTCCGCGAACTCGGCAATCCCTGCATCCTTCCACGAACCTTTTGGCGTCAGGCTGGGCCACGCGGTGTCGTCAAAACCTGACGTACTCCACGCACGTTGCGGCTTCGTCCGCGGGAAGTGCTCATCCCACCATTGCTCGTGCCGCTGCGTTTCATCGGCTATCGCCTTGGCGGGATTGGACGACAGTTTCGCGAGCGACTCAATCCCCGGGGCGTAGGCCGGCAACGTCTTCAGCGACGAGGCGCCGATCCATGCCTGTATCCAGGTACCACCCCAGTTGGAACCGATGAATCCTACAGGCACCTTGTTCGCCTGTTGCAGTGCACGCGCCATGTAGTAGCAAACGGCCGACGCTTCACCGGCTGTTTTTGGCGAAATCACTTTCCATTCCACTTGTCGTTTGAGATCATCTTGCCGGGTGAATGCACTGGCGTTCTGGATGTTCGTGAAGCGCAGGTCCGGATTGGCACTGAACTCGTCCCACGCGCCGGTGGACAGGCGTGCAGGAAAAGCCATGTTCGACTGCCCTCCGCACAGGTATACGTCACCGATCTTGATGTCCTTGAGCGTGGTTTCGCTATTCCCGGCCTTGACGGACAACGTGTAGGGCCCACCGGCGTCCATCGCTGGGAAGGTCAACCGCCATTTCCCATCCTCGTCCGCAGTCGCTTCGGCAGTCTTTCCGCCCAGCTCCACCAGCACGCGCTGCGCTGCAGTGGCCGTACCCCATATGGTCAAGGGTTCACCACGCTGCAATACCGCGTGATCGCCGAAAATTCTGCCAAACGAGAGAGCCCCTGTCTGCGCGTAAACTTCGCCAGCCAGCGACCGCTTTCATGCCGATGCCGTGCAGTGCTTCGGTTATCGGCTGTACGGATCGCAAATCGTGCACGACGTCCAGCGAACGCCCCATCAGGTTGAAGCGCAAGTCAAGAATTCCGTCCATGCCGTGA
>Ga0308166_1002393_pt1 | contig 17475 bp, 12 predicted proteins | sample PhyCR2_2_FD_202137 | JGI IMG/M metagenome (GOLD analysis project Ga0308166, IMG submission 202137) | Phyllosphere microbial communities from UC Gill Tract Community Farm, Albany, California, United States - DLSLCC.R2 | ecosystem: Host-associated > Plants > Phyllosphere > Unclassified | place... | reverse complement strand
CTAACCTGTGCGCCAACGACTGCACCTACTGCGGCTTCTCCATGAGCAACCGCATCAAACGTAAGACCCTGGACGAAGCGGAGATCCTGCGCGAGTGCGCGGCGATCCGCGAGATGGGCTTTGAACATCTCCTGCTGGTGACTGGGGAGCATCAGACAAAAGTGGGAATGGACTACTTTCGCCGCCATTTCCCGGCTATTCGCCGCCAGTTTGCCTCATTGCAGATGGAGGTGCAGCCGCTGTCGCAGGCGGAGTATGCCGAGCTTAAGGCCCTGGGCTTAGACGGGGTGATGGTCTATCAGGAGACCTATCATGAGGCAACCTATGCCCGCCATCACCTGAAGGGCAACAAGCAGGATTTCTTCTGGCGGCTGGAGACGCCGGACCGGCTTGGCCGGGCGGGGATCGACAGAATTGGCCTTGGCGCACTGGTGGGTCTCTCCGACAGCTGGCGGGTGGATTGCTACATGGTGGCGGAGCATCTGCTCTGGCTCCAGCAGCACTACTGGCAGAGCCGCTACTCTATCTCTTTCCCACGCCTGCGTCCGTGCGCAGGAGGCATTGAACCCGCCTCGCTGATGGATGAGCGCCAGCTGGTACAGACCATCTGCGCCTTCCGCCTGCTGGCACCCGACGTGGAGCTGTCCCTCTCTACGCGGGAGTCGCCGTGGTTCCGCGATCGTGTTGTGCCGCTGGGCATCACCAGCGTCAGCGCCTTCTCGAAAACCCAGCCCGGTGGCTATGCTGACAATCACCCTGAGCTGGAGCAGTTCGCGCCGCACGACGGTCGCCGTCCGGAGGAGGTGGCCAGCGCCCTGCTGCGCAACGGCCTGCAACCGGTGTGGAAAGACTGGGACAGCTATCTCGGGCGGACGGATCCCGTTCGTAAGAATTGTTTGTGATACTCCACACACAATCACGGTAAAGCGGTTGTTGAACCAGACGGTGGGATTAATGTTTATTTATCCCATCGTTGTCGAGGCTGGCTATGAAAAACATTGTCTTATGCTGTGCAGCGGGTATGTCCACCAGCATGTTGGTTCAACGCATGAAAGAGGCGGCGCAGAAAAAAGGCGTCGAGGTCTCTATCAAAGCGGTACCGGTTTCCGAGTTCAAGGAGAACCTTGCCGAGGCCGATATCATCCTGCTGGGCCCACAGGTGAAGTATGAGCAGGCGAAACTGCAGGCGCAGGCGGATCCGCTGGGCAAGAAGGTCACGGTAATCGATATGATGGACTACGGCATGATGAAGGGTGACGTGGTGCTGGATAAAGCGCTCAAGCTGCTGGAGTCATAATGGAAGACTTAGAAACAACAATCATGGAACTGCTGGTCAACGCAGGCGCGGCACGTAGCGCTGCCCTGACGGCATTACAGATGGCACGCAAAGGTGAATTTGACGAAGCTGAAAAGGCAATGGAAGAGTCGCGTGAATACGTTAAGCATGCGCACACCATCCAGACCCAGCTGATAGGCCTGGACGAAGGCGTGGGCAAACTGCCGGTTAACCTGATCACCGTTCACTCACAGGATCACCTGATGAATGCGATGGTGATTCAGGATCTGGCGGGGGATATGATCGAGCTTTACCGACGACTGCCAGCCATACAGTAACTATGGTGTTTGTAGGCCGGATAAGCGCAGCGCCATCCGGCAATTCTTTACTGCCAAAAGTGGTAACGTGTTTTATGGCCAGATTTATGGCACAACATAGCATCAAAGCACGTTTATAAATCCACACAGGTAGCCTATGCCCGCTGTTCCGCTCCCCTTTTTGACCTTCGTTATTTTGCTCATGTTGCTGACGAAGGTTTGCCTGCAGCGTGCATCCGGCTACCGTAGCACCGCCACGTTTATCGCTGGCTGCGCCCTGCTGGTATTGATGTCGGCCCTGCGCTGGCAGTTCGATGCCCTCTACTTGCGCCAGATCCAGTCCGTTGTTGCTATCGCCCTGCCTCCTCTGGCCTGGCGCTGCTTTGCCCGGTTAACGGAACGCAGTGGCAGACAGAAATTAGCGATATGCCTCATCCCCTCTGCCATTGCGCTGGGACTAAACCTTGTTGCGCCTGCCACCACCGATGCGGTGCTGATAGCGCTGTACGTCGGCTATGGCTGCACACTTATTGGCACGGCATATCAGGGGCCGGATGCGTTTATCTTTAGCCGCCTGAATGATGCAGGCCCGGCGGCACGCATGGCATTTCTGGCAGGCAGCTTTCTCTGCTTTTCCGGCCTGACCGATCTGGCTATCGCGGTGGATTTCAGTTTTTACCAGGGCCACCAGGCCCCTCAGCTGGTGGCACTCTCGCAGGCGATCCTGCTGCCGTTTATCTGTCTGGCGATTATCTATAACGGGAAAAACGTGCCTCCCGATGAAGGCATACCCGCGACTGAATCCCAGAATAATAGCGAGGCGTTAGCCCTGCTCTGCCAGCGCGTTGAGGCACGCCTCTGCGAGCAGAGCCTCTACCTTAGCCCCGATCTGACGCTCAACACGCTGGCACGCAGGATGGGTATCCCGGCCCGGCAGATTTCGCAGGCGGTGAACCAGACGCAGGGCTGCAACGTCTCCCAGTGGATCAACCGCTTTCGCATTCACCACGCCCAACGGCAATTGCTCGCTACCGATGCCTCGGTTACGGAGATCATGCTCGAGGCTGGCTTTGCCACTAAATCCAATTTCAACCGGGAATTTACTCGTATCAGCGGGATGAGCCCAACCGAGTATCGCCGCTCCGCGGAGGAAGCGCTAACGCCTGCTGTAGAAACGCGTCCATCTCGTCAGCAAGGTGCTGATGGATATCGCTGCGGCTAACTGTGCCTCCATCCAGGCAAACGATCCCTTCTCCCGGCGCTTCTTGCTCAATCAGGGCCGCCGCACCGGGTTTGCATAGCTGCATAAAGCTAAAGTGCGTTGCCCCCTCTACGCGGATATAGCGTTGCCATGCCGCAGGAATAAACGCTGCAAGATGACCCGACTCCAGCCTGGCGGGTAGCGCATCGCTGTCGGCCTGTGCCGCCATAATCAGTACCGGGATACTTATCTGCTTCAGGCTCGCGGGCGTAAAGCCGCGCGCCAGTCCCAGATCGAGTGACACGACCGCTTTGATTCGCGGATCGCGGGCATCTTCAGCCAAATGTTCAGCCGCTAAGGGCTGGTCAATCCCAAGAGTGTGGAGCAGCTTGCAGCTCGACAGGTCAGGATGATTTTGGCAGTCAGCAATAAAACGGTCTGCAGCAAAACGCGCTCCGGCGAGCTCAAGTACGGTCCAACCGCCGAGTGAATGCCCTACCGCCGCAATGCGCGTGTTGTCTACCTCTCCGGCAAGCGCTGGGGCCGTCAATATTGCATCCAACGTTCGTCGCAAATCCTGTGGGCGCTGCCAAAGCTGCTGCGCAGCTTTGGGGTTTTTATTATGCGTAGTCGTACCTGGGTGATCGACTGCTGCCACAATATACCCCTGTGCACTCACACGCTGTGCCAGCCAGTTCAGGTTACGCCAGCTGCCGCCATAGCCATGAGATATCAGCAGCAGGGGATGCTTGCCGGGTGCAGGTTTTGCATCGCGCAGCGCCTGGGTTCCGATGAACACAATATTGTCGCCCACCGAGGCGGGCATACCGCTTTGCAGCGTGGGATACCAGAGAGCAACATTAAGTGGACGGTCGCTCTCTTTTTGTAGAGTGAGTTGGCGAAATGCTGTTTCGGCGTGCGCCATGCAGCCGATCAGCATGGTGAAAGTAAAAAGAAAAATACGCGGGAACATAAAGGGCACCTGTTGAATGAAGACAGGCTGTATTGTGGGTTTTCTTCCCATAGCGCGCGTCCTGAAACACGATCGAGGCCCTGGTCTGTGATTTTCAGACATAAAAAAACCCGCCGAAGCGGGTTTTTATTAGCGGAAAGCAGCGTTAGTCGTTGTCGGAACCGCCGAGGCCTGCGTTCAGCAGCTCTGCCAGGCTGGCAGAAGCGTCTTCAGCAGTCACCTGCGGTGCTGCCGGCAGTTCGCCAGCGGCACGACGGCGCATACGATCCTGGTGGTACGCATAACCGGTACCGGCCGGGATCAGACGACCCACGATAACGTTCTCTTTCAGACCGCGCAGTTCGTCGCGTTTGCCCGCAACGGCTGCTTCGGTAAGCACACGAGTCGTCTCCTGGAACGATGCCGCGGAGATGAAGGACTCGGTTGCCAGAGACGCTTTGGTAATACCCAGCAGATCGCGAGCATAGGTTGCTGCGATTTTGCCGTTCGCTTCCAGATCGCGGTTGGCGATCTTGACGCGAGAGTATTCCACCTGCTCGCCTTCGAGGAAGTCGGAGCTTCCTGCGTTAGCAATGGTGGCTTTACGCAGCATCTGACGCACGATAACTTCGATGTGCTTATCGTTGATCTTAACGCCCTGCAGACGGTAAACGTCCTGCACTTCGTTGGTGATGTAACGCGTAACCGCGTGAACGCCACGAAGACGCAGAATGTCGTGCGGTGCTTCCGGACCGTCGGAAACCACGTCACCACGCTCTACACGCTCGCCTTCAAACACGTTGAGCTGACGCCATTTCGGGATCATCTCTTCGTACGGATCGCTACCGTCTAACGGAGTGATAACCAGACGACGTTTCCCTTTGGTCTCTTTACCGAAGGAGATGATACCGCTGATTTCCGCCAGGATTGCTGGCTCTTTTGGACGACGCGCTTCGAACAGATCCGCAACGCGCGGCAGACCACCGGTGATGTCTTTGGTACCGCTGGATTCCTGAGGAATACGCGCCAGAGCATCACCCGCACCGATCTGCACACCATCTTCCAGCTGGACAATCGCTTTACCCGGCAGGAAGTACTGAGCAGGCATGTCGGTGCCCGGGATCAGAACGTCGTTACCGTTAGCATCAACGATTTTCAGCGCCGGACGCAGATCTTTACCACCCGCGGTACGCTCTGCAGAATCCAGAACCACCAGCGAGGAGAGACCGGTCAGTTCGTCGGTCTGACGAGTAATCGTCTGGCCATCGATCATATCAGTGAAGCGGATGAAACCAGCCACTTCAGTGATTACCGGCATGGTGTGCGGATCCCAGTTTGCTACGGTCTCGCCGCCAGCAACCTGCTCGCCATCACCCTTGGCCATAACCGCACCGTAAGGCACTTTATAGCTCTCTTTGGTACGACCGAATTCGTCGATCAGCTTCAGCTCGGTGTTACGGGAGGTCACCACCAGCTTACCGCTAGAGTTCACAACCGATTTCGCGTTGCTGAGCTTGATGCTACCTTTGTTTTTCACCTGGATGCTGGACTCAGCAGCCGCACGCGATGCCGCACCACCGATGTGGAACGTACGCATGGTCAGCTGTGTACCCGGCTCACCGATGGACTGTGCCGCGATAACGCCGATAGCCTCACCTTTGTTGATGATGTGGCCACGCGCCAGGTCACGACCGTAGCAGTGGGCACACACACCAAAGTCGGTGTCACAGGATACAACGGAACGCACTTTCACAGAGTCAACGGAGTTCTCTTCCAACAGGTCACACATCTGCTCATGCAGCAGCGTGTTGCGTGGAACCAGAATGTCCGCCGTACCCGGCTTCAGGATATCTTCCGCAGTTACACGACCCAGAACGCGATCGCGCAGCGGCTCTTTAACGTCACCACCCTCGATAACCGGGGTCATGGTGATGCCTTCCAGCGTGCCACAGTCATCTTCGGTAACAACCAGATCCTGCGCAACGTCAACCAGACGACGTGTCAGGTAACCGGAGTTTGCCGTTTTCAGTGCGGTATCCGCCAGACCTTTACGCGCACCGTGCGTGGAGATGAAGTACTGGAGTACGTTCAGACCTTCACGGAAGTTCGCGGTGATCGGCGTTTCGATGATGGAGCCATCCGGCTTCGCCATCAGACCACGCATACCTGCCAGCTGACGAATCTGTGCCGCAGAACCACGCGCACCGGAGTCGGCCATCATGTAGATGCTGTTGAAGGAGACCTGCTGCTCTTCTACGCCGTCACGGTTAATCACGGTTTCGGTTTGCAGGTTATCCATCATCGCTTTGGATACACGATCGTTCGCCGCAGCCCAGATATCGATAACTTTGTTGTAGCGTTCGCCAGCGGTTACCAGACCAGACTGGAACTGCTCCTGAATCTCAGCAACTTCAGCTTCTGCTTCGCTGATGATCTCGTATTTTTTCTCCGGGATGACCATGTCATCGATACCAACGGATGCACCTGAACGCGCTGCGTAAGCAAAGCCGGTGTACATCGTCTGGTCCGCAAAAATAACGGTCGGTTTCAGGCCCAGAATGCGGTAACAGGTGTTCAGCATTTTGGAGATCGCTTTCTTGCCCAGCGCCTGGTTGACGATGGAGAAAGGCAGACCTTTCGGTACGATCATCCACAGAATGGCACGGCCAACGGTCGTGTCTTTCAGGCTGGTTTTCGCAACGAACTCGCCGTTTTCATCTTTTTCATATTCGGTGATACGCACTTTAACGCGCGCATGCAGAGAGGCCAGGCCAGCGCGGTAAATACGCTCAGCTTCTTTCGGGCCAGTCAGCACCATGCCTTCGCCTTTGGCGTTAACACAGTCACGGGTCATGTAGTACAGACCCAGAACAACGTCCTGAGACGGAACGATGATAGGTTCGCCGTTCGCCGGAGACAGAATGTTGTTGGTAGACATCATCAGCGCACGCGCTTCCAGCTGGGCTTCCAGCGTCAGCGGTACGTGAACAGCCATCTGGTCACCATCGAAGTCGGCGTTGTATGCCGCACAAACCAGCGGGTGCAGCTGGATTGCTTTACCTTCGATCAGAACCGGCTCAAATGCCTGGATACCCAAACGGTGCAGGGTTGGTGCACGGTTCAGCAGTACCGGGTGTTCGCGGATCACTTCGTCCAGGATATCCCAAACGACAGCTTCTTCACGCTCAACCATCTTCTTAGCGGCTTTGATGGTGGTGGCCAGGCCACGCAGCTCCAGCTTGCCGTAGATGAACGGTTTGAACAGCTCCAGCGCCATTTTCTTCGGCAGGCCGCACTGATGCAGACGCAGGTATGGACCTACGGTGATAACAGAACGACCAGAGTAGTCAACACGCTTACCGAGCAGGTTCTGACGGAAACGACCCTGTTTACCTTTGATCATATCGGCCAAAGATTTCAGCGGACGCTTGTTAGAGCCGGTGATGGCACGACCGCGACGGCCGTTATCCAGCAGGGCATCTACCGCTTCCTGCAGCATACGTTTTTCGTTACGTACGATGATGTCTGGCGCAGCCAGATCCAGCAGACGCTTCAGACGGTTGTTACGGTTGATCACGCGACGATACAGATCGTTCAGATCTGACGTAGCGAAACGACCGCCGTCCAGCGGTACCAGCGGACGCAGATCTGGCGGCAGAACCGGCAGAACGGTCAGGATCATCCACTCCGGCTTATTGCCAGACTGTACGAACGCTTCCAGCAGCTTGATACGCTTGGTCAGCTTCTTACGCTTGGTTTCGGAGTTAGTTTCGTTCAGCTCTTCACGCAGCTGCTCGCACTCTTGCTCCAGATCCATGCTCTTCAGCAGGGCCTGGATAGCTTCCGCACCCATCTTCGCGTCGAACTCGTCACCGAACTCTTCCAGCGCGTCCAGATACTGCTCTTCAGTCAGGATCTGATGACGCTCCAGGTTGGTCATGCCGCCTTCGATAACCACATAGGATTCGAAGTACAGCACGCGCTCGATATCACGCAGGGGCATATCCAGCAGCAGACCGATACGGGACGGCAGCGATTTCAGGAACCAAATGTGGGCAGTCGGAGACGCCAGCTCGATGTGGCCCATGCGCTCACGACGCACTTTAGTCTGGGTCACTTCAACGCCGCACTTCTCACAGATCACACCACGGTGTTTCAGGCGCTTGTACTTACCGCACAGGCACTCGTAATCTTTTACTGGCCCGAAAATACGCGCACAGAAAAGGCCGTCACGCTCAGGTTTGAACGTACGGTAGTTAATGGTTTCCGGCTTTTTCACTTCACCGAAAGACCATGAACGGATCATGTCTGGCGAAGCCAGAGCAATTTTGATCGCATCAAACTCTTCGGTTTTAGTCTGCGCTTTCAGAAACTTTAATAAATCTTTCACGGATTTGCTCCCGTCGGAGTTAGCACAATCTGGTGCCGGGTATTACCCCAGCACCAGTGACCTGTTTGAGCGAGAGTTACTCGTCTTCCAGTTCGATGTTGATACCCAGCGAACGAATCTCTTTCAACAGTACGTTGAAGGACTCTGGCATGCCCGGTTCCATCTGATGATTGCCGTCCACGATGTTTTTATACATCTTGGTACGACCGTTCACGTCATCAGACTTAACGGTGAGCATTTCCTGCAGGGTGTATGCTGCGCCGTATGCTTCCAGCGCCCACACTTCCATCTCCCCGAAGCGCTGACCACCGAACTGCGCCTTACCACCCAGCGGCTGCTGAGTAACCAGGCTGTAAGAACCGGTAGAACGCGCGTGCATCTTGTCATCAACCAAGTGGTTCAGTTTCAGCATGTACATGTAGCCAACGGTAACCTGGCGCTCAAACTGCTCGCCGGTACGACCGTCGAACAGCGTGATCTGACCGGACGTCGGCAGGCCACCCAGCTGTAACAGCTCCTTGATTTCAGACTCTTTCGCACCGTCGAAGACCGGCGTTGCGATTGGCATACCTTTGCGCAGGTTTTCAGCCAGACGCAGAACTTCTTCATCGCTGAAGGTATTCAGGTCAACTTTCTGGCGAACGTCAGTGCCCAGATCGTACGCACGCTGGATGAACTCGCGCAGTTTCGCGACCTCTTCCTGCTGCTTCAGCATGGCGTTGATTTTCTCGCCGATGCCTTTCGCAGCCATACCCAGGTGGGTTTCGAGGATCTGACCAATGTTCATACGAGACGGTACGCCCAGCGGGTTCAGTACGATGTCGACCGGCGTGCCGTTCTCATCGTAAGGCATATCTTCGATCGGGTTGATCTTAGAGATAACACCCTTGTTACCGTGACGACCCGCCATTTTATCACCCGGCTGGATCTGACGTTTAACGGCCAGATACACTTTAACAATCTTCAGCACGCCCGGTGCCAGATCGTCGCCCTGAGTGATTTTGCGGCGTTTCGCTTCGAGTTTCTTCTCGAACTCGTGTTTCAGTTCGTCATACTGCTCAGCCAGCTGTTCCAGCTGATTCTGTTTCTCTTCGTCGGTCAGGCCCAGCTCCAACCAGCGGTCGCGCGGCAGTTTGTCGAGCTTTTCAGCTTCAACGCCACCGGATACCAGCACGGCATGGATACGGCTGAACAGGCCAGCTTCGAGGATCTGCAGTTCTTCAGACAGGTCTTTTTTCGCCTGCTTCAGCTGCATCTCTTCGATTTCCAGCGCACGTTTGTCTTTCTCTACGCCATCGCGAGTAAAGACCTGAACGTCGATGACCGTACCGGAAACACCGTTTGGTACGCGCAGAGAAGAGTCTTTAACGTCAGACGCTTTCTCACCAAAGATCGCACGCAGCAGCTTCTCTTCTGGCGTCAGCTGGGTTTCACCTTTCGGCGTTACCTTACCAACCAGAATGTCACCGCCGGTCACTTCCGCACCGATGTAAACGATACCGGATTCATCCAGTTTAGAGAGCGCAGCTTCACCCACGTTCGGGATGTCAGCGGTGATCTCTTCCGGCCCCAGCTTGGTGTCACGAGACACGCACGCCAGTTCCTGAATGTGGATGGTGGTGAAACGATCTTCCTGGACCACACGCTCGGAAACGAGGATGGAGTCTTCGAAGTTGTAACCGTTCCACGGCATGAACGCTACGCGCATGTTCTGACCCAGCGCCAGCTCACCGAGGTCGGTGGACGGGCCGTCTGCCAGCACGTCGCCACGTTCGATTGGCTCACCCAGAGAGACACACGGCATCTGGTTGATACAGGTGTTCTGGTTAGAACGGGTGTACTTGGTCAGGTTGTAGATGTCGATACCCGCTTCACCCGGGTACATCTCGTCGTCGTTAACTTTGATAACGATACGGGACGCATCCACGTACTGAACGGTACCGCCACGTTTCGCCACCGCCGTAACACCGGAGTCAACGGCAACAGCACGTTCCATACCGGTACCTACCAGCGGCTTATCAGCGCGCAGGGTCGGAACCGCCTGACGTTGCATGTTCGCACCCATCAATGCACGGTTGGCGTCATCGTGCTCCAGGAACGGGATCAGGGACGCACCGACGGAAACCACCTGCTGGGTGGAAACGTCCATGTAGTCAACCTGGTCGTTGCTGAACAAGCTGGATTCGCCTTTGCTACGGCAGGTAACGAGGTCATCAACAAAGCGACCTTCTTCGTCCAGGTTGGTGTTCGCCTGGGCGATAACGTAGTTACCCTCTTCGATAGCAGAGAGGTAGTGGATCTCGTCGGTCACGACGCCGTCGGTGACTTTACGGTACGGCGTCTCAAGGAAGCCATATTCGTTAGTCTGTGCGTACACGGACAGGGAGTTGATCAGACCGATGTTCGGACCTTCAGGCGTTTCGATAGGACATACGCGACCGTAGTGGGTCGGGTGTACGTCTCGAACTTCAAAGCCTGCACGCTCACGGGTCAGACCGCCCGGGCCCAGTGCAGAGATACGACGCTTGTGCGTGATCTCAGACAGCGGGTTGTTCTGGTCCATAAACTGAGACAGCTGGCTGGAGCCAAAGAACTCTTTCACTGCCGCAGAGATCGGCTTGGCGTTGATCATATCCTGAGGCATCAGGGTATCGAGATCGCCCAGTGAGAGACGCTCTTTCACTGCACGCTCAACGCGGACCAGGCCAACGCGGAACTGGTTTTCCGCCATTTCGCCTACGGAACGGATACGACGGTTGCCGAGGTGGTCGATATCATCCACTTCGCCAATACCGTTACGGATACCGATGAGCTTTTTCATCACCTGGATGATGTCATCTTTGCTCAGGATACCGGAACCTTCGATCTCGTCACGCAGCAGAGAACGGTTGAACTTCATACGACCAACCGCAGAGAGATCGTAGCGGTCTTCGGAGAAGAACAGGTTCTCGAACAGGCTTTCCGCTGCTTCACGGGTCGGCGGCTCACCAGGACGCATCATGCGGTAGATCTCTACCAGCGCGCTCAGGCGATCGGTAGTTGGATCGACACGAATCGTTTCCGACATGTACGCGCCGTGATCCAGATCGTTGGTGAACAGCGTTTCGATACGTTTGTGACCGGACTGGCTCAGCTTAGCCAGCAGATCCAGAGAGAGCTCCATGTTCGCCGGGCAGATCAGCTCGCCGGTGGAGGTATCAACGTAATCTTTTGCAGCCACTTTGCCTGCAATGTATTCAACCGGTACTTCGATGTGTTTGATCTCATCTTTTTCCAGCTGGCGAATGTGGCGCGCGGTAATACGGCGGCCTTTTTCGACATACACTTTGCCGTCGGCTTCGATATCAAACGAGGCGGTTTCGCCACGCAGACGCTCCGGGACCAGCTCCATCTGCAGCTTGTTGTCGCGGATTTCGAAAGTGACTTTTTCAAAGAACAGGTCAAGGATCTGCTCAGTGGTATAGTTCAGCGCGCGCAGGATGATGGTCGCAGGCAGCTTACGGCGACGGTCGATACGCACGAACAGGTTGTCTTTCGGGTCAAACTCGAAGTCCAGCCAGGAGCCGCGGTAAGGAATGATGCGCGCGTTATACAGTACTTTACCTGAAGAGTGCGTTTTACCTTTGTCGCTGTCAAAGAATACGCCAGGACTACGGTGAAGCTGAGACACGATGACGCGCTCAGTACCGTTAATAACAAAGGTACCGTTATCGGTCATGAGCGGAATTTCGCCCATGTAAACTTCTTGCTCTTTGATGTCTTTAACGGTGCCTTCCGGCGCTTCGCGCTCGTAGATCACCAGGCGCAGTTTTACGCGCAGCGGTGCCGAGTAGGTCACGCCGCGGATCTGGCACTCTTTCACATCAAAGACAGGCTCGCCCAGACGGTAGCTGACGTATTGCAGCTCGGAGTTACCGCTGTAGCTCGCGATCGGGAACACGGAACGAAACGCCGCTTCCAGACCATATTGTCCTTCAGGATCTTGCTCGATAAACTTCTGGAACGAGTCAAGCTGGATAGAAAGGAGATAAGGAATGTCCAGTACTTGCGGACGCTTTCCAAAATCCTTACGAATACGTTTTTTCTCGGTATAGGAGTAAACCATTAGGGTTCCTCAGCTCGCTGACAAGTCGACCCATCTGCCCGACGACGGGGGCAGTTTGTGCAACACTATTTTGTTGACCGGAAAGTGGAGCACTTTCCGCAATGCTTGTTGCTATCACGCTTAAACCATTTCGTCGCGATTTACACAGTGCGCAGGCGCTGTCGCAATATATTAAGTCGTCGATAGAAACAAGCATTGTGAGGGAGATCAGTAGCCAAACAGTGTGAAACGCTACTAACACCCTACAGCGCAAAAAGGCTGGTGACTAAAAAGTCACCAGCCATCAGCCTAATTTCTTAGGCTGCAACCGGAAGGGTTGGCTTATTTAACTTCAACTTCAGCGCCAGCTTCTTCCAGAGATTTTTTCAGAGCTTCGGCGTCGTCTTTGCTGATGCCTTCTTTCAGAGCGGCAGGAGCAGATTCTACCAGGTCTTTAGCTTCTTTCAGACCCAGGCCAGTTGCGCCACGTACTGCTTTGATAACAGCAACTTTGTTAGCGCCAGCGGCTTTCAGAATAACGTCGAATTCAGTTTTCTCTTCAGCAGCTTCAGCCGGGCCTGCAGCAACAGCTACAGCAGCAGCAGCGGAAACACCGAATTTTTCTTCCATTGCAGAGATCAGCTCTACAACGTCCATTACGGACATAGCGGATACTGCTTCAATGATTTGATCTTTAGTGATAGACATTTAAATTGTTCCTGAATATCAGAATAAGTTTATACGTAAGCAGATGCTTGATAAAGATAACTGCGATTAAGCAGCTTCTTTCGCATCGCGTACAGCAGCCAGAGTGCGAACCAGTTTGCCTGCAGAGGCTTCTTTCATGGTTGCCATCAGGCGTGCAATTGCTTCTTCGTAGGTCGGCAGGGTTGCCAGGCGATCGATCTGCGATGCCGGGATCAACTCACCTTCAAAGGCTGCGGCTTTAACCTCAAATTTTGCATTCGCTTTCGCGAACTCTTTGAACAGACGAGCAGCAGCGCCCGGGTGTTCCATAGAGTATGCAATCAGGGTCGGACCAACAAACGTGTCTTTCAGGCACTCGAACTGAGTACCTTCAACGACGCGGCGCAGCAGGGTGTTACGAACAACACGCATGTAAACGCCAGCTTCACGACCTGCTTTACGCAGTTCAGTCATTTTGTCTACAGTAACGCCACGGGAATCCGCAACTACTGCAGACAGCGCGCCTTTGGCTACTTCGCTGACTTCAGCAACAATCGCTTGTTTGTCTTGAAGATTTAAAGCCATTAGCTTTGCTCCTGGATGTTTGCCGGAACTCATGTTCCGGAACTCACTTCACTCTCCCAAACGGAAAGAGCGTCTTAATACGGTGAGCAGAAACAAGCCAGAATATCCAAAAATAATCTTAGCGTTCTGTCACCGTCTACGCAGGGGATTAAGTCTCTTGCGAAACACCTGCGGTCTTCGACGGAGGCCTGGATTAGGCCAGGCTCCAACGAACAATTCTTTTAGCCGCTAACTTTTGTTAGCAAACGTGGGGGTAAGATTGTAGACAAAATCACCGCCCACGTAAAGGCATTAGTTTGCAGCAGCGCTCAGGCCAGCCTGGTCAACTGCAACACCTGCACCCATGGTGGTGGAGATGCTAACTTTCTTGATGTACACGCCTTTCGCCTGAGTTGGTTTTGCTTTTTTCAGCGCAACCAGCAGAGCTTCCAGGTTTTCTTTCAGTTTGTCAGCGTCAAAGTCCACTTTACCGATGGTGGTGTGGATGATGCCGTTTTTGTCGTTACGATAACGAACCTGACCTGCTTTAGCGTTCTTAACCGCTTCAGCAACGTTAGGGGTTACAGTACCCACTTTCGGGTTTGGCATCAGGCCACGTGGACCCAGAACCTGGCCCAGCTGGCCAACAACGCGCATTGCATCTGGAGATGCGATAACAACGTCGAAGTTCATTTCGCCTTTCTTGATCTGGTCAGCCAGATCTTCCATACCTACCAGTTCAGCGCCAGCAGCTTTAGCAGCTTCTGCGTTAGCACCCTGAGCAAATACAGCTACGCGAACGGAACGGCCAGTACCGTGTGGCAGTACAGTTGCACCACGAACGTTCTGATCAGATTTACGAGCATCGATGCCCAGGTTAACAGCAACGTCAACGCTTTCAACGAACTTAGCAGTAGCCAGTTCTTTCAGCAGAGCGATAGCTTCGTTGATGTCGTACTGTTTGGTCGCATCAACTTTGTCACGGATCACGGACATGCGCTTGGTCAGTTTAGCCATTTCTTAGTCCTCCACTACCAGGCCCATGGAACGTGCAGTACCTTCGATTGAGCGAGTCATCGCTTCAATGTCGGCACCAGTCATGTCGGCAGCTTTGGTCTGCGCGATTTCCTGCAGCTGAGCGCGGGAAATTTTACCCACTTTGTCTTTGTTCGGTTTACCGGAACCAGACTTGATACCCGCCGCTTTCTTCAGCAGAACTGCTGCTGGAGGGGTTTTGGTAACGAAAGTGAAAGAACGGTCAGCGTATACAGTGATAACAACTGGGATTGGCAGACCTTTTTCCATGGATTCGGTTTTGGCGTTGAACGCTTTACAGAATTCCATGATGTTCACACCCTGCTGACCCAGAGCTGGACCAACTGGTGGACTTGGGTTCGCCATACCTGCTGCAACCTGCAGCTTGACGTAGGCTTGTACTTTCTTAGCCATTCTAAAATCCTCTGATTGGGTGATAACGCCTCAAGGAGGCTCCCCGTGAATAAAATCGTTTTACAGGCCGCAGCCCATAAAAACAAAAGGCGCGAAATTGTATTCCAATCTCGCGCCTTGTGCAACGATTAAATCGTCGCTTTTTTGATCGCTGCTTAGGCTTTTTCTACCTGGGCAAAGTCCAGTTCTACCGGGGTCGCACGACCGAAGATAGAAACGGACACTTTCAGGCGGGACTTTTCGTAGTCCACTTCTTCAACCACGCCATTAAAGTCAGCAAACGGACCGTCATTAACACGAACCATTTCACCCGGTTCAAACAGCGTTTTCGGACGCGGCTTATCACCCACCTGCTGCAGGCGGTTCATAATCGCATCAACTTCTTTGTCGCTGATTGGCGCCGGACGGTCAGACGTGCCGCCGATAAAGCCCATCACGCGCGGTACGCTGCGCACCAGGTGCCAGCTCGCGTCGTTCATAACCATCTGAACCAGCACGTAACCCGGGAAGAATTTGCGCTCGCTTTTGCGACGCTGGCCGCCACGGATCTCAACCACTTCTTCGGTCGGAACCATAACTTCGCCAAATAACTCTTCCATGTTGTGTAATTTGATATGCTCACGCAGCGACGTTGCTACGCGGCCTTCAAAACCGGAAAACGCCTGAACGACGTACCAGCGCTTTTTAGGGGCTTCAGACATCTCAGAACCTCAGGCCAGTGATAAAGGATACCAGGCGAACCAGAATACCATCCAGTCCCCACAGGATCAGTGACATAACAGCAGTAACTGCTGCCACAATCAGCGTGGTGTGCAATGTTTCCTGGCGAGTTGGCCAAATCACTTTACGGACTTCGGTTCTCGCTTCACGGGCAAAAGCAACGGTCGCTTTACCCTTCGTCGTCAACAGCGCGACACCACCCGCTGCAGCAATTAAAATAACGACTGCCAGCGCGCGTAACGGCAGCATCATGTCACGATAAAGGTAGTTGCCAACGATAGCCACGATCAGCAGCGCAGCAACAACAACCCACTTCATCGCTTCCAGGCCGCGCCCGCTCCCTTGAGCTTCGGTATTCGCACTCATAAACCAACCTGTCACAAGAATTCAGACAAACATTTTTGCCCCGCCATGGCGAGGCAACCAAACCGAAATGCTCTATTGCGCTTCGGACTTAACGCCCTCTACAGAGCCTGTCTCAGCAATGATTATGACGTATAAAATCACTGATGAGCCAGGTTCTGGTTCGAAAGCGTGCAAAAAGGGCATCAAATGATGCCCTTTTATTGCGCATTGCGTCAAATGTTATCCGCGATTAGCTGATAACTTTAGCAACAACGCCCGCGCCAACGGTACGGCCGCCTTCACGGATTGCGAAACGCAGACCGTCGTCCATCGCGATCGGGTGGATCAGGGTAACAACCATTTTGATGTTGTCGCCCGGCATTACCATCTCAACGCCTTCCGGCAGTTCGATGGTGCCAGTCACGTCAGTTGTACGGAAGTAGAACTGCGGACGGTAGCCTTTGAAGAACGGAGTATGACGGCCGCCTTCATCTTTGGACAGAATGTAAACTTCAGATTCGAATTTGGTGTGCGGCTTGATTGAACCCGGCTTAGCCAGTACCTGACCACGTTCGATTTCTTCACGTTTGATACCACGCAGCAGAACACCAACGTTCTCACCAGCACGGCCTTCGTCCAGCAGTTTGCGGAACATTTCAACGCCAGTACAGGTTGATTTCGCAGTATCTTTGATACCAACGATTTCAACTTCTTCACCCACTTTAACGATACCGCGCTCTACACGACCGGTTACAACAGTACCACGGCCGGAGATGGAGAATACGTCTTCGATAGGCAGCAGGAACGGCTTGTCAATCGCACGTTCTGGTTCCGGGATGTAAGAATCCAGGTAGCCAGCCAGTTCGATGATTTTCTCTTCCCACTGTGCTTCGCCTTCCAGCGCTTTCAGTGCAGAACCACGTACGATCGGGGTATCGTCGCCCGGGAAATCGTACTGAGACAGCAGTTCGCGAACTTCCATCTCTACCAGTTCCAGCAGCTCTTCGTCATCAACCATGTCGCATTTGTTCAGGAACACGATGATGTACGGAACGCCTACCTGGCGACCCAGCAGGATGTGCTCACGGGTCTGCGGCATCGGGCCGTCAGTCGCAGCAACAACCAGGATTGCGCCATCCATCTGAGCAGCACCGGTGATCATGTTTTTAACATAGTCGGCGTGGCCCGGGCAGTCTACGTGTGCGTAGTGGCGAGTCGGGGTGTCATATTCAACGTGAGAAGTGTTGATGGTGATACCACGAGCTTTTTCTTCCGGCGCGTTATCGATCTGATCGAATGCACGAGCAGAACCACCGTAGGTTTTAGCCAGAACGGTAGTGATTGCAGCAGTCAGTGTTGTTTTGCCATGGTCAACGTGGCCGATAGTACCGACGTTAACGTGCGGTTTTGTACGTTCAAACTTTTCTTTAGACATCGATTGTCCCTCTAAGACACGGATAAATCGGTGATATCACCACATCAACCAGGCG
>Ga0308166_1002389_pt1 | contig 17494 bp, 26 predicted proteins | sample PhyCR2_2_FD_202137 | JGI IMG/M metagenome (GOLD analysis project Ga0308166, IMG submission 202137) | Phyllosphere microbial communities from UC Gill Tract Community Farm, Albany, California, United States - DLSLCC.R2 | ecosystem: Host-associated > Plants > Phyllosphere > Unclassified | place... | reverse complement strand
GGAAGTTTCCATTCTATTTTTCAGGCTCATGCTTCGACAGGGAGAATTATAACGACATGAATTTGATCGGCAATAGCGATCAATAAAATCACCCTGATAGCTACAGGCTATGTGTAACATTAATCGTCATCGTCTTAACAAATAAAGGACACCCGTACAGTAATTAATAAAGACAAATTAAATCATCAGCTTAAGTTAATTCCCCACTTTGTGCAGGCTGGGTTTTTAATAGCCGTAAAACGCGTACCCCGCGACAATTAGCAACAAAAGAATAGTAATTATTTAACGCGTTACGTTGATACTCCGTTTATTATCCACCCACCCATAAGTAAATGAAATATAAACACAACAGACAATTCACCTGTTGATTTTCACATAAAATAAACACAGTAGCGGACTTGGTTTAATTTTTTTCAGACGGGACATATATTATATATTCGGTGGGGTAAAATATTTGCAGATGATTTGTTTTTGCGGGAGAATACCTGCGCACTTTCGTCTGTCAGAGAAAACACAGGATTTTTATGGCGCACATAGTAAATCTATAGCGTCTCTGATGAGATGAATAGAGAAGCCGCATCTGATGGTGCAGGCTGCTGAATATCTTAATTCCCGTCCCCTGCTCATTGCGGCAGTACTGCGCAATCAGAACCTGCTTCTGAATGATAAAAACATGCCGTCTGATGGTCCGGCGAACGCAAAGGTGATTATCGTTGAATTTTTCGACTACCAGTGCGTTTACTGCGCCCGCATGTCCGAAGAACTGGATAACATTAAAAAAGCAAATCCGCAGGTGCGAATTGTGTTCAGGGCGTGGCCGGTATTAAAACGGCGGTGGAACAGCTCCCTTAGCGCTGCCTGCACGGGGCAGCAGGTCTGGCAGCAGAAGGGCCGTGATGCCTGGCTGACATGGCATCACGGCCTGTTTGCGACGGGACTTAATGAAGGCCGCCTGACCACAGAGGATATTCGTCTGGTCGCCGGGGCCGTGAGATTTGATGCCGCCAACGCTCCCTGTGCTGACGGTGATTTGCAGAGTACGGATGCGCTGGCGGGTCAGCTGGGCCTTACGGGCACACCGGCACTAATCGTTCTCCCGGCCCGGGGAGCCAGTGAGCATAATCTGACGGTACTTCCCGGGTTCGCCGAAACCGGTGTGCGGCAAGCCGCCGTCAATAAGGCAATGCCGGCATCAGAGTCGCCCACAGCGGATAACGGCATAAATGGGCCGCAGGCCACCGCCGGGAAGCTGCCTCACGCGCCGGACCCGGCCTGAGAAAAAACAACCTGATTACACTAAAAGGATTATATATGGTACTGAACAGATATCTCCCCTTGGGCGTCCTGATAATGACGGGCCTTGTATCCTGTACGGCCGCGGCCGGTAACTCTGCTGCGGCTTTCAGCCCGGCACTGGATGCGCACATCGGGGAGGTCGTCAGAAACTACCTTCTGGCACACCCGACCGTTCTGGTGGAGGTGAGTGAGAAGCTGCAGGCGCAGCAGAAGGTGGAACAGATGAAGGCGATGTTCGCTGCAGTGTCTGAACATCAGGATGCGCTGCTGAACGATGCGGGTACGCCCTCATACGGTCCGGCAGACGCAAAAGTTGCCCTGGTGGAGTTCTTTGACTACCAGTGCGTGGTGTGCGCCCGTCAGGCACCGATTATTAACTCGGTGATGAAAACCAGACCGCAGGTGCGCTATGTGTTTAAAGAGTGGCCTATCTTCGCACAGCGATGGGAACCGTCCCTGAAGGCAGCTGAAACAGGGCTGCAGGTCTGGCAGCAGAAGGGGGCCGGTGCCTATCTGGCTTACCACAATGCCGTCTTCGCCACCGGCCACAATGAAGGGCAGCTCACCGGGGCAGAGATCACCGCCGCTGCCGGAGAACTCACCGGCGGGCACGATGAAGCGCAGTCGGTGCTGGCGCGCACTGACGCACTGACGCAGAGCCTCGGTCTGCGCGGCACGCCGGGAATCATCGTGATGCCGGTGAGCGGTGCGACGGCGGATAATGTCACAATCATTCCGGGTGGGACAGACCAGGCCACACTGCAGGCGGCCATCGACAGGGCCGCTGACGGGACAAAGAAGTAAGTCCATGGGGTAATCAGCTGCTGACCATATGACGAACCAGTCGTTAGCGGAACAGAATGCCAGGGCAGCTTACCGATATGATCATGTTTATTTGCCTTTATTAAAAGCCAGGCAGAACAGATTACGTCATGTGTCCCGGACCAGCCCGGACGCGGTGTCTGACGACATCGGCTGGCAGATCAGCCCACTGATGGCGCGCCTGACCGGGCACGTAAAGGGGTTAAAAACGATGTTTAACCGCTGTGGATGGCAGATGTCCGGTGACGGGCCATCCAGGCTTTATGTGCTGACGGCAGAAAAGTATCAATTAACAGAAGCATAGATAAAATCAGCGCAGCAGCTGAACTCTTCAGCTGACCGGGATAACGGCCTTTACTGACTACAGTGGATGTCTGGTGAATAATGGAGCGTAAAGCCATACTGCAGATGCTCTGGGCGCACCCCGACAACTGCATACGTGCTTTTCACCGCGGGTATCCGGACTGTTCCGGATACACACAACACGGCTGTAAGGTTACGCCAGCGAGCAAGGGATTCTTTTCCCGCGTCACCAGCTGCGGATGCAGCAACAGAGTCACCGGCATTATGCCCTGGCGGGTTTCATCTGCCGGATACGCGCATCGGTCAGAGCATGCGTGTCTGAGGAATCCTGAATGAACGCATCTACAATGCTCTGAACGGCTTCACTGCAGCGAGGCTTGCTGCGCCCGGCCTGCATCATTTCTTAACTCAAACGCTCAGGTTCACTTATTAAGACAAAATATCGGTGTCGCTGATTAAGCGGGTTTTTAAGCGCTGCCGCAAAACGTTCCTGTGTGTTCATGATTGGGTCTCCTGGTTCCCTGCGGCATACCGCAGGGATAGAATAGTCAGGCGTTCAAGCGGGAAAACTATCAGTGACAAAATGGACTGTATTCGTCAGCCAGAGGCAGGTTTTGCTGCACATATTTACTCAGGCCTTTATGCTCAGACCAAAACAGCTCAAGTGCCGCGACATTTAACCCACCTGCGACTTTAGCCAGGCGACTCACAGGCATGCAGATATTGCATCGTGGCGATGCCTGCCGGAACGCTCTGTTGTGCACGCTCATCCGCTGGGCGCTGGATTAACTGGTTTTCATTATCCGATGATGAAGGCCTAAAGTCCCTGCCTACGGGGCCCAGAAGGCGCTGGCCATTTCAACATATCTGCGCGTTATTACGTGGACTTGCTAAACATTCTCCCGTCGATTCTGGTTATCAGCGTTATCGCTGGAGTACCGAACTACTGGCGATAAAAATCCTCGAGGTGACCGGTTGTCCGTTACATGCATCAACCGTACGGCGGTGGTTGCCTGCTGAAAATCGGCGCAAACTGGCAGGTTCGCGGTCAGCAAAAACGCGTGGTGACTCCCGGGAAGAATGAAAAATATTACTTGCCAGGGGCGCTACACAGCATCACAGGTAAAGTCAGCTATCTGGGGGGTAGCAGTAAAAACAAGTCTAATCAATCAGTATTTTAAATCATCTGAAAGCGACTTACCGGCTGTCAAAAACTATCACGTTAATCGTGGATAAGTACATTATTCACAAGAGCCGGGAAACCTAGTGCTGACTGAAGCAAAACCCGAAGTTCATGGTGATTTATCAACCGGTGTACTCGGTATGGGTGAATCACGTTGAGCGGCTATGGCAGGTACCCCATGAGACAATAACCCGTAATCATCAGTGCCGTTCAATGTAGCAACTGTTGATAAAGATGCGTCACTTTATGGAGGCGGTCAGCCCATTCTTCGGAGGATAACATGGACTTACAAAAGTGTCGCGGTATCAGGATCAGTTAATTAAACAAAAGCAAACAAATATTGATTTTTATTAAGTCGCCCTGAGGTAAGCGTAGAAATAAAAGATAATTCAAAGTTTAATAATCCCTGTCTTTATCTTAAACATGGAGGTGTTATGAATAGCCCTAAAATTTTAGTTTCAGGTTTGCTTCTGAACTGCCTGTTTGCAGGGGTGAGTTATGCAGGCACAACGAGCGGTGAAAAGGTGGCTACTACACTTAATCAGCGATACGAAAAAGTGGTATCGGATTGTGACGGTGATCCTGCTTACTATTGCTCTGGAGTTATAGTCAGGTCTAATGAAGATATTGCCCACGCAACATGGCAACCCTACCTCAGAGCCGATGAGTATTTCCTTCAATTTAGTTTTCTTCGTAAGGACATGGGTTTCTTTGAAGGTGCTATATGGAGTTTTAATGATATAGGTTTTGGCATAGTGCTTGATAATGGTAAGGCTGATGGCTTTAAGAGTAGATGTATTTTTCCGGAAAATGCATTTAGTGTTATAAGGAAAACGAATGGGTGTGGTGATTTTAAATCGAAAAATAAACTGCGCGATGAAGATGAAGATAACAGTACCTGTGAATCAAAAGGGGTATTAACGTCAGGGGATTGGATAAAAAAATATGGCATAGGTGATGGTGATTATTGCTCCTTCAGTACTCATAATGCCAAGTACTTTAACGAAGCAATAAAAACATCAGTTCAATTGGTAAGTGATAAAATATTATTACAAAACAATGAGTTAATCATAAATACATCTCCTTCGTTCTGGGATGTAAAAGATCCCTCCAAAGATCACATTCAAGCTCTTTGGTATAATCCAAAAACTATCGAAAGCTCATCAATTCATGGACTTAATGGTGCTCAATCAGAGCAAAAACTTTATTATCAGTTAACAAAAAAATGGATTCCTATCTTATCTATTAACATGAGTAGTGAGCCAGCTATTTTTTCATACTCAGAGTCAGATCAGATAATATCACCTCAAACATAAGACTCTTCCAATTATACCCGGCCATGCCGGGTTTTTTATGCCTAGAGCTTAAATGCTCCTTATTGACGAATTCCTTTATACTCCTGGCTTTAAGGCTGATCTGATCTGCGCGTCGGCTTGGCGTATGACGAACATCTGAAGCGCATAGGTGACCACGGCGAGAGCCCTCGTCATTCTCTGCTCAGCGCCATCACGGCAGCTGACCTGCTCTCTCACGCGCTAGAGGAAGGCTCTGGGATGGCAAAAAAGGTGGGCGACGAGTTTATCCGCACCGCGAAAGAAATGGGGAAATGAAGTTCACCTTCGAGTCGCTTTACACGGGGCTGACGGCTCGATGGCCGCCGCCATCGTCCTGGCGTTCTCGGTGATGGATTGGCCATAAACTGGTGGAGCTGCAGCGGATGGTGTTTGACAGCACGGTGGTGCGGGGTGAGGCGAGCACCATGCCGCTTAAGCTGGCGGTCCAGGTGGAAACGCACCTATACCGGTCCGACCGGCCGCAACTGTTGGTGGAGGGGGTGCTGTACCAGTTTGAGGATTTTTTTACTGGTATCCGCGCCACGCTGGGGTGCTTATTTCCGGAGATGGAGTCGGTGATAGCGTTACTGGCTAAGGTGCAGGAGGTGGCGGAGGAAGCGGAAGTCTCGTCGGCGACGGAGCAGGGGGGCCCGACTGGTTCATCTGGACATCCGTCATCCGGAAGTTCGCCAGCCTCGCCGAGCAGAAGACGGCCTACCTGATGGCGCTGTATGACACAATCAGGGAGTCGGATAAGATTCGGCAAAGGGATATAACAGAGGCTTAAGAAATATTTATGCTAAGCACGTAGGAAACAGGCATCAGCTGGACGTTGTAATATTATTTAACCGGCATGGCTAAAATGGAACTGAATGACACTGAGCGGTAATTCAATATGAATGTTAAGAAATTAATCTCCCAGCATAGTGAGATACTGAGTCTGCTGTCTTTCTTTCTGGGTGGGTATGCGGTTCTGATGATGCTCGTCAGTCTGTCACTGAAATTCAGGTTTGAAATCCATATCCTCCTTCACCGGATTTTTACGCTTATCTGATTAACCGCAGGCTCTGAAAATCCAGCGATAAGCCTGATGAAGAAGATGCCTGAGAAGCTCAAAAAAGCCCTTAACGTCCCTGACTACCAGGCATTGTCCTGTGTCCAGCGCATTATTCACTATATCCCTGTGGTGCAGGATTAATATTATACCGATCGTCAGTACAAGCAGCAGGGACAACATGATGAGCACGCTGCCGGACCTGATATGCGCTGTTTTAACTTTTGCGACGTTTTTATCCTGACTTTTCATGTTTGCAATTTCGTCACCTTCAACAAATTTCTGCAGAAATCTGCTTAATCAGGCGTGGCTAAAAATCGGCCTGATTGCAGGACGCTGGATCTGAGAAGCCATCCACAGATCGTGCTGCGCCTGCATCCCCGTCCACATTTCCGCGCTGGTGCCTAATGCGGCTTCCAGACGCAGAGCCATATCGGCAGAGATCCCTGCATTGCCATTCAGTATGCGCGAAAGCGTCGCCCGTGTTACACCGAGCGCTTTTGCCGCATCGGTGACAGATATGTCGTCGAGATATTCGCGCAGTACCAGTCCGGGATGTGCGGGATTGTGCATTCTGGTCATGGTTATTTCCTCAGTGATAATCCTGATAATCAACAAGAATCGCGTTATCACCTTCGAAAAGGAAAGTCATACGCCAGTTTCCGTTAACTTTTATTGCCCAGTGCCCGGCCAGGCTTCCCTTGAGAAGATGAAGCCTCCATCCGGGCGCGCTCATATCTTCAGGGCGCGTTGCTGAGTTAAGGGCGGTAAGCTGAATTTGCAGTTTTACCGCGTGCTTAGGCTGAATGCCTGCGGTTGAGCCGCTTTTGAAAAACTTTTCCAGTCCTTTGTGTCTGAAGCTTTTTATCATTACCGCTCATCTCCCTTCTGTATAGCGATACTATACACTATACGAAATAAATCTCAAATCATGGTGAGTTATGGCTCTTATTAGCGAGTTTCTCTACGCGCTTGGCTTTCAGGCCGATCTGCGCGGCGGCCAGGCGTTCGATGAACAGCTGCAGCGCATAGGTGACCATGGCGAAAGCATTCGCCATTCCCTGCTCAGCACCATCACGGCGGCCAATCTTCTCTCTCATGCGCTGGAAAAGGGCGCGGAGATGGCAAAATAGGTGGACGGTAAGTTTATCCGCACCGCAAAAGAGATCGAGGATGCAAAAATCACCTTCGAGTCGATGTATGCCTGTACAGCAGAAGGTGAAGCAAGATTTAAATGGCTGCTTAAGTTCTCCCGCGACAATCCAGTTATGTGTATTGAAGCAGCTAAAGAAACTTTTATGACACTAAAGAATAACGGGATCGAACCTACGGCAGAGGCGTTTAAAGCGCCTGGCGACTCAATAGCAGTACTGCCAGGGGCGGAAAAACATCTGCCACAGGGCCTGAGTGAGCTTATTGAAGGACGTTATCATTCCGGCGCGGTGCTTTCACCACTGTAAACCTGCACGGCGCCGGGCAAAATCGCGTATACGAGGGTTCATATATCAACCGGGATAAATAGTAAATTGATGTCCATCTTGATTTCTACGATGCGGAAAAGGCCACGAATCAGTTTATGGTGATCCTGCCTGACCGTTCCGACGGCACTATGGAGGCTCATGCTAAAAAGATGACGGGCCTGCTGGCGCGCAGGGACATGGACTGGAAAAGGTTTAAGAATGACATCATAGACAATCATGTATTTGCCGCGCTGGAAGATGAACTCTTCATCCTGATCACGCGCTGGGAAACCTGGCGAAATCACCCGACGAGCAGGTCATGCTGGGGCTGATTAGCCGCATCCTCACAGTGATCGTCGGTGTCATTGGTGAAGCCATCCGTCTGACGGGAACGGTGCTGGGATGGCTTGAGAAATGGATGGGTAGCGCGAACAGCATTGACATTATTCGTAGCAATATTTTTCTGGCATCAAAATGGACAGCGATTATCGGGCTGGTGGCAAAACTGGCTGTCGGCTTTCGCGATGTGGCAGTCGCGATTGAGCTGGTACGCGACGGAGAAGCGGCTGTTGCCGCACTCACAACGCTCATTGATCCGCCTACCCTAATAACGGTATTGATCACCGTAGCGATTGCCTGTGTGGCTGTGTTGGTCACCCAATGAGGGTTTTACCACTGACTGGCTGGACACCTTTTTCCTGGCAATCAGCGACGGTATTGCCAGGATGGGCGCGCTTATCGACTGGCTCGGCGGCAAGGCCAGGATCGGCATACTTAATACCCTGAGCCTGACAGCCTGACAAAACAACAGTAGGCAGAAATGGATGGTTTACACAAACATTACGGCCAGTACGACATGACCGAAGCCGACTATGAGGACAATGCCGCGGTGAAAACCGCAAAGCGCATCACGACGACCAGAGCCGGACAATGCTATTTGAAAAGGCTCACGCTGCACGTCCCGACCTGAACGATCCGGGGCTACTTCTGGCTTATGTTAAGAAAAGCAGTCCGGATGACTATAACCGCCTTATTGCACCGATGCTGGCGAAAGTGCAGGAGAGAAAATGACGTTTAGCTACCTGCATCCGGAGCAGGTCGGGCAGACCCAGCAGCAGGCACCGCAGAATCTTACCTGGTCGATACACAGCTTTGTCGTTCAGGCTGAAATAAGGGGAATCAGCAGTTACAAGCTGTGCAGATGAAAAGCTGAAAAATCAGCTCAGCAATGTGACGGGAAGGTAATTATGTCAGTAATTTACACTACCAGCAGTCAGCAGCGATCCGTACCAGATCCTGAAGGTAACGGTTGGGAAAACAAAATATCAGCTGAGCCTGCGATATAACCGGTGCCCCCTGGCAGGCAGTGGCTGGTGGACATCGCGGATGCGAACAACGGTCAGGCGCTCACCAGCGGCTATGGACTGGTCTGCGGCGTGCCGGTGCTGAAGCGCACCAGCCTGCTGTTCTGGCTTTACCTGTATGACAGCAGCGGTAACGCACTGAACCCTTACGGCGGTAATGATATGGGCAGCCGCTGCGTTCTCTATCTATAGACAGGAGCGATGGCCGCGATTAAGCAATATGGCCGTCAGTACATTCTAACCGATCGGTAACAGCAAAGAATCCATTCAGATAAACAACCTCCGCGTCGCCTTCAGCATCACCGACACCCACGATTAAAGGCCCAATAAGGCCATCATACGCGTCTGGAATCTGAACTCCTTGCACCGCTATCAGGTGACCGGAGGGGAGTTTAAGCAGGTCGCGCTGGCGGTCGGCTACGGGTGTCGCTGGAGAACTGCCGGGTGCTGTACGCCGGACAGATAACGAAGCCCGGGGTGATTCGCGAAGGTCTGCTACGGCCCGGCACGTGATGAAACAGGTGGCCGGTCACCACGGGGCTGACTGGATGATGCAGAACGGGGAACTGCACATTCTGCATCCGGATTACTGCCTGCCGGGCGAGGCCAGCGGCATGCTGGGCAGCCCGAAACACACCGATCGGGAGCTGGAGGTGTCCTGCCTGCTGCGCCCTGAAATCACCGTCGGCTCGATGGTGCGGGTTGAATCCATCGTGGCGGACTACGGCGGCGCCTACAAAACGGTGGCGGTGAAGTCGGAGGGCGACACGCACGCCTCTCGCTGGGGGTCCCGGCTGAGGCTGGTGAATGGGAAATTTAAGCAGCCGAGGACGAAAAAAAAGATGAGTACGCTTAGCCGGGACAAGGCCTCGCTGGATTCGGTGATGAAGGCTGCTGCAGGTAATTTATCAGGCCGCTTGGGCGTGTTGTTCACCACAGTCAACCCGCTGAACGCGGCCCAGATAGGTGCTTATCCTAAAACGGGCGGCAATCTGAACGAGGAATCGAGCGTTACGGTTATTTCGAATACCAAAAACGGCAATACCGATGATACGCTTTATTCTCCAATGTTCCGCGTCGTATTAAAAGGACGTTGAGGCAATCAGAACTTTAACAATGCTACATCATTCTTTATGCGCATCGTTGATGGGTGCTTGCGCGGTGGCCTATGGGAAGCTTATTTTTTGATGGGTTCGGCAGCGTCCATTCTTTCCGGTTTGATGAGTCCGGGAATTTTTACGCTAATGGGCATGTTCATGCTGATAATACGTGGTTATCAACAGATGGTAATTTATATGGCAGTGCGTAGGGGTAGAGTGGTTATCTCAGTAACTAGGTTGCCGGGCAGATAGGTACGCGCATTGGCAATAACAATTACTGGATTAATCAGAATTTTTTCAGTGGTGTAAAACTCGAAGCGATGGGCTGGCTTGGTACCATTGCGGAAGGCTCAGGTAATGGTTACTCCGGTGGCGGCGGTACGATGTAAACCGTACCAGCGGGGTGTATTGTTATTGGCGGCACAAACAACGGTTCGTCCAATCTGGCTGGTATGTATTTCTTTTACCGTCCCATTATGATGGCGGTAAACGAGCAGTGGGTAACTATTGGTCAGGATTAGAGGAGAGTATAAATTTATGGAAATGAAGCATTGAACCCGGTATCAGCCTGAAAAAATCACTGAAGGCTACCCTGAATCAACTCTGTTCTAAGAGGGGGATCAGGGCCGGAGCTGGTACGAGTCACGAAAGGAGTTCAAGATAGAGGAGCTGAGAACAGTGTTTAACAGTAACGGCGTAATTGTCTCAATGAGTAAGGACGTTTTTTCACTCTAGCTTTTAGGCAATTCAGTTGCAGAAATCGCTGCTGCTGATGTGCCTGACAGAATTGATATCAGTGCCAATTGGATGTATGACGGAAAAAAAATTGTGCCGCGTCCATACACTGTCGAAGAATGGCAGGCAAAAGCCGAAGCGCAGCGTCAGAACCTGCTTACAGCTGCAAATGCCGCCACCGCCGACTGGCGCGCAAAGCGTCGGCTGATCGTTATCAACGACAAAGACAGGGCCATTCTGATTAAATGAATAGCGTATATCAAAGCGCTTAAGTAGCTGGATCTCAGCGACGTCATTGATGAGGCGGGTGATAATGCAGTTGTCTGGCCGGAGAAGCCGGTAACAATGAAATTTTAGGATAATTTTTTAACTTTAAGGAAAGGGCGAACCAGTGCTGTCCAAATGCAACGCATCATTTTAACTTTTAACGGGAGGTGTTTCTTGATTTCCTTCCATAATGCTATCTTCTTATCATCAAGCCACTTAGAGCTGTTATCATAGACTTGTATGGTTGAGATTTCAGAGTGCGCAGACCTTCTTACCACTGATGGTATGACAGCATCAATTTTGCAAACAGAATATTCTCTGAGTGTCTGCCATCTATCCGCTACCATCCAGATTGGATAAAGAGATTCGATAAGCTTCCTTGCTGCGCTTTGATTAATTATATAACCATGCGAACGAGAGGCTTCAGGCACATCGTAAATATAATAGCCTTCCTTTAAACTAAATGTTGGTTTGTCAATATATTGTGATATCTCAGTAAGCAAGGTGACTGTAGGGGGCAAAGTATTCCTTTCTTCGATACCCGACATAATCTCAACGCTTCTGTAATCTATAAGTGCATCATCCTCAAGAATAAGCGCTAAGGGTATGTCTTCAGATGTTATTCTTCTGTAGATATTGATATGACTGAGCGCACAGCCTACTTCACCACAACTTAGCGCATAATTAAGAGGCCTTGTTTCTCTCATAATATCTGTGTAAGAGAGCTTCGAACCATCAACGGCTTCAACTATTTCATAATCGAGATTGAGGAGGGAGAGCTGTTGTTCCATGGAGGCCCGACGCTCAGTTGAGCGTGCCATATTGATGACGAACACCTTCATCACAAGTAATCCTTTATATGCAGGGAGGTCACTGAATGAAAAAAAAGGCTGCCTAAACTCAAGCCTTCAGCTATTGAAGGCAGCCACTGAGGCACAGGACATAACAGACAGGAAATACCTCGAAACACCTACACAACATCACGATATAGCATACAAATTTGGATGAAAAAAACGCCCGACTAAGGGCGCCATCGAATTACGATGCAATTAGCACGAAGTTTATACAGCTTTATCGTGAGGTAGTTCTCACTAGAGGGATTATATGCCAGTTAAAATCAATATCAGGTAAACAAACAGATTATACAGGGATGATTCATTGATTTAGATCAGTTTTATCTCGCGAGTCTTATCAGCAGAATCCGTATAGAATTTTATTAAAAAACACATCGTCGTTTTATTGCGGTTGATCATAGGGTTGATTAAATAGGAGTATGTTTAAGTTAAATACAAAAGACATATTCTTCTTTGCGTCGGTTGTTATAACCTATAGCGTGTTCATATGGTTTTTCTTCGCTTGGTATGCAGATCTCTGCTTCTCTTAAGGTGATCAAGTGAAAAGAGTTTCAACCAAAATATTGGTAGCAGGGTGGCTTAGCCTCTACGCACTACTGATGTACGGGATTTATTATCAAATCTCTAATCTTTCCTGGTAATCTTTCATGTCAGGGCAGCACCCGATTTTTGAGGTATAAGCGCCAGTGCTCAACCCTGGTGCCATCAGGCAGCACGCAGTATCCGGTTTTACCGAATAGTCGTTTTTCATAAGACAGCGTGCCGCCCTGCAGATGACAGTAACGGTCTGCAGAGCTTTCATGCTTCATAGGGGCAGAACTACATGCAGTAAGGATGCTCAGATAGGCCATCAAGTTAAACCATTTCATATCTTGGCTCGATTTACTTATGAAGTAAAATACAGGGTTTTGGTCAGTTATCGTGCAGTGATTTTCTGACCAGTCTTGTGCCATCACGGGTGATTCTGAGCCCTGGAGCTGAAACAACATCCCTTCCCATGATTTTCACTATCGCAGTCTTTTCTATGCTGCCTTCAGAGATTAACTGCCTGAGGTTGGAGACCAGACCTTTATTATGAGGATTACTGAACTCTTTGCGAACCTCTGCATCAGTCATGGTGCGCGGATAAATACGGAATAGATATTCCAAAATTCCCCACTGGGATTTGTCAGAAAAACTGGTTTTCATTATATTGTCCATTGAAAAGCGAGGGATGTAAGTAGCTTAGTTTAAGCCGTATTGAAGCAACAAATATTCAATAGGTTGTTAGGGAGGGAGTGTAAAAATGCAGCTGTGACTGATTGGTGACGATAACCGAAATTGAACTGGTGACCTGCTGCTTACGAATCAGTTACTCTGCCATCGGAGCTAAATCGGCATGGTGGTCCCTGCTGGATTTGAATCAGCGACCGGGCGATTATGAGTAGCACGCTCTGAGCTAAGGGGCGATGCTGCGGTGCCGGGTGCCTCCCGGAAAGTCGCCAGTCAGCGGTCGACTCGCTAGCTGAACGTTTAGCAATCTGACTTAGCCCCGCCGCATAGGGGGATTCACCGCAGTGAAGAAGCATAGAAGCGGATACTTCAACAACCTTTCAACGAGCTATTCAAATTTACCTGTTGCGTTAAAAAGAATTATTGTTCCGCAAACTTTGACGTCGACTTCTTGAAAGTGAGCATCTAGAATAGCGTGTAAATGATCAGCTGAATCCTGCCAATTATCAAATATTCATTTTGTAATTATTTATTAAGTGTACACCAATTTATTGTGAGTGACACCGGCACCAGGGATTGTCTTTCCGTACAGTTTGCCAGCGGCTTTTAAAGCCGAAGCGGCGATACAGCCCGTTATCAGTTTTACGGACGCAATCACTACCGTGATATTTTTGACTTACGTTGTGGTGACCATGATCGCCTGACTATATGAACTCGCCAATGGACAGCGTCAGTTCAGCCAGCATCAAAAAACTGACGCCCCCGCAACTGCGAATCGCCGTCTTTCGAACCAGGCCACGTCTGACCAGCGCCTCAATATTTTCCAGCATCACGGATTCGCTATACCTCCCAAAAGCCGCAAAATATTGCCTTCCTGTAAGCGGATCGGGATAAGCAATTGCCAGCACAGTAAGAATCTCTCTCTGGATTTTCTCTGTGAGAAGTCTCCTGTCCATCAGCAAATTCCTTTCAATTACACCCTGCTAATAAATGATGCAACGTAAGCGCAGTCGTAATAATGATCAACATCACTAAAGTTATCCTTAACTATCAATCATAACTCATTGATCGCTATTAGCGATCAATGAGTTATGAGAATGGACATAAACTGTCAGGATGATTGGTCGAAGCAGTATGAGATCGAATACCTGGCAGGCAATTCCGTATCCGAGTTTAAGGCTGGCAGACACACGGAGATTGTACACGGACTAAACAAAGAGCCACCAAATTTGTAGGTTAACTTTGTCATCAGAGTAAAGAACTGGTGGGTTGCTCAGCAGGAAGAGCGAATAAAAAGTAGAGCATTAAGGCTTTAACGCCTTAATGCTGATAACTGTCTCTGGCGTCTTACATATCAGTCATAGCACCTCACCTGGCACGGTTTGACTCGCTCAGCATCCATTTCAAACGCATCGAAGACGCTCTGCAGGGATTCCGCCTGGTCAAGCTTCATGTCCAGATTGAGCGACATCTCGGGCGTGAGTGTTTTTTTCCGGAACGTCAGCAGGGATCGGCCGTTCCATGGCTCAATAAGTGCCATTACGCGTGCCTGGATGTCATCTACCATAACTTATCCTCCCCGCAGTCAATGGTGTTGTACAGTCTAACCGAATTGAAACTGATACCGGCAACATCTCTGGCCAGGATCACCCAGCCCGCGACGGGTATCGCCCGTCCGACAAAGGTGCTGAGCTTATGCGTAAAGAGAATACGGGCGGTCCGGGGCGGGTATCCCCCTATAATGATTGAGAGCTGAATGCCGAAGGGAAACCTGGCTTCAGGGAACACCCTGCGCGCTGCCCGTGAGGCACAGGGCGTTCCCTTGATAGCATCGCGCGGTTTGGCCCGGGTGGTCAAAACATTACGGCCCTAAAGAATGGCCACGATCGCTGCGATGTCATCAATGCCCGGCTGTTCAGCGACTTCTTCACAGGAAATAATGAAAAAGAGCTCACCAGAGGTGAGATTCGGTCTGCCCGCGTAGAAATAGGTGTTATTGAGTTCTTCAGTCGTGTCCACTGCCAGCGCCTGCAAGTTCAGCTTCATTTATCGTCCTGACGGTCAGTGACAGGATAATAAGATACGGTAATGCAACCGCATCTCCCTGCGGGTAAACAATACCCGTTTCAGACGGAAGGAAATACCGCCATGTCTGTCTTCTCTGCAGCATTCCAGGACCACCAACGACCCGGCCCATATTCCGACTCATAGTGAGAGGTTTTCTCCTGCTTTCGCAGCAGGTATTCAGGTGTATTCATGGCATAAACCTCCATCGACAGCGCATCCATGCCAGCCACGTCCTTCAGGACGAAATCCCGAAACACATCTTCCTCACCGTCGTAGCGCAGAGGCTTGATGAAAGCCCGTTTTTCCTGCCACAGTTTTTCTTCCACAGCACTCTCATAGCCGGAATCCAGCGGAATAAAGCGTGGGCTGACCGTCATCAGCGCCACATCGATCACGGCACTGCAGCTGGACGGCCGGTTGCGCCCGTCTATGTGTCTGAACGATGTTTCAGGCGGCTCCGTTTCAGCGATAACCATCACTTTCATTCCTCTACGCCAGTCGCCGAGCTCGCGGCTAAAGCTTCGCTCCAGGCGGTGACGACGTCTTCAGGCATAACCAGATTGAGAAAGCCAGAAAACAGCCCCAGTGGCAGCATTGCCTGGAGCCGTGCTTCACCGGCCTCACTCCAGCCAGCCAGCATGGAAACCACAATGAGTCGCCTTTTGCTTTTTTCGGCTGCTCTCAGATGCTCCCGGTTGGCGATAACCTGCTGAGTACCCTTCAGGGCCATGAGCAGGAGGGATTCTTCCAGCGGCACGCGACCAATACGAATCCGGGCCGCAGTCTGCTGCAGGTGCCAGCTCACCCAGCCAGGAGTGCGTTTCTTTTTATCGAAAGCGGGGTGCCAGACATTAATACCAGACGGCTCCCACAGCAGGTGCAGAAGCCCCAGCAGGCTCATCGATGGCCGTCGTTTGCGTTTCACCGGTTCTTCATCTGAGACGTTTTGAGCCGGTTTTACATCAGAAGGTGCCTTTTTCTGGAGGCCCGTGGGCAGTCTGACCACAATGGTGCCATCCGCTGCAGCACGGACCGCTTCCCCCTGATAAATCTCTGCCTGACGTTCATCAGACCACACCGAATAAAACCGGCAGTCAGGTTTATGCTCATTACCCGTGAAGGCGTATGAAGATAGCCAGCAGCGTTCGGTATCCCGGGAGTAGTGAACCTTCAGCCGTCTCCTGACCGGATCGCTTTCTGCCGGCAGACACCTGCAGGTCACCACTGTAGTTTTTTTATTATCCCGGGAGTGTTTGAGCCAGCGCTGCCAGGTGGATGTTTCATTCTGCTGGAAAGCCTCAGACGCCTCCTGCCGGCCCCGCTGACCAGTGAAGTGAACCGGATAAACTTTTTTCTTTGTCATATACAGTCCGCTCAGCAGATTATATTTCGCCTGTCGATTATGAATAGCTGCACTGTAAGGGCGATGACTCTGCCCAAAGGCGGTTAAATTCATTCTGATATTGCTGACTCAGGAATGAATTGCCCCGGATAACTAGGGCATTCTCAGCATTACGTTTCTCAGCTGATGAGTGTAATTAAACGCTCCGGTCTGCACGCCAATTTTTCCTGTCGTAATAAATTCGTTATGCATAATACTTTACTGTGTATCCTTTCTGACCGGAACACCCGAATCGGCAGTCCGTTAATCAGTAACCAGCTACCGTGACTTTTTTTCATCAACCACCACTCTTACGAGTACACCCCGTTTTGATAGCTTTTCAAGCGCTTCTGCTACTGGCTCATTTGTAAATTCGTACAGAGACACGTCGGCAGAACCGGCACCTGGGCGTATAAAATATATGATTAGTACCAGAGTGGTGCAGTCCTGTGAAAGCCCGCCTGCAGGTCAGAGCTGGCATAAGGGAAAAATGACAAAAATAGATTGGTTGATGCGATTCAGACGTTGTCGTTCGATTGATACGCTGGAGACTGTATATGAGCACCTGAAATACAAAGGTGACTCGAAAGAAGAGTTCGCAATTAACTCAGCATATGATCATCGTAAGGCTGAATTGACAATGGGAAAGTTGTTTGAACGCGTTCCGCCACACGTATGGAAATTCGTTAAATGAGAGACTGCATGGAGTAGCAGCAAGATTTTACCGGTAACTGACGGCGCACACACAAATTCTTTGTGCGCGCGCCGTCAGTTGAACAAGCCGCAGGCGCGTTAGCAAAGAAGATCGTTTATCCACATTTGCACAGGCTCGATCCAATAACTTACCAATTTAGATCCTTATAGCTCCTAAAAGATCCCGCTGTCTCTCAGTCCCTGCCACATAAGGCCTGAAGCACTTTTATGATGTGTGGTGGAGGGATAAACATGTGTTCTGACGGGAAAAACGTGTGTGCTGGTGGGCTGGTAATGTGTGCTGTTGGGATGTAGTGTGTGTGCTGTTGGGATATAAGCCATTTTTAGTAACAGGAAGATCCTGTGACG
>Ga0308166_1002387_pt1 | contig 17502 bp, 19 predicted proteins | sample PhyCR2_2_FD_202137 | JGI IMG/M metagenome (GOLD analysis project Ga0308166, IMG submission 202137) | Phyllosphere microbial communities from UC Gill Tract Community Farm, Albany, California, United States - DLSLCC.R2 | ecosystem: Host-associated > Plants > Phyllosphere > Unclassified | place... | reverse complement strand
AATGATAATTCTTTTAATCCTACCGGTTATGAAGGCGGAGGAATGGAAATAAAATACGATATCAACGGAAATATGACCGAAATGCCGGATAAGGGGATCAATAAGATTGATTATAATTACATGAATCTGCCCAATAAGGTAAATTACAGTAAGATTGGTAATGAATCGGTCATCGTTAATACAAAATACGGTTCAGGCGGGGAAAAGCTGCAGAAAGAAAACATCACCACTATTATTGGCTTTAACGGATCAACAACGACCACAAAGATCACCGATTACCTGGAAGGGTTTCAGTATCTTACTACTTTGACTCCTCCACCTCCGGGAGGAGGTTCTGAATCCCTGATGATGACGAACTCAGAAACGGGAAGGGCGCTGGAAAGACAGGCTTACACATTCGATGACAGCTCTTCATCTGACCGTAGTCCGGTCATAACCAAAAACCAGAATCTTCAGTTTTTCCCGACTGCGGAAGGTTTTTACGATTATGCGAAAAATCAGTATATTTACCAGTATAAAGATCACCTGGGAAATGTGAGAATTAGTTTTGGAAGAAATTCATCCGGAAATCTGGAAATAACGGATAACAATGATTATTACCCATTTGGCATGAACCACTTGAAAAGCGGGAATGCCTACTATGGAGCGGGTTCGTATAAAAATTACAAGTATAGCGGCAAAGAACTACAGGAAACAGGAATGTATGATTATGGTGCGAGGATGTATATGAGTGATATCGGAAGATGGGGGGTGATAGATCCGCTGTCGGAAAAGATGAGAAGATGGTCGCCTTATACTTATGCATTTGATAACCCGATTAGGTTTATTGATCCAGATGGAAGGCAACCTGAATGGATTAGAGGAACTGATGGTAAGAAAGTTACTTATAAACAGAATGCTGATGGTACATTAACTTGGAGTAAAAATGCAAATGCAGATACTAAAAAGGTTGGAAATGCCTTAGCAAGAACTAATGAAGGATTGGCGAAATTAAAAGATGCCGTGAATGCTAAACATGAAGTAAGCCTTTCAGTTGATACTAAAAAAACGAATTCAAAGAGATTTGGAGGTACTACACCTGAATACAAACTTAATGAGAAAACGGGAGAATATGATTTGACTAAAATGAAGATAGTTATCTATGAAGGAACATTGAAAGCCAAATCTAAGGAAATTAGTGAAACTAAAAATGAATTAGTTTGGGACGCTCAAGCATTAGAATATGGAAAGTTGCATGATAAAGGAGATGTAAGTGGTATGATTTCTGCGGTTGCAGCTCATGAAATAGTACACGGAACAGACCCTAAAAATATTCAAGATGGTAGATATAATGCTAATAATGAAGGAAAGAAAGGATATAAGGAAAGAGATATTGAATCTGCTCCAGAAAAGTCTGAAGATAAAGTTTTAAAAGAATTAAATAAATAATAGAATGAAATTTATACTAGTGTTTTTTTTGTTTACTTCTTTATTTTATTCACAAAATAAATATAAAGACATTTCAAATAAAAGGATTGAAATATCAAAATTTGTTTTTGATGAAGTTTTAGATCAAAATACATTTAATGGTTCCATAGTAACTAAAATTATTTTCAAAAATCATAATTTTACCATCTATTCTATTAAAACATATTCGCCACATGCTTTACTTAATATTAGTATTTTTTATAGAAATAAAATGAAACTATTTTGTATTGAAAAAGAAGAAAATATTAAAGAAATTTTATCATTCTTAAAGAAACATAACATATCTGAAGATATTTTACAAAAAGTAAATGATCAAATACGAAAGATTCCCTTATATAAGGAAGATTAGACCTCGCTACCGCCTGATTTTATTGTGTAGCAGATAAAGAAAAACTCTCGCAAAATGCGAGGGTTTTTTGTTATCTAATGTTCTGTTTTGTATAAAGAAACAGAACTAAAGCGCAGCAATATTTTTAAGTTTAGAAGCTTTAATAAAAGCGTCAATGGTTGCAAATATGTGAGCTTTGGTGTCACTGTCAAGTTCTTGAATGGCTTTTAGTTTTTTCAGCGTGTCGTTGACAATTTGCTCATACTGACCGTCTTTTACGAGATAATCAAGTGTAACGCCTAAAGCATCAGCAATTTTTGTAGCCACGTCAATCGACGGAACATTTTCCCCACGTTCGTACTTCCCGATAATGTCACCTAATTAATAAGGATTCTAAAAGAAAATATCTTTTGCAACGAACTGCGGACTTTCAAATTGAGCAAACATTTGATCTTGACACCGGTAAAAAACTAAAAAAAGATAGGCACTATAAAATATTTTGGAAAGATGATAGTCAATATACTTTGATTCTTGATACAACAAAATGTCAATATAATGAAATTGACCTTTATATGAATTCTGTAGGAGGATATAAGTGCACAATAAATAACTTTGAAGATAACTGCTCGATAGTAGAAACTAGCGTTCAGGGAGAAAGTAGCTTTATATCTGAAATATGTAAAATAAAGAGATGAATTAGATTTAAATACTGCTAATTTCTTCGAGCAATAGAAGTGAGACTTTTAGAACTAATACGTTTTACTATTATCAGACTGTGAGGCGAGCTTTATAACCCTATTAATTAACCTGAATTCGGGATAAGGATAGAAATAAAATTTGCAGGGAAAAGCAATAATTCGTATATTTAAGTATCTAACATTCAAATATTTAAACGAATTATTGCTATGATTTTGAAAGACCAAATTACAAATATTTTTGTACAAATTGATGATTTTTGTAAAGAGTTTGATACTCAAATCAAAAAAATGAAACTGGAGGCACTAGGCGATAGTAAGAAAAGAAGAAACAGAGCCTCACTAATGTCGGATTCTGAAATGATTACAATTATGATCGGTTTTCATTTGGGCGCTCATAAAACCTTTAAGCATTGTTATAAGGAAATTGTTTGTGGCTACTGGAAAGATTTATTTCCTAAAAGCCTTTCCTACAATAGATTTATTGAACTTCAGAAAAGAAGTTTTGTCGTTTTTGCTCTGTTTTTGAAGGAGAAATGTTTGGGGAAATGTACGGGAATCAGTTTTATGGACAGCACCACTTTGAAAGTTTGCAGAAACCAAAGGATACACAATCACAAAGTTTTCAAAGGTTTGGCAGAGCGCGGGAAATCTTCAATGGGCTGGTTTTATGGGTTTAAACTGCATCTGGTTTGCAATGAAAAAGGAGAACTTTTATCCTTTTATTTAACGAAAGGGAATGTTGATGACCGAAATCCGAAGCACATTAAAAAAATGACGGAGCAACTTTTCGGAAAACTCTTTGCCGACAAAGGATACCTTTCAAAAGCCCTTTGGGAGATGCTTTTTGCTGATGGCATCCAGCTTTTCACCAAACTTAGAAAGAATATGAAGAACCATATAATGAAAATGGAAGACAAGATTTTGCTCAGAAAAAGAGGAGAATTTTACATCGGCTCGTGGAGATCACTTTCGGATTTATGTTTCGAAGTAAATAAAAATTATAGAAAGAAAATAATTTTGATAAATATTAAGATTTTTAAACGGTATCTTTTCTGATCGTTGTGTTTTGGTTTTATTAAATGGATTACAAAGAAAATTATAAAGTTGCTGAAAGATGGGTGATCCCTAACGTTTTTAAATATTTGAAAATAAAGAACAGCTCTCCTGTTCCGGAGAGCTGTTTCTTCAATAATGTTTGTAATTAATCTTCTGATTCCATACCGAAGTCAAATCCGAAGAAGTTAAAATTGGCTTTGAATTTCCTTTTTTTAAGGATTCCCATTCCCATCAGTACTATAATTCCTGCAAAGCCTAGGGATAAAAAAGATTCTATGATCATATATTAAAAATTTAAATTTATATTCCTTATAAGTAAAGTCTACTTTAAACTATTTTGGAGAAATAATACAAGCAAGTGTTAAAAAGTAACATACCTGAATGTATATAACAAAAAAAAGTCCCCCGCTTTGCGAGAGACTTTGTCTTCGTAGCGAAGGTACATAATTTTAGAATACGAAACTACTTCTTTGACTTATAATCTTCAATTAGTATAGTTGGCTATACCACTATTTTTATGTCAGCACATAACTTATCGTATTATCCTGGTCAACAACTCATATGTATTGATCTTTAAGTTCAGCAGAATTATTACTGCTTAATCTCAAAGGTGGTATCCAGTTTAACATCATATTTTCAGATGTATTATTAAAACGGTGGTTTTGTGAGATTTTTAAAGTGGTCGGATCTGATCACTTTATTTTTTCAATATATTTTCTCAAAATGTCATATCACTAAACAAAGTTTCATAAATTTACAAAGTATGAGTTTAATGTAACAAATTATGAAAATAGGATATGCCCGGGTCTCGACGAAAGACCAAAATTTAGATTTACAGATTGAAGCACTTGAAAAAGCTGGTTGCGAAAAAATTTACCAGGAGAAAATTTCCGGTACAACAAAAAATCGTCCGGAGCTCGATAAGATGATCGAACAGTTTCGAGAAGGTGATGAACTTTATGTTTGGCGACTTGACCGACTAGGAAGAAGCTTAAAAAATATTATAGATTTGGTTTTAAGTTTAAGTGATAAGGGTATCATTATAAAAGGTATTACGGATGGAGTTGATACAGCTACTGCAAATGGCCGACTCTTCTTAAATCTGATGGCATCGCTTGCTGAATATGAGCGGGAATTGATCCGAGAGAGAACCAATGCCGGTTTACAGTCTGCCAGGGCAAGAGGGAGATTAGGAGGAAGACCAAAAGGATATACTCAAGAAACAATTTCCAAACTTTTGCTTTTACGTAATATATATAAGGATATAACGAAACGTCCGGAAGAAATATATAAACCATTTGGATTGACCAGGGCAACATTTTATCGATATGCGAAAATTCTGGATAACCATACAGATGAAGAAATAAAAAAAATGTCAAATAAGAAAACCTAAGATTAATTTATAAACATATTACTGTTTCCCATAATGTATTAGAAAATTAAGTATTAAATTTAGATAACTATATATTTTAATGTACCAAAAATAAAACAACATCATCAAAAACAAAACATCATCAATCTCGATGATGTTTTTTGTTTTTTGTGACATTTGAATATTATTATTGATCTAATACCACGTTAAAAATGGATTATTGAAATTTATAATGATTCTAAATAAAGTAAAATTGTTATATTTTAGCTCCTATCACATATTAAATATTTGATTACCAAAAGAAAATGAGGCAATGCCTCATTTTCACAACTTTTCAAACTTCAATTTTTCTTTTAATGACATTGTTACTATTTACTTTAAAATATTATTTTCATGAAAAAAGTAAATTTTAGACGTATTTCTTTTGCAAGAAGAAATGTGTCATCGTTAAACACATTAAGTAAAAAAGGTAAGAATTTGGAAAGTTTTAAATTAATTTTTCAAACAAGTTTAAATAGTCTTCTAAAGTTTGAAGGTTTATATTCACTGTATTTATATTTCAAAGATCAATTTTCTGATTTAATTGAATTATTCCAAAACATTTTTAATGTATTAAAATCTCTTATTCTCTTAATTTTCAAATACAAATCTATTATATGGTTTGTATTTAAATTATTGATTAATTAAACAAACATTCGTATTGAAAAAGCTGATTACAAGCTGCAAAACTATTTATAAAAAGGTTTTGCAGCATTGTTCAGCCTCGAAATTTTTTTATAAATTTATAATATCAATAAAAATGTTAAAGTATTCAAAATCAATAACTAAGAACACTGAATTCAATTCTCTAATAAAAATGATTGAGGTCTTAGATACCGAACAAAAATGCAGAGAGTATATTGAAGAATTACGTTGGAATGGAGAACCAGTTTGTCCACATTGTGGAAGTGTTAGAGAAAATCATTACAAACTAAAACAATCAGGTCGTTTCAATGGTTTATATAAGTGTAAAGATTGCAGAGAAAGATTTACAGTTAGATTAGGAACTATGTTTGAAGGAACTCATATTTCTTTTAAGAAATGGTTTTTAGCAATCTACATTTTTTCATCACATAAAAAAGGAATTAGCAGTGTTCAATTATCCAAAGACATTGCTGTAACTCAAAAAACCGCTTGGTTTATGCTGAACCGAATAAGACATTCATTCAGAGTTAAAAATATTGAAAAATTTGACGGTATTACTCAAGTTGATGAAACATTTGTAGGTGGAAAGAATATGAAGAAGCCTAAAGAAAGAAGAAAAGAAAAAACACAAGGTCGAAGCACCAAAACAAAAACTGTTGTATTTGGTCTTTTAAGTAATGGAATTGTTACAACTGAAATTATTCCAAATACAAAAGGAAAAACCCTCACAACTGTTATCAAAAATATGGTTAAAGAAGGTTCTATTGTGGTAAGTGATGGTTGGGTTGGCTATTCAAGTTTGCACAAGTTTTACGACCACAAAAAGATTCCACATAACAACGGACAATTCGTAAAAGATACCTATCATACTAATAGTATAGAAGGATTTTGGAGTTTATTAAAACGTGGAATTCTTGGGATTTATCACTCAACAAGTCCAAAACATCTACAAAAATATTGTGACGAATTTTCTTTTAGATACAATACAAAACAATTTACAGAAGGAGATAGATTTAATCTTGCGTTGCTAAATGCTGATGAGAAGCTTACTTACGAGGAGTTGATAGCTTGACATACCCATTTTGTTATATATATAATATATGATAAATAAAGACAGAATTGTCTTTCATAATCAAATCGTATATTTTATATTTGTTATATAATAGATATATCTGAAATATGAAAAGGAATGTGTCAGTTAATGCAATTAGGAGAGCTAATACTAAATTAGTTAGTGGAAGTAATGATTCATCTTCAAATTCGTATGAATCAAAAAATGGTGCTGTAAATATTAAAGCAAGTTATTCAGGAAGATTATATGAATTACATATATCAAAAGAGAAAATTAGAGATGCTTATTCAAAATCGGTAGAAAAAACAATTTCTAAATAATTATATTTTGGAAAGAAAATTCAGTTATTTATTTTCTCAGCTTGTTCAAGATGAAAATGATATGATTGGGCACATTGCTTATAGTTTATATAAATCAAACAAAATTGAATTTATTAAGCAATATAAGATAGAACATGAAGATAAAAATCCTACAGAAGATGATTTACATGCATATCATAAAGCTGTTAAGACATCAATTCCAGCTCTAAGAATACAAGCTGAACAAATATTGTCAAATTTCACACAACTTACAATGGATGAAACAATATTTGAAATCGAAGCTGATATAAAAAATAATCAGGAAAAAGCACTAAAAGATATTATTACACCATTAATTCCACCCAAACCTAAAGGTCCATGGGCTGGTTTTTGGATGGGTGTATTGGTGAAAGGTGTTCAAACATTAATACTTGCAATTATATTATTTTTTCTAATTTTTGCAAGATCTGCAAAAGATGATTTTTGGGGTACAGTTAAAAATCTTATTCCAGATGGTCATACAACTACTAATAATACAAATGCTAATTAATATCTATTCGTAATTAGCATTTATATTAAAAAAAAATTATAACCCCAAAACTCCCTTGGAAGCTCCTAAATAATCATCCAATTCATTAGAAAATTTTAAATAATTCTTATCTAAAATCTCATAATCTGTTTCCCACATTTTATCATTCAATTCTACAAACTGAGTATTCAAATTCATAGCTGATTTAGTTATAGCAGTCCATGAAGAAATATCAGCTTTTGACATTTTATTTCTTTGCAGTCTATAAAGTCTTATATAATTTTCCATTTTAGGAACAAATATTAATGATTGTTTTCTCAAAGCCTGCATTTTTTCAAATCTCAAATCAATGTTCCTCAAGTAATCCTTATCTTTTCCTATTAATTGTTTTAGAATATTAGTTATTGGAACTTTATAGTGTTTTGTATTAATGAATTTTTGACCGTTTTGCTCGTAAGCTTTGTAACCATTAGAAACTAATTGCTTTTCAACGACAAGGTAATCTTCTTGTGAATTAATTTCTGAAATAATTCTACGAGGAAAATAATATATCTTTCCAGTATCATTATTTTTGACTAATCGATTAATATCAAAAAATCTGGTTCGAGTTTCCTCATAATTTTTATTATCGATAATTATTTCTTTGAAAACCTCATTACTTCCTTCAAAATCTGTTATTGATTTTACCTTTGCAATTTCATTATAGGTTCCATATAATTCAGTCCAGCTGTTAAAAGATTTCTCAGACATAACATAAGCATTTCTCTTAGCTAAAGTTGTTGATTTTACTTTTCCTATTTCGTATTTTTCATCATCTGAAAATTCTTCATCTTCTTGTTTTGAATTTCCATATTGTTCTTTTGTATCTTTTTGAATATCTAAAAAGTTCTTATAAGATTCTGTGAAAACTTTTCCTTCTGTAAGAGGAAAATACTCAATTTCTTTGTATTCAACAGGGAAAACATTACTGTTTTCAAGAGAAATTTTACTGATTGTTTCAGAGTTGATTTTAAAAGTTTCTTGTGCTGATAAATTGAAGTTTGCGAACATCATTAAAGAACATGATGCGACTGTTTTGAATGTAGAGAATTCAAATTTCATTGTGTGGTAGTTTTGGTTAAATAAATCTTTTTATAAAAAAATAAAGCGTGGACATTGTACCACGTTAACCAAGGGCTACCACACCCTTAAAAAGCAATGATACAAGCCACGCCAATACTGGCGTACCTTATATACATTATTTGCTTTTTTATTTTGAAGTCCGAAAACTTCGTTGTGGTAGTTTAGGTTAGCAATAATGCAATTAAGCACGATTTTACATTCTTAATAAAGAATGATTTTTATAATACAAATATAATCAAAAGTTTCGAGGCTGTAAAATGCAAAACCCTCTATTTTAGAGGGTTTTAATGATTTGTTCATTCACTTATCTATTTATAATATATTCGTATATAATATTTATTAATTTTTTTATCTCTTCATCAATTTTTTCACTTTGGACTTGAACATTAAATATCTTAGTATCATATTCAGTTTTTATAAAAACTTTATCATCTACATTTTCAAAAGTTAGAATAAGTTCAAGATCAGAATCTATTTTATTATATCCTTTGTCTATAAAATCTTTAGCACGTAAAATAATATTAGTTTTTTGCTCATTACTAAATAAGGTGTTTTCTAAATTTATTGTTTTCTTCTTTTTATTCTTGTCAATAATTGTCAGCATATTAATTACACTGAAGTCGTGAGGCTGTTCAGGTTTTTCTATGTTTGTAACTATCTTATTAGCAATACTTCTATTTTTTAAAGCTAAATCCTTGTACTTTTCAGAGTTTGTATTTTTTATTTGAATATTGAATTTATTACTTTCAATTATATTAAGTATTGGTTTAAAAATCTTTAACCTTTCATCATCATTATAAATAGTCAAAATTTCATCTAATTCATTATTATCTATAACGTCATCTAGAACTATATCTTTAAATTTCCAGCCTACATTTTCAACCCAATACTTAACGTCTTTATCTTCGATTTTAGTAGTTAATATATCGTCTACTGATAAGCCTATTTCAAAACTTCCAAAATCGAATTCTACTGCTCTTAGGTCAGTGTAAGGTAATACCATTTTGTAAATTCTGGAAAGTACTTTATCATCAGCTATTTTATTTGAAAAAGTTTTAAGAAAATCGATTTTTAAGAAGCTTTTAAACGAAGATGATAAATTACTTAATAATACATTAGAAAGATCATTTAATCCAATTGTATCACCATATGATTTATCTTCAGATGAAAACTTAACAAAAAAAGCATTTTTTCTAAGACTTTGTAAATAAGGCTTATTATAAATTTGGTTTAATTTCTCAAAATAGTATGAGCTTTCTGTTGGAAGATATTCAATATATGAATCGTTGCTGGGAAAATACTCTTCATTAATCTGTTCAGTATACAAAAATTGAGTCTCAATTATTTGTCCTTCAAAATCTTCCTCTATCTGATGTACAACATCATTCTCAAGTATTAAACTTTTGAGAGAAATTTTCTTAGATAAATAATCATATATTTTCCTATCTTCAACCTCAAACAAAAGAAAAACATCTGATGTCTCTTTATTATCAACTAAATATAAAAAATAATTTTTCTTATTTAATTTCAGATGAGATAATATTATCTCGTCAAAATAGATAAGATCCTCTATTTTCTCAAACTTCGACAAGTCAAATTTATTATTTTTCATCTTCAAGCATTTCAGTCATTTTAAACTTATTTGGTAAATCAAACTTTATCAATGGGAAAAAGGTGTAATGATTCAAATTCTTTCCTGATTGATATTTAATGCCATCATCATCTTTAATAACACATTCAGCAATAGCGTTATATCTCTTTTGCATTCCTACAGAAACATTCTTCAATGCTTCTAGAGCTGAATTTTTAGTTTTATATGTGGAAAGTCCCCATGCGTTACAAGTATTTGCATACTTAGGCTTAAATCCATAATAATCAAATGATTTATCTATTGAATTAGTATTTATCCATCTGAATAATCTAATTTCTCCTTTATAATTTCCAGAAGGACAATTGTTAATTTTATCAATGTAATCTTGGTTAACTAGTTTCATATTTTTGATACTCTGTAAACTTCACAAATATACATTTATTAATCAATTACAAAACAATAGTATCAATACGACAAAACTAGTCGCATTATTATTTAATATAATCAGTCTTTAACTTCTTTACTGGTGCTAATAGTATTCTCTGCAACGGTCTCTTCTGTATTATTTTCTTCAACCCGTATTTCAGTATTTTCTTGAACGTCACTAATAATTGGATTTTCTAAATTTTCTGTGATGAATTCTTTTAATGATTTCATAATTGTTAAATTTTAATTAGTATATGTATAAAGTATCGAATACTTATGGCTTTTCTGTTCATAATTAAAAATAATTATACGCTTTAAATGAAATTACTTAACAATTGATATATTTACTCTAAAATAATAAACTGATATTATGAATCGTATAATATTAATTGGGAATGGTTTTGATTTAGCTCATGGGATGAAAACTAGTTATGGAAATTTTATTGATGATTATTGGCATAACAAAAGACGGGAAATCTTTGATGATTATATGGGGAAACAATATCAAGATGATTGTATATTAATTGATACAGTACCAAATATAACCTTTTCTGAGCCTGAAAGTGATTATGATAGTATACTTAGGAGTTTACGATATCTAAACAAAGAAATGATTTTTAAAAATGAATTTTTTGCCGTTCTTAATAAGCATAAGTTATCTTTAAACTGGGTAGATATCGAAAATGATTATTACTTTATATTAAAAAATTGCTACAAAAAGCCTTCAATGTATACAATAACAAAGCTAAATGAAGAATTTGCCGTTATTGAATCTTTATTAGAGGAATACCTCACAAAGGTGCAAAAAGAATTTTCTATAAGTTTTCCTAGTACATCTGAGGAAATGAGTTTTAAAAGATCAGTTTATAATGTAATATATTCTGATTTTAATTTCAAAGACTTTTCAGAGTCTTCTATTAATCAATTGACTGAAATTGAATTCCAAAGAATTAATAATTATATTAAAGGTATTGAAGATGAAAAAGTATCATTTTCAGATTTAGAACTATCTGATAGAGACATACGACTTTATCAAGCTTTAATTAATATTAAAGATAAGAGACAAAAAATTAAAGAGATATTAACCTCAGATGTTGCATCAAATTATTTTCGTTATCGACCAGATGAAATATTATTTGTAAACTTTAATTATACACCAACGGAAATACATTATAACGACGCACCTACTGATAATGAATTTAATGAAAAAATATCTACAGATGTGATTCATATTCACGGTCTGCTAAATAACAAAACAGACAATAAAATAATTTTTGGTTTTGGCGATGAAATTGATAAAGATTATTTGGAAATTGAAAACCTTAATGATAATGAATATTTGCAGAATATTAAATCAATGAAATATCTTGAAAGCGATTCTTATAAAAGATTATTAGAATTTATAAATTCAGATAATTATCAAGTATTTATATTTGGACATTCTTGTGGTATTTCAGATAGAACTTTATTGAACACACTGTTTGAACATAAAAATTGTAGCTCAATAAAACCATATTATCGTAAAAAAGATGATGGAACTGATAATTATAGTGAAATGATAAGAAATATTTCTAGAAATTTTACTGATAAAGCTTCAATGCGAGATAAAGTAGTAAATAAGAAATATACAGATGCATTATTTAGATAATATTGCACAATGAATTAATAATATTCAAATGTCACAAAAAACAAAAACATCATCGAAATTGATGATGTTTGTTTTGATGATGTTGTTTTATTTTTGGTACATTAAAATATATAGTTATCGTAGAATATAATACAATTCAATTTGAATTACCTGCACCAATGGCATTAACCTATACAATTTAAGATTAAAATGAAGATAAAACTATTAGAGGAGCCTGCTCTTGAATTTGGTCTTGGCGAATCTATCTGTCCTAAAAGAGGGATAGCTAGTATATCACCATATGACCTGGAAAGTGTTCGACCAGAAAAGATAACATTAGGACTTATTGGTAAAAGCGAAAGTATTGATAATATAACAGCTTGGCTGCAAGCATCAAAAAAAACTATTAAAAATAATAAAACAAATCTTAAAAATCTTTTTCCTGATTTTCCAGGATTTAATAAAGAATTGGCTTTTCAGTCTGAAATAGTATATGATCAAAGTTATCTAAGAAGGCTTAATAACTCTGATGTAGATCAAATTATAAAAAAGGCTGATGATTTAGATTCTGTTATTGAGGATATGGTTTTACTTTATATGTCAGAAATTAAGTTTTTAACAAAAAATAAAAAACCTGATGTTATCTTATGCATATTAGATGAAAAACTTACATCATTATTTTTTACTTCAGCAATAAAAAAGAAAAATTCGGTAAAGAGTATTATGGAGGAAGCAGATTTAAATGAAGAAGATCTTGCCGAACATTCTGATGACGACTTTTATTCTGACGGTGAAATAAACAAAAAGGAATATAATTTCCGCAGATTATTAAAGGCAAAAGCAATGAAATACGGTGTTCCAATTCAAATCATGCGGGATAAGATAGCATCACCCTCTCGCGATATGCAGGATGTAGCAACTATTGCTTGGAATTTTTTTACTGCAATTTATTATAAAGCTTCAGGAACACCCTGGTCACTTAAAAGAGAAACCTCAGATATTATCTGCTACGCAGGAATAAGCTTTTATAGGAGCCGAGATAAACAAACAATCCAGACAAGTGTAACACAAATTTTTAATGAACATGGCAAGGGGGTAATATTAAGAGGCGCAGAAGTTGAACTGAAAAAGGGAGACCGTGAACCACACCTTTCAGAAGAACAAGCCTTTGAACTAATGGATACTGCACTTGGAGAATACTATGAAGCTTTAAAAATTTTTCCCCAAAGACTTGTTATACATAAATCTTCCAACTTCAGTGACAGTGAGATTGAAGGATTTCGAAAAGCAACTTCTAAGCACAAGATAAATTCTGTTGATCTTGTAACTATTATGTCCTCTTCTCTCAGGCTTTTTAGAGATAATAACTACCCTCCATTAAGAGGTACAATGTGTACCATTGATAATAAGAATTTCCTTTTATATACTAGAGGATTTGTAAATTACTTTGAAACCTACCCAGGATCTTATATTCCCGATCCGCTTTTGATTAGATTATTTTCTCATGATGAGTCACCAGAAGTTATCTGTAAAGAAATACTTGGACTAACAAAAATGAATTGGAACAACACACAATTTGATCGAAAATATCCAATAACAATTGAGTGTAGCAGAAAAGTTGGCGATATTTTGAAATATTTAGAAGCTGATGAACAACCACAATTAAAATACAGTTTTTATATGTAGAGCAGCTGGATACTTTTATAAAACTTAATCAAAAAAACTATCTTAGGGGCCATATTCATTCAATTAAATAACAACCATGAAAGCGACAATTACTTTTGTACTTTTCTTTTATAAATAATGATAATAAATATCTTTCTAAAGAGATAATTAAAGCCGGATTAGAATGGTGGTATTCAAAGTATTTTAATAACAAAAATTTAGGTATATTTGAAGGTAAAGCCAGGAATAAAAATTAGGGTTATGGTCAGATTCTAAAGCTATTTCTCCTTATGAATGGCGCAAACTAATAATTAATATCAAAACAATTTTAACATGAAAAAATTAATATTATTTTTCATTCTACTTGTTAGTGTTAGTGTAAATGCTCAGACTTTTAAACTATATCAGACAGATAATATCCACAATCAGCTAAAACTTAATACGAAGACCGGAGAAGTAATTCAAGTACAAAAAGATGGACAAACATTTTTGGTTCATTCAGGAAGTACTCCTAACAATGATAAACCTAATAGATATGCCCTTTTTAAAACAAAAAATATTTGGACTTACATACTGCTGGATAAATTTTCCGGCAAATTATGGCAATGTCAATTTAGTGTAAAAGGGACTGAATATATATCTTATTGGGTTATTAATTCGATAGAACTTTCTTCAACTGAAACTCCTAAGTTTAATATAGAACCTATGACCAGTATGTATCAAAACTACCTGATTGATGAAGATACAGGTGAAATGTGGAAATTCCAATGGACTACTAAAGATGATAAAAATTATCGTTGGATAGAAAAAATGTGACATAAATTAACAGCAGCCGTATGAGTGATAATTTACAAATATCAAATAAATAATATAAATGGACATTCCAAAAGGAACTATAAAATCAAACGAATTAGATAAATTTCTTGAAAACAGTATTGATTATCATTTACAAGCTTTTTATGATAAAATATCACAATATGAACCAATAAGTTTATTTGAAAATTGGAGAAAACTAATTCGTTGCATTGACGAATTGATTAATATACCAATAGAAGCAAAATCTGATAATGAACTTGATGAATTTCTAAAATCAAACATAGATTTTGATAACCTAATAAATAGCTCAAATTCAGTAAGAAAATCAAAAAAATTTTTATCGGAAAGATTTAGCATAGATGTTGGAGAAAGATATTCTCAACTAATAATGATGTGTTGTGCTATACATAAAGCATTTATCTTGCATAATTATTATGAAATTTCTGGAAACAGTTTAAATCTTGAGAATGTCGAAAATAGCATAGAATTTTTTCAATCTAGAAGAATATATTTTGTCACTACTTTATTTTTAATTCCTAAAATAGCTAAGGGAAATAAGAAATCTGAATTTATCCATCTACTTAATGATTTATTACAAATTATGGATAGTTGTCTAGTAAATGTTACAACATCATATCATAACCTTTTAATAAACAATAGTATTCTTGATTTTGAAATGACTTTTGATAATAATAAGGGGATTGGGAATTTTATCTTCAACCAATTAGAATCATTTTATCTTAATCCTCAAAGATTATCTTTGATAGATCAACTTGAATTACGAAAAGAAAATCTTAAAATTGAAGTTTTAATTAGTAAAAATTCAAAAAAAATATTTTCATTCAATGAAATAGCTGATACTATGGCTTTGTTATCTTCAGCATTTAAAAAATATAACATTGAGAATACCATTAAATTTAAAGAGTTAAATATTTTATTTCAAAACCTTGCACGTTATTTATTTGATGATTATGATATTATTCTTGATGAAGATCAGTTTAATAATATCCAAAATCAAGTGAGAAAATTAAATCTTTATAATGAGTCAAATGAATATTTTACAAACTTAAACTCGATTTCTCCTTTTCAAAAATTAAATAAAACATATTACACTACAGTTGTTTTACTAAATAGATATGCGTATAATCTAATTTTAAATGACTTATTATCAAATAGAAAATTTCAAATAAATTCTGGATTTATATTTGAAGACAGAATAAGTATAATTCTTGAATTATATGGATTTACTGACACAAAGATAACTAGAATAAAGAGAAAGGAATTTGACGTTGTAACTATAAAGAATAATAAGATATTTAACTTTCAATGCAAAAATAATTACTACAACATAAGCGACGTTAATTATAACTTTAAAGTAATAGCAAATTTAAATAGAAGACTCTGTAAATATTATGAAAAGGCTATTTTAAAAGAAAAAAATAGAGAAAATTTATTGAAAGATAGATTAGAAATTAATAATATTGAACATTTTGTCATTTCTAGATTTCCTGTTATTACAAAAAATGAAAAAATTATAAATTTTAACAATCTTGAAAATTGGTTACAAAACTACGTCAACTATTAGTAGTAGGTTAGCAAAATATAACATCCAATTAAGTCTCACAAAACGAACACTTTAAACATTACATTAAATATGAATAAGAAGGAAATTCCACTTTTCGTGTTACAAATGATAGAACCATTTGTAAATTTAAAAGATAAGAGATTTATTGTTGAACCATTGGAAGACACTTTGCTAAATATAAAAGATTGTGATCCTAATTCTACATTTAGATTTCAGATACTTAAATATGAACGAAATAATAATGAAGATGTCTTTACTCTGAATTACTCACCACGAAGCGACAGGCAAATGGAAGCTTATACTAATGTTATAAGAGCCGCATATTTAACAGAGAGCTTTAATAATTGGCTTAATAGAATTGATGAATATAATAAGGTAAAATCTTTTTATGACGATCCAATACTTGAATCTTATGAAGCGGAATTCTTTACAAACTTTGAATTTGTTGATGATAATTATGAAACACATCCTTTTAAGACCACTCAGATATTGCAGCTGGACTATCTTTTAGAACAAGTTAGCAATAGACTTGTTGAAATGGCTACCGACAACAATAAAGAAGAAATTCAAAGTATTATCATAGAAATAGAAGAAATAAGAGATAATCTTGCTACAAAATCTCAGAAGTGGATTGCTGAGAATATCTCAAAAATATATGCAAAAATTGCAAAGCAAGGCATTAAGTTTATGAAAGAATTTTGGGCTGAAGGAAAAAAGGAGATTATTAAAAGCATAGTAAAGGGACTAATAGAACATGGTCCAGACATATTAAACTAATAGAAACTGCCTCTTAATTAAGGCTTATTATATGATTGTGAATTCGAGCTACTTTGCCAAAAAAATTGCAGTATCAAAAAAGCGAATGAATAATCTCAAAAAACGATTAGATTGCAGTTGCTGGATGTTTGGTGTATTTACAGCAGCAATTCGCTAATTCATTATTTAAATATATTGCTTATAGTAATTATATAACTAAAAAGTATCAGGAAAACGATTTATAAAAAATCAAGGGTAGTCACAACATTTGTAGACATTTTATCGATTAATTGTATGTTGGGACAGATCACAATTTGAAGGGTAGTCACAACTCATCCTCTAACCATTCAGCGAGTTCCTCGGTTGGGACAGATCACAATTTGAAGGGTAGTCACAACAGTTAAAGCGC
>Ga0308166_1002386_pt1 | contig 17504 bp, 15 predicted proteins | sample PhyCR2_2_FD_202137 | JGI IMG/M metagenome (GOLD analysis project Ga0308166, IMG submission 202137) | Phyllosphere microbial communities from UC Gill Tract Community Farm, Albany, California, United States - DLSLCC.R2 | ecosystem: Host-associated > Plants > Phyllosphere > Unclassified | place... | reverse complement strand
CCTTGAGGTGCGCCAGCGTCTCGTCGTCGATCAGTATCGGCTCCGATGTGCCGTCATACCGCAGTCTTCCCATGAAGGAAACCGTACCTCGTGCGCGCGCTCCCCCCGCACACGCATGAGCGATCAGGCGGCGCGGTGGAACGTCACGACCTCGTCCCGGCGGGAGCGCTCGACCGAGAGCCCCGCGAGTTCGAGGCGGCGGAACACACGCCGGGGCAGCGGGGGAAGCTCTGCCGTGCGACCTGCCGGAGGCTTCGCGAGGCCGACGATGAGGGAGAGGTCGGCACCGGCGCCTCGGACTTCGACCCGCGCATAATCGCTGCCCGTTCGCCAGACGAGCGTCTGGAGGCGGGAGAAGGGGATGCGGCGGCTCGACGAGCCGGACCGGATCCGCAACTCGTCGTTGCCGAAGGCGACCGCGCACGACAGCGTCCGGCGACGCAGTGCCCCTCGGAGCAGGAGATACACCGGAAGCCCGACGACGACGCCCATCGCGATGATCGCGACACGGGGGCCCATGCTCATCACGGCGTCGTCGAACGCGATCAGCAGCGCCGTTCCCGCAAGGCCTGCGATGAGCACGACTCCGATGATCGCGAGGGTGAGCGAGCGCATCCGCAGGTCGAGAGCCGAGAACTCGACACGTGATCCGTCACCGTCGTCATCGCGCTGCCACTCGGGCGGCGTGGGCGCCGGACGCGTCGTCGCGCCCCGCCGCCGGAACAGATCGGTGATCCGTGAGAGAAGCCCGAGCCAGATCCATGCGGTGGCGGGGGCCGCCGCGATCTGCAGCACCACGACCACCGCCCGTGCAGCCTCGGGGAGGCCGGCGAGAAGGTTCTGCCCGCCGAACTCGATCACGACGAGCATGAGCCCGGTCAGCACCAGGGCCACGCCGACCTGCAGCACGACGCCGTTGCGCACGGGCCGCATCTCCATCGTGGCGTTCACGAAGGAGAAGGCGAGACTCCACCCTCCGATCAGCATCAGGAGGAACGAGAAGAAGCCCAGGTCATCGCCCGTGAGCGTCCAGACGATCGCGGCGGCGAGCAGCACGAGTCCGACGATCAGCGGGTCCCGCACGAATCGGCGGGTGATGGACGCCCTGATCCGCCGGTCCGCGGTGTTCTGGGGTGCTGTGTCCGTCATCGCAGCCATCCTAGAGCGCAGCCATCCTAGAGCGAGCTCGCACGTCATCACGGGCTCACCGGGTCGCCCGCCGCAGTACCGTGGATCCATGAACGCTCCTGTTGATCCGACACTCACTCCCGCCTGGTCCGAGCTCGCCGCGCTGCGCGAGTCGAGCAGCGCCGATCTGCGCGGGTGGTTCGCCGCCGACGCCGACCGCGCAGAGCGATTCTCGTTCCCGCTCGCCGACCTCCACGTCGATCTGTCGAAGAACCTCGTCACCGACGAGATCCTCGCAGCGCTCCTGCGCCTCGCGGAGCAGACCGGCGTCGCCGAACGCTATGCGGCGATGCTCCAGGGCTCCCACCTCAACACCTCCGAGGATCGCGCCGTGCTGCACACGGCGCTCCGTCGGCCGGTGGAGTCCTCCCCCGCGCTGGTCGTCGACGGTCAGAATGTGGATGCCGACGTGCAATCGGTGCTCGACGCCCTGAGCGCCTTCGCGACCCGGGTTCGCGCCGGTGAGTGGCTCGGGATCACCGGCAAGAAGGTCACCCACGTCGTCAACATCGGCATCGGCGGCTCCGACCTCGGCCCCGTGATGGTCTACGAGGCCCTGAAGCCCTACGCGGATGCCGGCATCGAGGCACGATTCGTCTCGAACATCGATCCCACGGACCTCGCCCAGAAGACCGCGGACCTCGACCCCGAGACCACGCTCTTCATCGTCGCGTCGAAGACCTTCACCACTCTCGAGACGCTGACCAACGCCCGTCTCGCGCGTGACTGGCTGTGGGAGGGCCTCACGGCATCCGGAGCCATCTCCCAGGACGACGATGCCCGCACGGACGCCGTGGCGCACCACTTCGTGGCCGTGTCGACCGCGCTCGACAAGGTCGCGGCTTTCGGGATCGACCCCGCGAACGCGTTCGGATTCTGGGACTGGGTAGGCGGTCGCTATTCGGTCGACTCCGCGATCGGGCTGTCGCTCGCGGTCGCGCTCGGCCCCGACACCTTCCGCGACCTGCTGGCCGGGTTCCACCGCGTCGATGAGCATGTGCGCACCACTCCGCTCGAGCGGAACGTGCCCGTGCTGATGGGGCTGCTCAACGTCTGGTACGTGAACTTCCACGGTGCAGAGACGCACGCCGTGCTGCCGTACGCGCAGCAGCTGAGCCGGTTCCCCGCGTATCTGCAGCAGCTCACGATGGAGTCGAACGGCAAGTCCGTCCGCTGGGACGGCACCCCTGTCACGACCGACACCGGCGAGGTCTTCTGGGGCGAGCCCGGCACCAACGGACAGCATGCGTTCTATCAGCTCATCCACCAGGGCACTCGGCTCATCCCCGCCGACTTCATCGCGTTCGTGAACCCCGCGTATCCGCTGAGCGACGGCGGCCAGGACGTGCACGAGCTGTTCCTCGCGAACTTCCTCGCGCAGACGAAGGCGCTCGCGTTCGGCAAGACGGCAGAGGAGGTCGAGGCCGAGGGCACCACGGGTGCTCTCGTCGCCGCGCGCACGTTCGCCGGCAACCGCCCGACGACGTCGATCTTCGCACCTGCCCTGACGCCGCAGGTGCTCGGCCAGCTGATCGCCCTCTACGAGCACATCACCTTCACTCAGGGCACCATCTGGGGCATCAACTCGTTCGACCAGTGGGGTGTGGAGCTCGGCAAGCAGCTCGCGATGCAGATCGCCCCCGCGATCGGCGGCGACCAGTCGGCCGTCGACGCGCAGGACGCCTCGACCAGGGCCCTCCTGGCGTACTACCGGGCGAACCGCGAGTGAGGTGCACATGAGGAAGAGATTCGATCGTGTCGTGGTCTTCGGCCAGATCGCGCAGGACCTCGCAGTCCAGGTCGGAGACCTGCCCTCTCCGGACGATTCGACCACGGTCGCGGAACTCCGTTGGTTGCTCGGCGGGAAAGGCGCGAATCAAGCCGTCGGCTTGACCCAGTTGGGCGCCGAGGTGGCGGCCGTGGGCGTCGTCGGGGACGATTCGACCGGCGCGAAGCTCCTCGATCTTCTGCGGCGCGACGGCATCGACGTGTGCGGGGTGTCGCGGCGCGGGGCTACGGCGACCCTGATCGATGTCGTCGACGCAGCGGCGAGGAGGATGCTGCTCGAGCACGCGCCCTCGGCATCTCTGCTCACCGTGGAAGACGTCGATGCCGCCGCCGGCGTCGTGCAGCGTGCGGAGGCGGTATGCCTGCAGGCGCAGCAGCCGGGTGAGGCGCTGACGGCGGCCGCGGCGCTCGCGCATCGGAATGACCTGACCGTCGCTCTCGACGGCGCTCCCGGCTCGGAGAGCACCGACGAACTGCTCGCGGCATCCGACATCCTGCGCGCTGACGCCGCCGAGACCGAGCTGCTCGTCGGGTTCCCTGTGAACTCCGTGTCCTCTGGGCAGGAGGCCTGTCGTGCCCTTCTGGCTCGCGGACCATCGGTGGTGGCGGTGGAAGTGGCCGGCACCGGTGACCTGGTCGGATGGCGTGACGGAACGACGCTCCGTCCGCACGACGATGCTGAGACTGTCAGGGATCGGACCGGTGCGGGCGATGCGTTCCTCGTCGGCTTGGTGCGAGGACTCGGCCGTGGCCGGAGCGTCGAGCGGGCAGCTGACCTGGCCGCACGTTGCGCGGCTTCCACGGTCACTCGTCTGGGTGGACGGCCCGATCTGCGGAACCTCGTCGAATCCTGACCCGGTCAGTCTCTAGATCACGCGACCGTCTCCGGGTCGCGATACGCGAAGCCAGCGATAGCCGTATGCCGGGACTTCCAGTTCGACTCTCCCCGTCGGGCTCAGCGCGAGATGCAACGGTTCGAGCAGATCGAGGAGAGTCGTGCCCTCTGGCTCGTCGTTCACCGTGAACGCCGTGGTGACGGGCACCTCTGCGAAGTTGTGGAGGGCGATGACCCTGCCGACGTCCGCAGACAGCGAGTGCACGAGAAGCGAGTCGACAGACTGATCGATCACCTGGAGGGTGCCCCACCCCAGCTCCGGCGAGATGCGGTACCGCGTGGTGAGAGCGCGGATGAAGTGCAGCAGCGATCCACTGTCCTCGAGCTGGGCGGCGACGTTGACATGCTCGGGCGCGTACCCATCGGCGGGCGGACGGCTGACGAGTCGGCCCGGCGGCACGTCCGAGAAACCTCCGTTGCGGCCCGCGGACCACTGCATCGGCGTCCGCACGGCTTCGCGGCCGGGGATCTCGATGTTCTCCCCCATGCCGATCTCCTCGCCGTAGAACAGCACCGGCGTGCCCGGCAGGGCGAACAGCAGGCTGTAGGCCATTCGGATGCGGCGAGGATCGCCGTCGAGCATCGGCGGGAGACGCCGGGTGATGCCCCGACCGAACACCCGCTGTCGCTCGTCCGGCGCGAACGCGTCGAACACCTCCTGCCGTTCGCTGTCGCTGAGCTTGTCGAGGGTCAACTCGTCGTGGTTGCGCAGGAAGTTGGCCCACTGAACCTCCGAGCCGAGTGCGGGCCGTGCGCGCAGTGCGGCGATCAGTGAGGCAGGATCCTTGCGCGCCAGAGACAGGTACAGCGCCTGCATGCCCACGAAGTCGAACTGCATGGTGAGTTCGTCACCGTCGTCGCCTCCGAAGTACTGCGCCTGCGTCTCGTAGGGAAGGTTCACCTCGCCGAGCAGAATCGCTTCACTGGACCGACGCTGCAGGAAGCGGCGGATGTCGCGCAGCAGATCGTGCGGCTCAGGAATCTCAGGGCCCTCGGGGATCTCGAGGACGAACGGTACGGCGTCGACCCGGAATCCCGAGATGCCCAGCTGAAGCCAGAACCCGATCACCTTCGCGATCTCGTCCCGCACTCTGGGGTTGGCGATGTTCAGATCGGGCTGGTGCTCGTAGAAGCTGTGCTGGTACCACTGCCCGGACTTCTCGTCCTTGCCCCAGATACCGTCGGCCTGGCCGGGAAAGACGGGGTTCTTCTGCCCTTTCGGAGGAGCGTCGTCGCGCCAGACGTAATAGTCCCGGAACGGAGACGTGACGCTGCGTTTGGCGGCGACGAACCACGGATGCCGGTCGGAGGTGTGGTTGATGACCAGGTCCACGATCACACGCATGCCGCGATCTCGCGCGGTGCGGATCACCTCCACGAGATCGCCGTGGGTGCCCAGGCGCGGATCGACACCATAGAAGTCGCTCACGTCATACCCGTCGTCTCGATCCGGTGTCGGGTAGAACGGCATGAGCCACAGGCACGTGACGCCGAGCTGCGAGAGGTAGTCGATCCGCTGGGCGAGTCCTTGCAGGTCCCCCACGCCGTCGCCGTTCGAGTCGAGGAACGTCTCGACGTCGAGGCAATAGATGACCGCGGTCTTCCACCAGAGGTCGCTGGTGTCCGTGATCCTCACAGTCGCTCCTTCAGCGCGGGGATGAGATCGGTCGCTGCGGCATCGAGGAACTGCGATTGCTCTGTGCCGACATGATGCAGATACACGCGGTCGAATCCGATCGCGACGAGGTCAGCGATTCGACGGGTCAATGACGAGACATCGTGGTCGATCAGGACCGCCTTTCGCAGCTGCTCCACGTCGAGCCCGACGACTGCGGCGTCGAAGTCCTCAGGCTGCTCGAGATCCCACGTGGCAGGCGGCGACAGCAGACCGTTCCTCCACTGCTCGCGGGCGATCGCGAACGCCTCCTCGTCACTCTTCGCCAGGCTGAGATGCACCTGCAGGATGCACGGGCCTGCCCCTCCCGCCGAACGGTACGCATCGACGACGCGCTGCAGCGCCTCCGGCTCCTGAACGACCGTCGCGAGCCCCTGGGTCCACGACGCAGCCCATCCCGCGGTCTCCGCGCTCACCGCGGTCGCGAAGAGCGGGGGCGGTTCCGCCGGCAGGCTCCAGACCCTGGCGCGGTGCACCCGAACCAGACCGTCATGGTCGACCTCCTCACCGCGCAGCAGACGGTGGATCACGTCAACGCTCTCACACAGCCGTTCGTTGCGGACGTGCTTGGCCGGCCAGGCATCGCCCGTCACGTGCTCGTTGAGAGCTTCCCCGCTTCCCATCGCCGCCCAGAAGCGTCCCGGGAACATCTCTGCGAGGGTGGCGAACTCAAGGCGAAACCGGAATGACCCTGTCTCGACGACCACGGAGCGAGATGATCGGAGCACATCGCTCCATCGAATCCCGCGCGCTCAGCTCCGACGACCGCTTTCAGAAGCGTGCTCGGTGCGATCTGCTCGTGCGATGCGTGGAATCCGATGAACACCATGCGTCGAGTCTTCCGACCACTCGTGATCTTCGGTAGAGGTGGACACGTGAGGACCGACCTGCGAAGATGCGCGAACGTCGCTGGCCGATTCGCCTGACCTCATGGACAGACCTCATGGACAGATGACTGAAGCCCCTCCGTGCGTGCGCTCGGAGGGGCTTCTTCGTCTGTGGACCTAAGGGGATTCGAACCCCTGACCTCCTCGATGCGAACGAGGCGCGCTACCAACTGCGCCATAGGCCCTGACGTCTTCTACGCTATCACGCCGGAAGAGGTGCTTCCGCCCCGGAGATCAGCCGGCTGCGCGCTTCGCGAGAAGGTCGCGCACGTGCGCCTCGATCTCGGCGTCGTCGACATAGCCCATCTTCGCGAAGGGAGACGCGGCTGCCGGGATCTGCACGGGCGTCGCGGGCGCCATCTTCTCGGCGCGCTCGCGCAGTTCTGCAAGGCGAGCGGCAGTACGGCGCTCCTCCTGCGCATCCATCTCGGCCCGCGCGACCTGCGCGCGGGAACCCGCGACGGAGACCAGGGGCTCCGGGAGCGGACGAGGTGTCCAGGTCGCGCGACCCTGATCGTGCAGCGTCGGTTCGACGCGGGCGACGGGCTGCTCGACGGGTGCTACCCGTCGTCGGGCGGCGCGGGCCGCGACCGCCGCCATGCGCTGAAGGGCGACGCTGGCAACCAGCACGGTCGCTGCACCTACCCAGAGAAGAAGCTGCGCCTGCGTGGCGAGAGCCTGCCACACACCGAGTCCGGTGAGTACGAGCCCCAGGAGAACAGTGGAGGTCGCGACGATGCGCACCCGTCGGCGGGCGCGCGCCTGCCGGACGACCGGATCGGCTCTGGCGGCAGCGAGTTGCTCGCGGAGAAGCGCGAGCTCGGCGGCTTCTTTCTCGGACTGCACCCTCTTCGCGAGCTTCTGCTGCGCGAGGGCGGTTCGGGCATTCAGCTCGAGACGCACCTCGCCGGGCGTCTCGCTCGTCTCGGCCAGCACCCGCAGGGCCTGATTCAGACGGACGGCGTTGCGCTCCGCGGCGTCGTACTGAAATCGACCGCGCCATGACGGCAGCAGGTAGAGCATCCACAGGAGCACGGCGACGAGGACTATCACTCCCCCGCTCAGCACCGGCCCGTCCATGTCGACAACGGTACGGGAACATCGCTGTTCACGAGGCTCAGTAGGGGCGTGTGTCGCGACGAGTTCGGCGTGTCGCGCCCTCAGATCGCGAGTCGGTCCGAGGGCGGGATCGTCGCGGCATCCGGTGGCACCTGACCGTTGAGCCAGCGCGCCAGCACGCCCTGGGGAACGTCCTCCCGCGTGAGAGCGAACGCATAGTGGTCGCGCCAGTCCCCATCGATGTGGATATAGCGCCGACGGAGTCCTTCGTAGCGGAACCCGAGCTTCTGGACCACGCGCAGACTCGCCGCGTTCTCGGGGCGGATGCAGATCTCCATCCGATGCAGCGCGTACTCGGTGAAACATGCGTCCGTCGCGAGCGCCACCGCCGTCGGCGTGATGCCTTTGCCGGCGAAGCGCTCGCTCACCCAGTAGCCGATCGTCGCCGAGCAGAGCGAGCCCCTGGCCACGCCCCACACGTTGAGCTGACCCGCGACCTCCCCGTCGTACTCCATCACGAACGGATACCCCTGACCGTCGCGGTACTGCTGGAGCAGACGGCGGATGCTGAGCCGCATGTCGAACGAGACCGATCCGTACGGGACGGTGGCCTCCCACGGCTGCAACCACGAGCGGTTGCTGAGCAGTTCATGCTGCAGCGGTCTGGCATCCCGCGAGCGCACGAGACGCAGCTCGATCGGACCGTGCCTCATCCCCGTCGCCTGATCCATCCGAGCACTCCTACGCGACGACGCCTAGAGGCGTTCCGCGAACTCCTTCAGCCACGGCCGCAGCTCGGGACCGAGGTCGTCGCGGTCGGAGGCGAGCTGGACGATCGCCTTGATGTAGTCGACGCGGTCACCGGTGTCGTACCGGCGTCCGCGGAAGATCACGCCGACGACACCGGGGCCCTCAGGCCTGGTCGCCAGCTCCTGCAGGGCGTCGGTGAGCTGGATCTCGCCACCCTTGCCCGGCTCGGTGCGCTCGAGCACCTCGAAGATCGATGCAGGAAGGACGTAGCGCCCGATGATCGCGAGGTTCGACGGCGCGTCCTCCTGCGCGGGCTTCTCGACCAGCCCCGTCACGCGGACCGAGTCCGACCCGTCGATCTCCTCGACGGCCGCGGCGCCGTACATGTGGATGTTGGACGGATCCACCTCCATGAGCGCGATGACCGCAGCGCCGCTGCGCTCGTGCTCCGCGATCATCTCGGTGAGAAGCGGGTCGCGTTCGTCGATGAGGTCGTCACCGAGGAGCACCGCGAAGGAGCTGTCGCCGACGTGGGCGCGTGCGCGCAGCACTGCGTGGCCCAGCCCCTTCGGCTCCCCCTGCCGGACGAAGTGGATGTCGGCCAGATCGCTCGACATCATGACGCGTTCGAGTCGCCCCGTGTCGCCCTTCTCCATCAGCTTCACCTCGAGCTCGGGAACCGAGTCGAAGTGATTGGAGATGGCGTTCTTGTTGCGACCGATGATCACGAGGATGTCCTCGATCCCTGCGCTCGCAGCCTCTTCGACCACGTACTGGATCGCTGGCTTGTCGACGACCGGCAGCATTTCCTTCGGCATAGCCTTCGTCGCCGGCAGGAATCGTGTCCCCAGTCCTGCGGCGGGGATGACGGCCTTCATCTTCTGGGTACCCATCTTCACAGCCTAGTGGGGGCGCCCGCCGTAGACTCGGAGGCATGTCCCACGACGTCGAGCACGAGAAGCGCGCGCTGCGCGCGGAGCTCCGCGAACGCCGGCAGCTGCTCAGCGAGGCGCAGCGTGAGAGCGCAGCATCCGCCATCGCCCGGCGTCTGGACGATCTGGTCGAGACACTCGGAGCGCGGTCGATATCGTGCTTCCTCTCCACGACGACAGAGCCGGGAACCCGCGAGTTCGTGACCGGCGCCGTCCGCCGCGGCATCCGGGTCCTCCTCCCCGTCACACGCGCAGACGGCCTGCTCGACTGGGCCGTGGCCACCGACGACGACGACGTCACCGAGGGCCTGTTCGGTCTGCCGGAGCCGACGGGCGAGGTGCTGGGTCCGATCGCCGTCAACGACGTCGACCTGATGGTGATCCCCGCCGCCGCCGTCGACCGCACGGGAATGCGAATGGGTTGGGGACGCGGCTACTTCGACAAGACGATCGGATCCATGGAGAAGTGCCCGCCCGTCTACGCGGTCATCTATGATTCCGAGGTACTCGACTTCCTGCCGAGGGAGGTTCACGACCAGCCGGTGACCGGCGTCGTGACGCCCACGCAGACCCTTCTCCTGTCGCAGTCGCGACGCTGACCCGCGAGGATCGCCATGCCCACCTATGCCTATGCCTGCCGTTCGTGCGGCCACGCCTTCGACGCCGTGCAGAGCTTCTCCGACGACGCCCTCACCGTCTGCCCCGAGTGCGGCGGTGAGCTGCGCAAGCAGTACGGCTCCATCGGCGTGACGTTCAACGGATCCGGCTTCTATCGCACCGACTCGCGGTCGGGTTCTGGCTCTTCGGCATCCGCCCCGGCATCATCGAAGACGGAGCCGACGAGGAGCGCCACCCCCGCGCCGGCGTCGACCAGCACATCTTCCTGACCACATCGACTCTCCGGAGGCATCCATGCTCAAAGGTTTCAAGGACTTCATCCTCCGCGGCAACATCATCGACCTCGCGGTCGCGGTCGTCATCGGCACCGCATTCACGGCCATCGTCACCGCTGTCGTCAACAGCATCATCACGCCCCTCGTCGCGCTGTTCTTCCAGGCTGACGCCACCGGCGAGTTCGGATGGACCGTCACGAACATCTACGGCGACGACGTCACGTTCCCGATCGGCGACCTGATCTCGGCGATCATCAGCTTCCTCGCCGTCGCCGCCGTCGTCTACTTCGTCTTCGTCCTCCCGATGAACACCTTCAAGGCTCGGGTCGAGGCCCGCAAGGGCACACCCGCCGAAGAGCCGCAGGAGGAGCCGGCCGCCGCGACCGAGGCCGAGCTGCTCGTCGAGATCCGCGACCTGCTCGCGCGGAACGCGCGCAGCTGACGCCCACCGCATCTCAGTCGAAGCGCACGGTCCTGTCGGGCCGTGCGCTTCGTCGTATGAGCGTCAGTAGTGCGGCGGTACGTCCTGCATCAGCCGATCGTCGTTGGGCCCTTTCGGGCCCGTCGGGCCCTGAGGCGCGCGTGAAGGCGACTCGTCTGGCCTCTGCGCTGCTGCTGCCTCCGGGGCGGCGTCGGTCCCGGGCACGGGCGTCAGGCGCGCGCGGCGGGACCCGGGAACCCGCACGACCTTCTGCCGAGGAGCAGGCGGATCCGGCTGGTCAGTCATTCTGCGGATCGATGAGATCGATCGGCTGCGTGTCGTTCTCGGCGCGGACGGCGGATGCCGAGATGCCGAGGACCTCCGCGATACGGGCAGCCGCAGTCACGGGATCGCTGTAGAGATCGAAAGCGTGCACGCGGACGTAATGCCATCCGAGGCGACGCAGGACGTGCGGACGCAGTCGAAGGGTCTCCCGCAGGGACTCCCCCCGCGACTCGGGGTCGGACTCGATCACGACGGCCTTGCCCTTGTGCTGAGCCACGAGCGGCAGGAGACCTCGATAGTCGACATCCACGGCGGCACCCAGCCGGCGCAGCTCGCGCGCGAGCGCGAGAGTGAGGGGGTCGGCGAGGTCCTCGAGTCGCGCTTCGCGTCCTCGAGTGGCCAGGCCCCCGAGGATCGACATCAGCGTGGCGGCCCCGAACTCGAGGCGACCGTCGTCGAACGAGGACGGCCTGATCGATGAGACGATGACCATCGAGCGGCGCGCTCTGGTCATGCCGACAGTGAGCAGCCGCTCGCCGTCGGGAGTCGACAGGTCGCCGAAGTCGCTGAGGACGCGACCGTGCTTGGTGAGACCGAATCCGAGAGAGAAGATCACGCGATCACGGCTCTCCGCCACGGATTCCTCGAGAGTCAGCACGGCGAAGGGCTCGGCGGTGTCGCGACCGACGAAGTCGGCGACGTCGGAGCGCCCGGCGAACGCCGAGGTGACTGCGGCGCGCACGCGCTCGGCGTGACGCCTGCTGGCGGTCACGACCATGAGCGACTCGTCGGGGCGGTGCACGGCGTGCTCGACGACGAGCGTGACGACACGCGCGACCTCGGCATCCGGGCTCTCCACGGCGCCCGAGACGGGGTCAGGGGCACCCGTTCCGCCTTCGACATAGTCGACGGTGAGGCTGCCGCGCCCCAGGTACGATCCCGCCCACGGCAGGGAGACGATCTCGCCGCCGTAGAACGCGTCGTTGATGAGCTCGGCGAGATCCTCTCCGCCGGCCCGGTAGCTGCGTGTGAGCGTCATCACCGGGAGCAGCTCCGACAGGCGCTCGAACACCGAGACAGTGTCGAACGGCACCTCGTGCTCCCACTCGGCGCCCGGGTCGACAGCGACGTGGAACGGGGTGGGGAGCTGCGTGACCGGATCGCCGAAAGCCACGATCTGGCGCGCGCGGCGGATGGCCGGAGCCGCCTCAGCGAGGTTGATCGCCGCCGCATCGACGAGGAGCACGGTGTCGAACTCGACCGAATCGGGGATCTGGGGGACCAGGTAGGGCGAAGAGATCCACACGGGCGCCAGCACGTCGACGAGGGTGGGCGCGGCGCTGACGATCTCGGCGGTCGTCGTGGCCGGCTGCTTGAGCGCGCGGCGCAGGTTCTGCGACTCCTGCGGCTCGTCGACGATCGCGATCTTCCACTGGTTCGCGAGCTGCCAGGCGAGAAGCGGTCCCGCCATCGCCGCGTGCGCCTCGTCGACGAGACGGAAGTCCCGCTCGAGCCGGTCGACCACGGCCGTGTTCGCTCCCAGAAGAGCACGGTCATCCTGCAGAGCGCGCTCGAGCAGCGTCTGCCACCAGGCGAACTCCAGCTCGTCGCCCACTCGGGCCTCGGAGACATGACGCACCGAGAGCTCCGCGAGCAGCGGCTCGAGCCCGAGATCGGCGAGGCGATCGCGCAGCTGGGCGCGCTCGACGAGGTTGTCGAAGACGTCGGACTTGGCGGCGAGGCCTGCCAGCGTGCGTACAAGTCGCTCGACGGGCAGCGTCGAGAGCGGCTCCCTGCGCGCCAGGGCGACATCGAGCTCGGCGAGCTCCGCCGTCACCCGCTGCCAGGAGGAGTAGACGTCGGCGAGCCCGAGTGGGACCTCGGGGGCCACGCCCGCCTCGACGCAGCGCTGCCACTGCGTGCGCTGCGCCTGGATGCGCAGAAGTGACTCGTGCATCTCGGTGACGTGCACGCCGGGACGTACATACTCCTTGGCGAGACGGCGAAGACGTCGCCGGTTCGCGCCCGACATGTTGGGGGCGTCGCGTCGAGAGCCGTGCGCCAGGATCAGCTCACCCAGCGGACGTTCGAACACCGTCGGGCTGAAGCGATCGAGGGAGTCGCGGATGCCCTGCAGCAGGCGCAGGTACTCGCCGAGCTCGTCGATCGTCGAGAACGGGCGCATGTGCGTCTGCGCGATGAGGGCGTACCCGCGCTCGAGCAGTGCGGGGACGCTCTCGGAGTGCAGCCGTCCGGCGAGCTGATGAGCGGATCGGGCGGCCTCGGTGCTCGAGAACGTGACCCCGTACCAGGGCGAGTCGTTCGGGCCGAAGCGGAACTCACCGAGGCGAGCCGCGTGCGCGAGGGCCGCCGCCGCCGCCGACCGATCGTCGGCCAGTCTGCGCAGGGTTTCGATGCTGAGCCGTGCGGTGGTCGACGGAGGCGTGGGCAGCGACGCGAGCCGCGTGAGATGACGCGTGGCGTCGAGGACTGACGAGGAGGTGCCCGCGACAGGGGCCGTGAGCGCCTGACGATAGTCGCGCAACACGGTGCGCAGGCGAACCAGCGCGTCGTCGACGTCGCTCACCTTCGGCGCTGTGGCCTTCTCGTTGCGGCCGATCGCCCGCACGAGGTCGCGGCGCACGCTCGCAGGCGACACGGCAAGACTGTCGAGCCCGATCCCGGCCAGACGATGCCGCACTCCGTCGAGGGTCGAGCGCCTCGCCGACACGACGAGCACTCGCTTGCCGTTGCGCACCAGTTCGCCGAGCGCATTGATGACGGTCTGCGTGCCGCCGGTGCCCGGAAGCGTGGCGACGGTGAGCGAATGTCCGGCGGCGATCCTGGCCAGCAGCGCCTCCTGCTCGGCATCCGCGTCCAGCAGAAGATTGTCGGATGCCGGCGCGCGATCGTCCGGGCCGGTGTGGTGCGGTTCTGGCCTGCGCGCCGAGACCTGCTCGCGGTCTCCGACGTGCCCGGCGAGGGCATTGAGCACGACGTGGTCGAGCGTGCCGCCGTCGCGAGCCATCGCGCCACCCACGTCCGCGAATGTCGAGACCACGAGCCTGGGCAGCACAGTGAAGGTATCGATCGAGCGCGTGGTGGCGCGGAGGCTGTCGATCACAGGCTGCGGCTTGAAGATCCCCCCGTCGTACGCGAGCGAGGCGAGGGCTGCGGCATCGATCGTGATGCCGAAGTGCTCGCGGGCGATGCGCACGAGCTCGGGGTTGACCTCGAAGGCCCCCTGCAGCTTGAGCTCGAAGTCGGTGTGGTGGCGACGGATCGCGAGTGGACGAAGCAGGACGGGCGCCGCGAAATCAGCTCCGCCGATGCGCCATCCGGCCACGCCGACGGCGAGATGCACGGCCTCGATGCCGCGGACGGTGCGGAGTTCGGTGTTCTTCGCCGTGATCCGCTCGGCCGCGAGTCGAGCGGTCCGAAGGCCGACCTCGTCGCGGAAGAGATTCGACAGAAGTGTCGATTTTCCGGTGATGAACTGGGGAAGGCTTCCCGGGTGCGCCTTGGAGATGTCGATACCCGACTCGACGGTGTCGCGGAACGTCACGAGTGGCGAGGAGCCGCCGAGATCGGCGGCTTCGGCGCGCAGACGTGTGCGCTCGGCTTCTGCCGCATGAGCGATCCCGAAGGCCAGGGTGGGCTCGGGAGACGCGCTCAGGGTCGCTGAGGCATCGGTCGCTGCATCGTCCGCAGCCTTGCCTTCACGTCGCCACACACCTCACACACTAGGCGCGCCTCGCCGCGACAGCGGTATCCCGGGCGGGTTTCACCGGATTTCCGGCCGTCAGAGGCTTCCCTGCCGGCCCGGAGATGCTCGACGCACTGCTCCTGCACAGCCGGGACCGGCCGGACCGCTCTCCCCCGGCACCGTGACAGCGCGCGTCGAGGGCCAGCCGCGGAGGTCAGTATGGAGGCATGACCTTCCGCTACGACTTCGCACCGACCCCCTTCGGAGACGCCCTCGCCGTGTTCTCCGACGAAGGGATCGTCCGATTCGACCTCTCGGAATCGGACGACCCGTCCGTGCCCTGGCTCCTCGAGAACGTCTCGGGTCAGCTGCACTCCGTACCCGAGCCCGACCCTGGTGCAGCCGACGAGCTCGCACACCTCCTCGACGACTATTTCGACGGCACTCCGGTGCGCTTCGATGAGCACCTGCGGTTCGACTGGCGGCTCAGCGCCGGTTTCGCCCGAACCGCGTTGCAGGTGATCAGCACGATCGAATGGGGACAGACGCTCAGCTACGGAGAGGTGGCGGTGCTCGCCGGCCGCCCCGGCGCCGCGCGGGCAGTGGGCACGGCCTGCAGACTCACGCCGTTCTCCGTCATCGTGCCGGTGCACCGCGTGGTGAGGTCCGACGGAAGCCCCGGGCAGTACGGCGCGCACCCGGAGCGCAAGAGGTTCCTCCTCGATCTCGAATCCCCCGGCTGAGCACCGCCAGACGACGTGGACCCCGACGAGTAGGCCGTCGGGGTCCACGTGCGCATCGCCACCGCTGGCGGCGACAGCGCTCGGCGTCGATCAGTGATCCGATGCCTTCTCGGCTCCGAACCCGGTGAGCGAGCGCACCTCCATCTCTGCCGCGAGCGTCGGGGATTCCTTCTGCCGACTCGTGATCGTGCCGAGCCAGCCGAGGAAGAACCCGAGAGGAATCGAGACGATACCGGGGTTGTTCATCGGCCAGAGCACGATGTCGATTCCGGGGATCATCGACGTGGGCGATCCCGAGAACACCGGCGACAGCACGATCAGGATGATCGCCGCCGCGAGACCGCCGTACATGCTCCAGACGGCGCCTCGGGTGTTGAAGCGTCTCCAGAACAGCGAGTACAGGATGGTGGGCAGATTCGCCGATGCGGCGACGGCGAACGCCAGCGCGACGAGGAAGGCGATGTTCTGCCCCTGCGCGCCGATGCCGCCGATGATCGCCAGGATGCCGATCACGACCACCGTGCGCCGCGCGACCCGCACCTCGCCGTTCGGGTCCGGATCCACGGCGTTGCCCGCTGCATCCTTCTTCCCCTTCTGGATCACGTTCGCGTAGATATCGTGTGCGAACGACGCCGCGGCTGTGATCGTGAGCCCTGCCACGACGGCGAGGATCGTCGCGAAGGCGACCGCCGAGATGAATCCGAGCAGCACCGGACCACCGAGGTACAGAGCGAGGAGCGGTGCTGCGGAGTTCGGACCGCCGGGGGCCGCGGCGATGACATCAGCCCCGACGAGGGCTCCGGCACCGTAGCCGAGCACGAGCGTGAGCAGGTAGAAGCCACCGATGAGCCAGATGGCCCAGACCACCGAGCGACGGGCCTCCTTGGCTGTCGGAACCGTGTAGAAGCGCATCAGCACGTGCGGGAGTCCGGCGGTGCCGAGTACCAGCGCCATGCCCAGCGACAGGAAGTCCCAGGGATTGGCGCCGTACTGCAGCCCCGGTCCGAGGATCGCGTCCCCCTTGTCCGAGTTGGCGACTGCCGCCTCGAGCAGCGTGTTCAGGCTGAACCCGTTGATCGCGAGCACCCAGATCGTCATCGCGATGGCACCGCCGATGAGCAGGAACGCCTTCACGATCTGCACCCAGGTGGTGCCTTTCATACCGCCGATGAGCACGTAGACGATCATCAGCACTCCGACCACGGCGATCACGATCGACTGCCCGATCCTCCCCTCGATGCCGAGCAGCAGCGACACCAGACCACCGGCTCCCGCCATCTGCGCGAGCAGGTAGAAGAAGCAGACGGCGAGCGTGGTGATCGCTGCCGCCATCCGCACGGGTCGCTGCTTGAGTCGGAACGACAGCACGTCGGCCATCGTGAACTTTCCCGTGTTGCGCATCATCTCGGCGACGAGCAGCAGCGCGACCAGCCACGCGACGAGGAACCCGATCGAGTAGAGGAACCCGTCGTAGCCGTTGATCGCGATCGCACCGCAGATCCCGAGGAAGGACGCCGCTGAGAGATAGTCCCCCGCGATCGCGAAGCCGTTCTGCGGCCCGGTGAACGAGCGCCCCGCCGCGTAATAGTCCGCAGCGGTCTTGTTGTTCCGGCTCGCGCGGATGACGATGAACAGGGTCACCGCGACGAATGCCGCGAATATCGAGATGTTGAGGACGGGATTGCTCTCGACGGTCGGCTGCTCGGTCGCCGCGTGGATGAGGTTCATGCGCCCGCCTCTGCCTTCTCGAGCTCTTCACGGACTTCCGTGGCGATCGGATCGAGCTTCCGATTGGCGAAAGCGACATAACCCATCGTGATGGCGAACGTCGTCACGAATTGTCCGAGCCCCATCAGGAGTCCCACGGTGATATCGCCCCATACGCGCTGCGACATGAAATCCGTCGCAAATGCGGCGAGCAGGACATAGACGAAATACCAGATGAGGAAGAATGCCGCGAGCGGGAAGATGAACGAGCGCTGCGTCTTCTTCAGCTCTCGGAATCGTGGCGATTCCTCGACGGCGATGTAGTCGATCGCTCCTGCCGGATCGGCCGTTGAATGGTCGGTCATGGGGCCTCCTTGCCTCATGGTCTACGGCTCGCCCTCGTCTGCCGGGCGAATGATAAGGTCGACGCTACGAAACGGGGACACAGCGCCGTCACCCCCGAAAGTAGGTAGTCGTGAGCACACCGACAGACAGGGAATCCGAGACCGAGCTCGTCGCCAGAGCGGTGCGCGAGCTCGCTCAGCGCACCCGTTTCCCCGTCGCATTCGGTGGGC
>Ga0308166_1002383_pt1 | contig 17540 bp, 14 predicted proteins | sample PhyCR2_2_FD_202137 | JGI IMG/M metagenome (GOLD analysis project Ga0308166, IMG submission 202137) | Phyllosphere microbial communities from UC Gill Tract Community Farm, Albany, California, United States - DLSLCC.R2 | ecosystem: Host-associated > Plants > Phyllosphere > Unclassified | place... | reverse complement strand
AAACAGGAAAAGAACACGCATGAACTCGCTGGAAGAACTCGTCGTCGCCGCAGCGACCGATTTCGCCGCTGCCCAGGATGCAGCCGCGCTCGAAAACGCGAAAGCGAAATACCTCGGCAAGACCGGCCAGGTCACCGAACTGATGAAGGGCCTCGGCAAGCTGGACCCTGAACAGCGCAAGGCGCAGGGCGCCCTGATCAATGCCGCCAAAGAAAAAATCGAAAAGGCATTGAGCGCGCGCCGCGACGACCTGGCGAATGCCCAGCTGATGCAGCGCCTGAACGCCGAGTCGATCGACGTGACCCTGCCGGGCCGTGGCCGCTCGGTCGGCGGCATCCACCCGGTGATGCGCACCTGGGAACGCGTCGAGCAGATCTTCCGCTCGATCGGCTTCGACGTGGCCGACGGCCCGGAAATCGAAACCGACTGGACCAACTTCACCGCCTTGAACAGCCCGGAAAACCACCCGGCGCGTTCGATGCAGGACACCTTCTACATCGAAGGCCAGGACAGCACCGGCAAGCCCTTGCTGCTGCGCACCCACACCAGCCCGATGCAGGTGCGTTACGCGCGCACCCACACGCCGCCGATCAAGGTCATCGCGCCGGGACGCACCTACCGCGTCGACAGCGACGCCACCCACTCGCCGATGTTCCACCAGGTCGAAGGCCTGTGGATCGGCGAAGACATCTCGTTCGCTGACTTGAAAGGCGTCTACCTGAATTTCGTGAAGGCCTTCTTCGAGACCGACGATCTGCAGGTGCGCTTCCGTCCTTCCTATTTTCCGTTCACCGAACCGTCGGCCGAGATCGACATCGCTTTCGGTTCCGGTCCGCTCAAGGGCCGCTGGCTGGAAGTGTCCGGCGCCGGCCAGGTGCACCCGACCGTCGTGCGCAATTTCGGCCTGGATCCGGAAAAATTCATCGGCTTCGCGTTCGGCTCCGGCCTCGAGCGCCTGACGATGCTGCGTTATGGAATCAACGATCTGCGCCTGTTCTATGAAGGCGATCTCCGCTTCCTGAAACAATTCAACTAAATAGGCTCATAAACCTGCTGCGCGTTGCACTTTTGGCCTGCGATGCTCGCTGTACTAAAGTACAGCTCCGCTTCTCGACCAACATTGCTGCCGCTCGCTACGGTTTCTGAGACCTATTTGAAGACAGAAGAAAACCTGATAAATAGCGCAGCTACAAGGTAAAAAGATTATGCAATTCTCCGAAAACTGGCTCCGTTCCCTGGTCGATCCGAAAATGAATTCGGACGAACTGGCCCACCTGCTGACCATGTCCGGCCTCGAGGTCGAGGAAGTGGAAGCCGTCGCGCCGCCGTTCTCGAACGTGGTGGTGGCGCACGTGGTGGAAGTGGCCAAGCACCCGAACGCCGACCGCCTGAATGTGTGCCAGGTCGACGTCGGCACCGGCACGCTGCTGAACATCGTCTGCGGCGCGCCGAACGTGCGCGCCGGCATGAAGGCGATCTGCGCCAAGGCCGGCGCCGTGCTGCCGCCTGGCGCCGACGGCAAGCCTTTCGAGATCAAGGTCGGCAAGCTGCGCGGCGTCGAGTCGCAGGGCATGATGTGCTCGGCCAAGGAACTGAAGATTTCGGAAGAAAGCAGCGGCCTGATGGAACTGCCGGAAGACGCGCCGGTGGGCGCCAACATCCGCGACTACCTCGGCCTGAACGACCTGAAGTTCACCATCAAGCTGACCCCGAACAAGGCCGACTGCCTGTCGGTGCTGGGCGTGGCGCGCGAAGTGTCGGCGCTGACCGGTTCGCCGCTGTCGCTGCCGAGCGCGCGCGCGGTAACCGTCAACAGCGACGAGGTCTTGCCGGTCAAGATCTCGGCGCCGGACCTGTGCGGCCGCTTCACCGGCCGCGTGATCCGCAGCCTGAACGCCAGGGCCGCCACGCCGGAATGGATGAAGCGCCGCCTGGAACGCTCGGGCCAGCGCTCGGTCTCGGCACTGGTCGACATCTCGAACTACGTGATGCTCGAAGTCGGCCAGCCGTCGCACGTGTTTGATCTGAGCAAGATCCACGGCGCTATCGATGTGCGCTGGGGCAAGCAGGGCGAGACCCTGAAGCTCCTGAACGGCAACACGGTCGAAGTCGACGAGTGGGTCGGCGTGATTGCCGACGACAAGGAAATCGAATCGCTGGCCGGCATCATGGGTGGCGACTCGACCGCCGTGACGCTCGACACGACCGACATCTACCTGGAAGCTGCCTTCTGGTGGCCGAACGCCATCCAGGGCCGTGCCCGCAAATACAATTTCTCGACAGATGCTTCGCACCGCTTCGAGCGCGGCGTCGACTTCGCACACACGGTGGAGCACATCGAGCGCATCACCGCGCTGATCGTGGAAATCTGCGGCACCGCCGATACCAAGGTCGGCCCGGTCGACGACCAGGTCGCCAACCTGCCGCAGCGCCAGCCGGTCGTGCTGCGCACCGCGCGCGCCGCGAAAGTGATCGGCGTGGCCGTCACCGACGAGATGATCGCCGACATCTTCACCCGCCTGGGACTGCCGTTCACCCACGAGGCGGACGAAAACGGCGGCCGGTTCTCGGTCACCGCGCCGTCCTACCGTTTCGACATCGAGATCGAGGAAGACCTGATCGAGGAAGTCGCGCGCGTGTATGGCTTTGAGAACATTCCTGCAAACCCGCCGGTGGCGCCGAGCGCGATGCTGATCGCGCCGGAAAACACCCGCTCGCTGTTCGCCGTGCGGCACCAGCTGGCCGACCTCGGCTACCAGGAAGTCGTGAACATGAGCTTCGTAGAAAGCGCATGGGAGCAAGACTTCGCCGGCAACGATGCGCCGATCAAGCTGCAGAACCCGATCGCCAGCCAGATGAGCGTGATGCGCTCGACCCTGGTCGGCGGCCTGCTGGCCAACGTGCGTTACAACCTGAACCGCAAGGCGGGCCGGGTGCGCGTGTTCGAGGTCGGCGCCGTCTTCAAGCGCAATCCGGAGGTCGCCGACGGCCCGCTGGCGGTCGCCGGCTTCGAGCAGCCGAAGCGCGTCGGCGCCATCGCCTACGGCCCGGCCGTGGACGAGCAGTGGGGCGCCGCCACCCGCGCGGTCGACTTCTTCGACGTGAAAGCCGACCTGGAAGCGCTGTTTGCGCCACGTGTGGTACGCTTCAATAAGGCTGAGCATCCGGCGCTGCACCCGGGCCGCTGCGCGACCGTCGAACTCGACGGCAAGGTCGTCGGTTTCATCGGCGAACTGCACCCGCGCTGGCTGCAGAAGTACGACCTGCCGCAGGCGCCGGTGCTGTTCGAGGTCGATGCCGCCGCGCTGACCGCGCGCGTGGTGCCGGCCTACACCGAGATTTCGAAGTTCCCGGGCGCCACCCGCGACCTCGCCCTGGTGGTGAAACAGGACGTGCCGGCCCAGGCCGTGCTCGACAGTTTCACTGCCGCGGCAAGCGCTCATCCGAACGGCAAGATCTTGCAAGCCGTTGTTTTGTTTGATGAATACCGCGGCAAGGGCCTGGAGGCGGACGAAAAATCGCTTGCTTTCCGCTTTAGCTTGCAAGATACTCAATCGACCTTGCAGGACGATGCCGTGGAGGCCTTGATGGCGGCCGTGGCGGATGCCGCAAAAGAAAAACACAGCGCAAAATTGCGCGGGTAATTGAAAGCATCGCGGCGTCATTGCGGTCCTACCGCCTGGACGCCGCGATCACTTCGTCCAAAACGTTTGATCTGAAGGCAGGGCTTCAAAATTAATAACAACGACGTTGATACGGCCGTATTCCAGGAGGCACTGGCGGCCGACCTGCATCGTGCGATGCAAGTGGCGCGGGTACGGAAGGAAGCCGAGAAAGACCTGCCGACCCTGACCAAGGCCGAGCTGGCCGAACTGCTGTTCGAGCAGGTTGGCCTGAACAAGCGCGAAGCCAAGGACATGGTCGAAACCTTCTTCGACGAAATCCGTAATGCGCTCGAGCGCGGCGAAGCCGTCAAGCTGTCGGGCTTCGGCAACTTCCAGTTGCGCGACAAGCCGCAGCGGCCTGGCCGCAATCCGAAAACCGGGGAAGAGATCCCGATCACGGCGCGCCGCGTCGTGACCTTCCACGCCAGCCAGAAACTGAAGGGCATGGTCGAAGAGACCAGCCCGGCGTCGCTGGCGCGCGCTGCCTGAGTGAGCCATGAACGACCGTCCGAACAAGAATGAACTCGCCGCGCTGCCGCCGATCCCGGCCAAGCGCTACTTCACGATCGGCGAAGTCAGCGAATTGTGCGGGGTCAAGCCGCATGTGCTGCGCTACTGGGAGCAGGAATTTACTCAGCTGAAGCCTGTCAAACGCCGTGGTAACCGCCGCTATTACCAGCACCACGAAGTGCTGCTGATCCGGCGTATCCGCGAGTTGCTGTACGAGCAGGGCTTCACCATCAGCGGCGCCCGCAATCGCCTCGACAACCGCGCCAGCGATCTTGCCGGCGGCATCGAGCATGTCGAGGTCGAGGAGGCGCCGGCAATCGACACCGCCAAGCTGCGCGAAGACCTGCTCGGCATCCTCGCATTGTTAAAAGACGGCCAGCGCCCGGCCTGAGCCAGTACCGGGGCCAGGTTTCGGAGACGGTCCTCGACCATGCTATTGCTCAGGACGTAACAGGCCATAACTCAGGCATTCGTGCGCCTGTTGTACTGGGGCTTGGGAGTGCTAAAATGTTACATGCGATTAGCCCATCCAACGCATGACAGCCGTAGCGCGAAAAAAAACGTTCGCACGGCTCTTTCCTGTGCAAGGAAAATTTAAGGGAAGACAATGATACGCGTTGCCATTTGTGACGATCACCAGATAGTTCGAGCAGGTTTCAAACAGATTTTCTCGTCGTCCGGCGATTTCGAAGTCGTCGCCGAGGGCGCCACCGGTCGTGAGGCGCTCGATATCGCCCGTCGCGAAATCTGCGACGTGCTGCTGCTCGACATCGCCATGCCCGACCAGAGCGGGATCGATATCCTGCGCACCATCCGCCAGGGCCAGCCGAACCTGCCGGTGCTGATCCTGTCCGGCTATCCGGCGCAGCAATACGCACTGAACCTGTTCAAGATGGGCGCCAACGGCTACCTGAACAAGGAGTGCGAGGCCGACGAGCTGAAGACCGCCGTGCGCACCGTCTACCAGGGTCGCCGCTACGTGTCGTCCACGGTCGGCGAACTGCTGGCCCAGAGTTTCGACCGCGACCCCAACACGGCGCTGCACACCGAGCTCTCCGACCGCGAGTTCCAGGTCTTCCTGCGTCTGGCCAAGGGCGCGACCGTGTCCGACATCGGCAACGCGCTGTCGCTGTCGATCAAGACCGTGTCCACCTACCGTACCCGCATCATGGAAAAGATGGGGCTGCAGTCGAACAGCGACCTGACTTACTACGCAATGAAGAACAACCTGCTCGACTGAGCAGGAATGCAGACGCCGCCCGGCGTCCGTCCTTGCCGGCTCCAGCCGGCCCGGTGGCGCCCGCCGTGCTGTTCCAACCGTTGGTGCGCCAGCCGTGATGTACATGATGGACGCGCCCGGCATGTCCCGCTGATGCAGCGGAACTTGCCGGGAACGCCATGCCACCGCGCAGTGCCCGGCTTCCTCCGCCGCTGCCGCAATCTGTATCCTCCCGCCTACGTTTCGTTGCCGCCCGGCTGCGCCCGCGCTCCGGGCAGACTATAATCGGCCCGTCCGTTAAGTTGCGCGAAAGGAACCCGCAGATGTACTTCACCACCGACCCGGCACCATCCCAGGCCCGCGCACTGCCGCTCTACAAGACCCTGCTGTGCTTTGCCTGCGTACTGATCCTGGTGGTGAACGGCTATTTCCTGCTGCGTAACCTGGATGGCCTGAAGGCGGCGAATACCCTGCAAGACCGGACCGCCCAGGTAACCGACGAGCTGCAGCACCTGAACCTGCTGGTGACCGATGCGGAAAGTAATTTGCGCGGCTATTTCCTGTCGGGTTCGGAAAGTTACCTGGGCAGCGTGCAGGCGGCGCCAGCCCGTATCGATCAGCAACTCCACAAGCTCGGCCAGCTATTGGCCGACAATCCCTCGCAACAAAAGAACCTGGTGCAATTGCGCAGCCTGGTCGAGCGCCAGCTCGGCATGATGCGGGAGGCGCTGGCGATCTACCGCCAGGGCGGGATCGAGGACATCCTCGCCATTACCGGTGCGCCGGGCGACAACGACAGCGACGAGATCCGCTTGCAGGTCGTGATCATGCTGAGCGAGCAAAATGAATTGTTGAACGCGCGCAGCGATGCGTTCTATGGCCAGTACCGCCACGCGGTGATCCTGGGCCTGGGTATCAATGCCGCGGCCATTGCTGTGCTGCTCTTGTTCTACCGCCTGGTGCAGCGCAGTTTCGGTGCGCGCAAGGATGCCGAGCACGCCTTGCAGCAAACCAATGAGCAGCTGGAATCCATCGTTGCCCGCCGCACCGAGCAATTGTCGGTGCTGTCGCGTCACCTGATCCACGTCTCGGAAGAAGAAAAGACCAAGCTGGCGCGCGAACTGCACGACGAAATGGGCGCCAACCTGACCGCGATCGGCATGGACCTGAACAGTGTTGCCGAGCAGCTGCGTGCGACCCGGCCCGACCTGGTGGCCATGCTGACCCGCGCGCGCAGTACCCTGGTCGACACCGTGCAGCTGAAGCGCCGCATCGTCGAGGACCTGCGCCCGAGCCTGCTGGACAACCTGGGCCTGAGCGCGGCGCTGCAGAGTTATTGCGAGGATTACGCGCGGGTGACCGGCCTGGACTGCGACGTGCTGGTCGACGGCGACATCGATGCCGCCGGGCCGATGCACGCGATCGCGCTGTTCCGTATCGTGCAGGAGTCGCTGAACAATATCGCCAAGTATGCGCAGGCACGCAATGTCATCGTGCACCTGGACCGCGAGGGCGAGGTACTGAGCCTGGAAGTGAGCGACGACGGTATCGGCATCCCAACCGACGCGTTCTCGCGCTCGAAGTCGCACGGGTTGCTGGGGATGCGGGAAAGGGCGCTGCTGCTGGGCGGGAAGCTGGACGTGGCGCGCGGCGTGAACGGGGTCGGGACTTGCGTGCGGGCCAGTATTCCGCTGGGTGCGAATCTGCCATCCGCACCCATTACGGGCCTGGCTGCGGCGGCGTTGCGGCGCCCGGGTGGGCAAGAGAAAGCGGAAGCTGTGCCGGAATCGTCCGACAGGATTTCGCCGGTCCCATCGCCGGTCTTGCCGGCGATGGGGAGCGACGATCTGGGGCAAGTGCGCGTCTAGCGCACCTCGCGAGAAGGGTAAGTGCTTAGCGCGACACGTCCATCAGCAGGCGGTCGTATTCGGTCTTGGCGACCTTGTAGCATTCGCCGGCATATTCTTCCAGGCCGGCACGGTCGAGGACCGTGATGTTGCCGCGGCGGTACTGGATCAGGCCTTCGTCCTGCAGCTTGCCGGCGGCGGCGGTGATCGATTCGCGGCGCACGCCCAGCATGATGGAGATCAGTTCCTGGGTCACTTTCAGTTCGTTGCCTGGCGAACGGTCCAGGCGGTCGAGCAGCCAGCGGCACAGCTTTTGTTCGATCGAGCTGTGGCGGCCGCCAACGGCGTTCTGGGCCATCTGGGCGAACAGGGCGTTGGTGTAGCGCATCAGCAGCTGGGGCAGGGCGCCGCCTTTCATGAAGGAATCGCGCAGGTACTGGGTCTTCAGACGGTAGCCGTAGCCGGCGCTCTGCACGACGGCGCTGCACATGGCGCGTTCGCCCATGAACAGCGACACGCCGACCACGCCTTCATGGCCCACCACGGCGATCTCGGTGGTGGCGCCGTCTTCCATCACATACAACAGCGACACGATTGCCGTCGTCGGGAAATACACGTATTCCAATTTGCTGCCATACTCGAACAATTCCTTGCCGAAAGGCATAGGAACCAGTTCCAGGTGCTCGAACAGGGTTTCCAGGTCCTGGCGTGGCAGGGCAGCCAGCAGATCGTTCTGCTGGGTGCCGCTGACGCTGACAACTGGACGCGACGCAGCTTTGATGTCTTCTTTGGTCGAAGGAATCTGGTTCATCGATTGCGCTTTTTGCGTTGCACCACCAAGTTGAGCGTTGTTCATTTTCTGTCCTCTTATCTCTAGCTTTCACTACATCCGGGGGCGATATTTTGGCTGTTGACTTTGCCTCATCGCGATGTGTGTACATTAAAGCTATAGTCTGTTGCCGAACATAAGATTAGGGGTTGCCCCTGTGTAGGCTTCGCGCAGGCTGTTTTGTCAGTCCAGTCCTACTAGGAAAGATACCTGTAGTCAACGCTCCCGCCGTTGCGCCCATCCAGGGCGAATTTGTGGCCGCCAAGCCCTTTGCCCCATAATGTGCGCCAACACCATTTCCTTGGAAAATGTAGGCGCATGCACATCCTGCTCGTGGAAGACGACGCCGTCCTCGCCGATGGCCTGACCCGTACCCTGCAAGCCCAGGGCATGCAGGTCGAGGTCGCGCGCGACGGGCTGCAGGCCGATGCGCTCCTGCAGCGCAATCCGCCGCTGGTGGCGGTGCTGGACATCGGCCTGCCCGGGATCGACGGTTTCGAGGTCGTGCGCCGCCTGCGCGCGCGCGGCGACGCCACCCCGGTGCTGCTGCTGACCGCGCGCGACGCCGTCGAAGACCGGGTGCGCGGCCTCGAGACCGGCGCCGACGACTACCTGGTCAAGCCCTTCGCCACGCCCGAGCTGGTGGCACGCATCCGCGCGCTGGCGCGCCGCAACGCCCCCAGGTCGACGCTGCTCGCGCTCGGCAACATCGTGCTCGACAGTGGCGCACGCCGCGCGCGTGTCGGCGAACGCGCCCTCGAGCTGTCGGTGCGCGAGTGGGCGGTCCTCGAATACCTGCTCCAGCATGCGGGGCGCGTGGTGTCGAAACAGCAGATCGTCGACGCCATCGCGCCCTGGGGCGAAGACCTGACCCTGAACGCGGTCGAGGTCTACGTCTCGCGCCTGCGCCTGAAGCTCGACGGCGCCGGGGTCAGCCTGCGCACCATCCGCGGCTTCGGCTACCTGCTCGAAGCCGGCGCATGAGCTCGATCCGGCTGCGCCTGCTGAAGTGGCTGGTCGGCCCGATCCTGGCGTTCAACCTCGGCGCCGCGGCCCTCACTTACCTGCTGGCCTGGACGCCGGCGCAGCTTGCCTTCGACGAAAGCTTGCGCGCGGCCGCCGGCGCCCTTGCCGGACGCGTGCGCGCCGAAGGGCTGGCACCGCTGGCGGATGGCCGGCAGGCGGTGGACGGTGCCGGCGAAGCGAGCTGGGCGGCGCTGCACGATGCCCGTGGACGGCTGCTGGCGGGCAGCACCGCCTTGCCCCGGCCTGCCGGCCCCGGCCTGCGCGACGCCGCCTTGCACGGCGCGCCGGTGCGGATCGCCGTGGTGGCGCTGGACTGGCAGGGCGCGCCGGCCAGCATCAGCGTCGCCCGCACCGTCCGCGCGCGCCAGCAGGTGCGCTCGGCCATCGTGCGCTCGCTGGTGCTGCTCGAAGGCGTGTTCAGCCTGGCCCTGGTCGGCCTGGTCTGGTTTTCGGTGGGGAATGGCCTGGCGCCGCTGGCGCGCCTGCGCAAACGCCTGGATGCGCGCGGCAGCGCCGACCTGGCGCCGCTGGACGCCGCCGGCATGGCGCGCGAACTGGCGCCGGTGGTCGACGCCTTCAATGCCTTGCTCGGCCGGATCGAGGCCGGCGCCCGTGCCCAGGACGAGTTCCGCGCCAACGTCGCGCACCAGCTGCGTACCCCGCTGGCCGGACTCAAGCTGCAGCTGGAATGGCTGGCCGCGCGCCATGCAGGCGACCCCGAAAGCGCGCGTTCGCTCGGCCTGATGCTGCAGGCGAACGAGCGCATGATCCGCCAGACCAACCAGCTGCTCTCGCTCGAGCGCGCCGAGCCGAACCGCTTCGCGCGCTCGCGCCTGCAGCCGCTCGACCTGGCCGGACTGGTGGCGGAAAGCATCCAGCATGTCGTCGAGCAGGCGGCGGCCAAGGAGATCGACCTCGGCTTCGAGCTGGACGCGGCGCCATTGCAGGGCGACCGCTTCATGCTGCGCGACCTGGTCGACAACCTGGTCGACAATGCGCTGCGCTACACGCCGGCCGGCGGGCGGGTCACGGTGTCGTGCGGGGCCAGCCCGGACGGCGGCAGCTTCCTGCGCGTCGAGGACAACGGCCCCGGCATCCCGCCGCAACAGCGGCGCCAGGTATTCGAGCGCTTCGTGCGCCTCGACCAGCAGAGCGTGGGCAGCGGCCTCGGCCTGGCGATCGTGCGCGACATCGCCAACCTGCACGGCGCCGAGCTCAGGCTGGGCGAGCCGGAGCGGGGCAGCGGGGCGGTGTTCACGGTCGCATTTCCCTGAGCGGTACGCCACCCCATCCGCTTGACGCCGCCGTGCGCCTGTCAGGATTCTGTCAGCATTTCCTCAGGGGAATGCAAGCTTTCTCCGGTATTATTCTCCCAAGGCAACTTTTCTTTCCGCGCGCAATGCGTGCAAACCCGGGGATCTTCATGACGCGCCAGGCTGGCTTTACCCTTATCGAACTGTTGATCACGCTGGTGGTCGTCGGCGTGCTGACGGCCGTCGCGGTGCCGGCCTACGGCGGCTACATGCTGCGCACGCGCCTGACCGACGCCTATGCCGGCCTGGCGGGGGTGCAGCCGCTGGCCGAGCAGTATTGGGCCAACGAGCACAGTTTCGAGGACCTCGGCGAGGCGGCCGGCTTCCCGGCCGCCACCGAGAACTTCACCTATTCCGTGACGGCGGAAAGCGCGACCGCCTACACCGTCACCGCCACCGGCCGCAACGGCGCCGCCGGTTTCCGCTTCACCATCGACCAGAACGGCCGCCGCACCAGCGCGCTGTCGGCCGCCCGCATCGCCGAAGGCTGGACCGCCAGCAACAGTTGCTGGGTGAGCGACAAGGGCGGCAAGTGCAGCGAGTGAGGATGCGCATGCGCACCCCCGCGTGCACCACCACCACGAGGCCGGCGCGCGGCTTCACGCTGATCGAGGCGCTGGTGGCGCTGGTGATCCTGGCCAGCATCCTCGCCTTTGGCGCGCCGCGCATGGCGGCCTGGGTCACCGCCACCCGCGCCAATGCGGCCGCGCAGTTCTATGCCGAAGGCTTTGCCCTGGCGCGGGCCCAGGCGCTGTCGCACAACAGCGCCAGCCGCCTGGTGCTGAGCGAGAACGCCAACGGCCAGCTCGACTGGCAGGTCGACATCTGCTTCCCGCGTCCCGACACCCCATGCAACGAGGACGGCGCGTGGTCGAGCACCGCCAACCCGGCCCAGCGCGATCCCGAAGGCGCGGCCGGCTTCAAGTCGGTGCTGCGCCGCGCCGATGCGCTGCCCGGCCCCGACGTGCTGCTGCAGGCGGTCGATCCCGAGGACGCCGACAGCGTGTATTTCACCCCGGTCGGCTGGGTCGACACCACGATCTCGCCGCGCATCGCGCGCATCGACATGCGGCCCGCCGAGCGCCACGGCGGCGAATTCCGCGCCGCCAGCGTGGTGCTGACCCTGGCCGGCATCGCCACCAAATGCCATCCCGGCGCAGCCGACGACGATCCCCACAGGTGCCCGCCATGAAACCACTGCCCATGCGCCGCCAGGCCGGCGTGTCCCTGATCGAGGCCCTGCTGGCCGCGGTGCTGCTGGCCATCGGCCTGCTCGGCACCATCGGCCTGCAGGCGCGCGCGTATTCCGCGCTGTCGGATGCCGGCATGCGCGCCGAGGCCACCATCGCCGCCGACAAGCTGATCGGGGTGATGAGCACCGATCCGGCCCACCTCGGCGACTACGTGCTGGAAGCGGGCGAGGAGCCGGGCGAGCGCCTGGCCACCTGGTACGAGGAGACCCGCGGCCACATCCCCGGCGCCGAGATCACGGTCAGCGTCGACGAGGGCGCGTCGCCGGACCCGAGCGAAGTCGTGATCGGCATCGCCTGGCAGCGCAAGGCCGGCGAGATGGCGAACCGGCACGAAGTGCGCGCCTTCATCTCGGGGGCGCTGTGATGCACGGTAGCGTCCACGGCGCGCGCACGCGCGGCTTTTCCCTGGTCGAACTGCTGGTCAGCGTGGTCATCGGCCTGCTGGCGCTGGTGTTCGCCACGCGCCTGATCACCGGCGCCGAGCAGAATAAGGCCAATGCGCTGGGCGGCTCGGACGCGATGCAGAACGGGATGCTGGCGATGTTCTCGATCAGCGGCGATGCCCAGCAGGCCGGCTTCGGCCTGAACGATCCGGTCGTGGTCGGCTGCAACACAAGCTTTTTCGATACCGAGGGCTACAGCCTGGCCCCTGCCACGCGCGGCGACGACACCGTGTTTCCGCTGGCGCCGGCGCTGATCGAATCCGGCGGCAGCGGCCCCGACCGCATCACCCTGTATGCGGGCAGCTCGATGAGCGGCACCGGCACCCTGCGCGTGACCAGCAACTACATCGGCGGCACGCGCCTGGACGTCGACCGCGTTCCCTACGGCTTCAACCTGGGCGACGTGGTCGTGGTGGCGCCGGACAACATCGGCGCCGGCGATTGCGCGCTGAGCCAGATCTCGGAGGACCCCGGCCGCCTGGAGGCCCCGCCGAAGCAACAGTACGTGATGGTGGCCGGCGGCACCGGCTTCCGCTACAACCGCGGCAGCCTGGGCCCGGGTTATACGGCCGGCATGGCGCGCATCTTCAACCTGGGGCCGGCCAGGTCGCTGGCCTTCCATACCTGGTCGGTCGACAACGGCTTCCTGCAGCTGCGCTCGACGGACCTGGCCGGGCCAAGCCGCGCGCCGCAGACCGTGGCCGACAACATCGTCTCGATCAAGGCGCAGTACGGCTTCGACACGCGCACCGGGGGCGCCTTCGCACCCCAGGACGGGCTGCAGGTGGGGCGCTGGTCGGCCAGCATGATCGACGCCGACGGCAGCGGCGTCGTCGGCAGCGCCGGCGACTACCAGCACATTGCCGCGTTGCGCATCGCCGTCGTGGCGCGCAGCGCGGCGCGCGAGCGTCCCGCCGCCGACGGCGAGTGCAGCGCCACCACGGCCAGTCCGGTGGTGTTCGCCAGCGCCGTGCCCGAGGGCGTGGCCGCCAGCCCGATCACGCTGGACGTCGGCGGCGACGACTGGCGCTGCTACCGCTACCGCGTCTTCGAGACCATCGTCCCGCTGCGCAACGCCGGCTGGAGACCCTGAATCATGCGCACGACCTTCGCATTCTCTCGCTCATTCCCGCGCTCTTTCGCGCGCGTTTTCACGCCTCCCCGCAAGCAGGGCGGCCTGGCCCTGCCGGTGATGCTGATCATCCTGGTGGTGATGCTCGTCTCGAGCATCTACCTGCTCAAGTCGAGCAACTCGACCACCCTCACGGCCTCGAACCTGGCCTACGACTCGGCCCAGAGCCGCGCGGTGGATGCCGGCCTGCATGCGGGCTTTCGCTGGCTCAGCGACACCGCGGCCGGCAACAACAAGGCGCTATTGAACCAGGATTCGCCCGACAATGGCTACCTCGCCACGCTCGACACCACCCAGACCGTTCGATCGAGCGCTTTCTGGAACGGCAGGAAGACGGTCGTGCACGAAGGCCAGAGCATCGAGTACGTGGTGCACCGCCTGTGCCTGCTGACCGGCGCCTACGACGCCGTCGGCAATGCCTGCGTGCAGACGGCCGACCCGAATTCCGGCGGCGCCCACATCCGGGTGGGGGACAGCCTGGCTTCCGACTCCCCGCAATTCGCCGAAACGCCGAAGGTGCACTACGTGGTCACCGCGCGCCTGTCGGGCACGCGCGGCGGCAACGTCGTGAACCAGATGGTGGTGCTGATCGGCGGCTGACCCGGCAACCGGTCACCGACAATGAAAGTAGAAACGCGAGAATGGAAACGCGCATGAACCGTTTGTTTACCCTGGTTGTTTCAAGCCTGCTGGCTGCACTCGCGCTGGGCCCGGCCCATGCCGCGCCGGTCAGCATCGCCGACGTCCCGCTGCTGAACATCAGCGGCACCGGCACCGTCAAGCCGAACCTGATGCTGCTGTACGATAACTCGGGCTCGATGACCTTCAACTACACGCCGGACTACGTCAACAACACCGGCAGCTGCCGCGCGCGCGCCACGATCGGCGGCGGCATCCGCGGCTGCAAGGCCGGCGACCCGCCGTTCGCCAGCGCCGACTTCAACAAGCAGTACTACAACCCGAAGGTCCGCTACCTGCCGCCGGTGAAGGCCGACGGCACGTCCTACCCGAACCAGAACGCCACCGAGACCAGCAGCTGGACCGCGGTCACGACCGATATCTACGGCGTCGACAGGACCGACCTGCTGGGGCGCGACAACAGCTCCACCAACCTGGTGACGGGCTTCCCCGACCTGCGCTGGTGCGACGGCAGCGACTGCGGCTACAACACCACCGGCTACACCTATCCGAACGACGCGCGCTACACGCCCGAGTACTTCGTCGCCAATCCCTACTACTACACGATCAACGTCGCCGAGTACTGCACCGATGCCACGCTCACCAACTGCAAGGTGACCGCGGTCGGCGCCGCGGCCCCGGCCGGATACCCGGAGCCGGCCAAGGTGCGCTTCTGCACCGACCGCGCCCTGACCAACTGCCAGGCCAAGTTCGTCGGCGACTACAAGTACCCGCGCTTCTCCGACCCGAACCGCAACCCCGACTGGTACGGCACCATCACCATCAAGGCCTCGTCCTACACCAACTCGATGACCATCGACCGCGTGCAGGTGGTCGAGCCGAACGGCACCTTCACGCTCACCAACAGCGCCGTCACCGCCGCCAACGGCACCGACACCGCCGCCAAGCAGAGCGCGCTGGCGGCGTCGCTGGCCGCCTCGATCATGGCCAAGGCCGGCCTGGCCAACCAGTACACGGCCTGCCTGCGCACCGCCAGCGGCAGCGTGCCGGCCTGCTCGAAATACGGCATCACGCTGGAATCGAACAACATCGTCGCCGTGGTGCCGATCAGCTGCCCGGCGGGGAACACCAGCAAGACGGTCGGTCCCTGTACCGTGGTCAACGACGGCAGCCGCGCCGGGCGCGACCTGATCGTCAGCTCGGGCAGCCGCGTCACCGCGCTGCTGCAGGTGTCCGGCACCTCGAACGGCAACAGGACCCAGGTCCTGAACGGACTGTCCTATGGAGGCGTGCAGCTGTTCGGCAGCACGCTCAGCATCGGCACGCGCTCGTCCAGCGCGACCGTGGCCAGCCTGATCAAGAACAAGATCCTGACCAACAAGGGTGTCACCGCCTATATCGGCGGCACGGCCGCGAACACCGCCGGCCCGATCTGCGCGGCGGCCAACGCCAACTACGTCTGCCTGGTCAGCACCAACATGGATGCCGTCGGCGACAACATCTCGCTCGGCTCGCTGACCAACAACACCAGCGGCCGCACGACCTACCTGAGCTTCGGCGCCACGCCGGGCATCAGCGACGGCGTGCCGACCGACGTCACGCCGCTCGGCGCCTCGGTATTCGTGCGCACCGACATCGTGGCCAGCCGCACCAGCTATCCGAAGGACCTCAAGCGCACCGACTGCGCGGGCACCACCTGCACCTACGCCGAGGAGATGACCAACTTCGCCAACTGGTATGCCTACTACAAGAGCCGCAACCAGATGATGAAGACCGCCGTCGGCCAGGCCTTCCAGCCGATCGCCGACAACTACAACGTCGGCATCGTCTCGCTCTCGACCGCCGCCGCCGAGGGCACGATCCGCCAGCCGCCCAAGCCCTTCACCGGCACGGCGCGCAGCGCCTGGTACAAGGCGCTGTACGACATGACCACCAGCGGCTCGACCCCGGTACGCCAGGCCCTGCACGCGGTCGGCAAGATGTACGCCAACCGCTCGCCGTATGCCTATTCGGCGGGCAACGAGGTGGTGCAGTTCCCCTGCCAGCAGAACTTCACCTTCGTCACCACCGACGGCTACTGGAACGGCGGGGCGGCCGACGACGTGGTGAACAACGACAACCGCGAGAACCTGTCGCGCTTCTGCTCGAAGAGCAAGGGCTGCGTCGACCCGAGCGCGCAGACGGCCAACTCGCTGGCCGACGTCGCCCTGTACTGGTACAACGGCGGCTCGAACGACTCGGTGACCTCGCTGCGTCCCTCGCTGGAGAACTGGAACGAGCCGAACGGCCTGGTGGCCGCGGCCGCCGGCGACAACACCCGCCTGCACATGAATACCTACGCGCTCGGCCTGGGCGTGGACGGCATCATGGCCTACGACGACAAGTACGACACCGCGCCCAAGGTCGGCAGCGACTTCTACAAGCTGATCACCGGCGTCCAGACCGGCTGCCCGTGGAACAACAACGGTCCCTACGTGTGGCCGAACCCGCAGACCGGGGTCGACGACGGCGGCGCCGCCTACCAGTCGCGCGTGGACGATTTGTGGCATGCCGCCATCAACGGCCACGGCAAGTACTTCAGCGCCTCCGACCCGCTGCAGGTGATCGAGGGCCTGCGCTCGGCGCTCTCGAACATCGAGGTGAAGATCGGCGCGGCGGCCGCGGCGGCGACCTCGACCCCGAACATCTCGCAGCAGGACAACGACATCTTCTCGGCCACCTTCACCACGGTGCGCTGGTACGGCGAACTGTCGGACAAGAAGATCGACACCGTCACCGGCGTGGTCGGCAGCACGGCCAGCTGGAACTCGTCGCACAAGCTGGGCCTCCAGGTCGACACGGCCTCCGACTCGCGCAAGATCCTGATGCGCGACTTCGTCGGCGTCGACGACCTCGATGACGGCCTGAAGGACTTCGATTTCGGCCTGATGAGCGATGCCGAGAAGGCCTGGTTCGCGGAAAAGTGCAGCGCGCTGGCGCAATGCCTGACGATGTCCGAGGCCAACCGCAGGATCGTCAACAACGGCACCAACATGGTGAACTGGCTGCGCGGCCAGCAGCAGCACGCCAACGACACCCTGTTCCGCGCCTACGCGAAGACCACCACGATCCCGGGCGGCGCGTCGGCCCAGCTGCCGATCGTGCTGGGCGACATCGCGTCCTCGAAGCCGGCCTACCTGCGCGACCCGCGCAAGTCGTATCCAATGGACGACTACAACGCCTACAAGCTGGACAACGCCACGCGCCAGCCGATGGTGTTCGTCGCCGCCAACGACGGCATGCTGCACGCCTTTAACGCCGACACCGGCGTGGAAGCCTGGGCCTACGCGCCGCGCATCACCATGAAGAAGCTGTACCTGCAGGCCAGCACGACCTACGGCACCAACCACCAGTTCACCGCCGACGGCTCGCCCGAGGTGGCAGACGTCAAGATCAACGGCGAGTGGCGCAGCGTGCTGGTGGCCGGCCTGAACGCGGGCGGGCGCGGCTACTACGCGCTCGACGTCACCGACCCGGAGGCGCCAAAGGCCTTGTGGGAGCTGTGCGCCGACCCGGCGGTCTGCAGTGGCATCAACCTCGACGAGGACATCGGCCTGACCTTCGGCAATCCGCAGTTCGGCACCTGGACCGATGCCGGCGGCACCGAATACTGGGCCGTGTTCCT
>Ga0308166_1002380_pt1 | contig 17596 bp, 11 predicted proteins | sample PhyCR2_2_FD_202137 | JGI IMG/M metagenome (GOLD analysis project Ga0308166, IMG submission 202137) | Phyllosphere microbial communities from UC Gill Tract Community Farm, Albany, California, United States - DLSLCC.R2 | ecosystem: Host-associated > Plants > Phyllosphere > Unclassified | place... | reverse complement strand
CGCCCAGCGCGCCCGCACGGCCTCCGCCGCCGACGTCGAATACGTCGCCGGCCACAAGAACATGCTGCAGCTGATCGAGCTGCGCTGGATCGCCGTTATCGGCCAGATCACCACGATCGCCGGCGCGATCCTCGTGTTCGACGTGCGCCTGCCGCTCGTGCAGATGCTCGAAGTGCTGGCGTGCCTGATCGCCTTCAACATCGCCAGCCACCTGCGCTGGCACGAACACCGGCCCGTCACGAACAGCGAACTGTTCCTCGCGCTGCTCGTCGACGTGGCCAGCCTGACGATGCAGCTGTACCTGTCCGGCGGCACGACCAATCCATTTGCGTTCCTGTACCTGCTGCAGGTGATCCTGTCCGCGGTGCTGCTGGAGGCGTGGTCCACGTGGACCATCGTCGGCACCACGCTCGCGTGCCTGGCCGGGCTATCCGTGTTCGCCAAGCCGCTGGCGCTGCCGTTCGACCACGCGCGCGGCATCTCGAGCCTGTACGTGCAGGGCATGCTGATCTGCTTCATCCTGAACGCGGCGCTGCTCGTCGTGTTCATCTCGCGCATCACGAGCACGCTGAAGGGCAAGGCGGCGCAGCTCGCCGACCTGCGCCAGCGCGCGGCCGAGGAAGAACACATCGTGCGCATGGGCCTGCTGGCATCCGGCGCCGCGCACGAACTGGGCACGCCGCTCGCGACCTTATCCGTGATCCTCGGCGACTGGAAGCGCATGCGCGAATTCAAGGCCAATCCCGACCTGCTGGAAGAGATCACGGAAATGGAAACGCAGCTCAAGCGCTGCAAGTCCATCGTCAGCGGCATCCTGCTGTCGGCCGGCGAGGCGCGCGGCGAATCGGCCGCGCCGACCACGATCCGCGCCTTCCTCGATAAACTGGTCGAAGAGTGGCAGGGCAGCCGCCCCGTGCGCGCGTTCGACTACCGCAACCGCATCGGCCACGATCTGCCGGTCGCGTTCGATTCGGCGCTGAAACAAACGATCGACAACGTGCTCGACAACGCGCTCGAAGCGTCGCCCGACTGGGTCGGCGTGGATGCCGGCGTGGAAGAGGGCACGCTCGTGCTGACGGTGCTGGACCGCGGTCCCGGCTTCGCTCCGGCGATGCTGGCGCAGTTCGGCAAGCCGTACCAGTCCAGCAAGGGCCGCCCCGGCGGCGGCCTGGGCCTGTTCCTCGTGGTGAACGTGGCCCGCACGCTGGGCGGCTCGGTGCAGGCCGTCAACCGCCCGGAAGGCGGCGCCGCCGTCACGCTGACGCTGCCGCTGTCCGCGATCGCGCTCGACAAGGAATCCTGACATGGCCATCGACATCCACGACAACGACCCCACGCAAGACGACGCGCTCGACCTGGACCAGGACGACGACGGCCGTCTCCTCCTGATCATCGAAGACGACGAGGCGTTCGGCCGCACGCTCTCGCGCTCGTTCGAGCGGCGCGGCTACCAGGTGCTGCAGGCGCCCGGCCTGGACGAGGCGCAGGAACTGCTCAAGACGCACTCGCCCAACTACGCCGTCGTCGACCTGAAACTGAAGGGCAACAGCTCGGGCCTGGCGTGCGTGCAGATGCTGCATGCGCACGACCCGGAGATGCAGATCGTCGTGCTGACCGGCTTCGCCAGCATCGGCACCGCCGTCGAGGCGATCAAGCTGGGCGCCTGCCAGTACTTGGCCAAGCCGTCCAACACGGACGACATCGAGGCCGCGTTCGGCCACGTCGCCGGCAACACGGACCTGGAACTGACGAACCGCTCCACGTCGATCAAGACGCTGGAATGGGAGCGCATCCACGCCGTGCTGGCCGAGACGGATTTCAACATCTCCGAAGCGGCGCGGCGCCTGGGCATGCACCGCCGCACCCTCGCGCGCAAGCTGGAAAAGCAGCGGGTCAAATAGGGATCGGCCGCGTGACCCGCGCGGCGGCCACCCACATTCAGGTAAAGCGGTGCGCCACGGAAGGCGCCGCAACCGCGCGCCGATACCAGGCGCCAAGGGCCAGGCCATACACGAGGTGGTTGAACAGGCTGTCGTAAAGCGCCTGCGTACCCGTCTTCAGTCCGAACCAGCCGAGCCCCAGCGACGGCAAGATCGCGCACAGCGAGACGAGCGAGCAAAGCAATCCAAAGACCGCCGCGGACAGCACGCAGTGGCTGCGCACGCGCTCACTCGATCGCCATAGCACGGCAAAAAGCTGGGCGAATACGATACCCGCCAGGTAATGCCACACGTGGCCCCATGCATCGGCGTGCTGGAGCGGTGCCAGGTCGCGGGGGTGGTCGAACACGAATCTCCCCTGTGACCAGGCGTGTACCAGCTTGCCGACCAACTCGAGGTTGAGGCTGTGGACCAGCCCCGTCATCACGCCCAGGCGGTTGGCCACGTCCATGGCCAGGGTGGCGGCGACGCCTGCAGCGATCGCCATCAGCGACGAATTGGCTTTCATTTTACGTTCTCCCTATCATGGCGGGTCAGGCCCGCGCCGGCACGGCCGGGGTGGATGCCGTCCTGAGGCGGCTCGCCATGGCCAATCCGCCGGAACACATGACCAGTGCGATGCCCGTCCAGCCAAGCCATTCGAGCCGCTCGTCGAAGAACAGCAATCCGAACAGGGAAGAAAAGACGATGGTGGTGTACGAAAAAGCGCCGGTGATCAACGCCGACCCACGCCCGTAAGCCCGGGTCATCGCCAGCTGTCCCACCGTGCCGGACAGGGAAAAGCCGAGCACCAGGAATGCCGTCGGCCAGTCCAGCGCACTGAAGCCTTCGACGGCCAGCCATGCCAGGCTGGCGAGTGTGCCGATCAGGGAAAAGTAGAAGACCACCCGGGTCTCGGGCTCCCCAGCCCGCACCAGCAATCCGACGTTGTAATAGGCAAGCGCCGTGACAAAACCGCTGCCCAGTCCGACCAGCGCCGCGATATATTGTTCCGGCCCGAGCGTCGGCTGCAGCAAGACCAGAATGCCTGCAAAGCCGATCAGGACCGCGAGGCACAAGGCAGCGCTCGGACGCTGGCGCAGCAACACGACGGACACGATGGCGAGAAAGATCGGCGTCGTGTAGTTCAACGTCACGGCCGTGCCCAGCGGAAGGTGGGTGATGGCGTAAAACCCGAGCGCCAGCCCCAGGTTGCCGATCACGCCGCGCCGCACGTGCAGCCCGAGGCAAGTTGTTCTCACGCCCGTTCCGCGCGCCCGCATCAGAACCGCGACCACCGCAAAATTGATCGCGGTGCGATAGAACACGATATCGCCCATCGCCAATTTGGCCGAAGCGATCTTGATGAACGTCCCCATCAGCGCGAAGCAGAAGCTCGCGGCGATCATCCACAACGACGACATACCCATCTCCCGGCCAGCGTGGCCATCAACACCAAGGATTCACGTTGCCCAAGCCGGACAACGGCGACAGTCGGCAGCGCATTCATTGCTGCTCCGTGCGCGGCGACTGGCGCAGCGGCATGCCGGGCGTGCCGGCGAAGAACACGATCATTTCGACGGGGGCATCCTCGGTGTAGCCCTGGTGCAGAACGTCGACCGTGTCGGCGAATACGTCGCCCGGCTTGAACGAGATCGATCGCCCTGTCTCCTTGATTTTCAAATTGAGCTTGCCCGAGACCAGGTAGACCGCACTGATGATCGGATGGGTATGCCACGACAACTCGGTGCGCGGCGGGACGCTCACCTTGAGCACGGTGATTTCGGGCGTGCCGGCCGGATAGCGGTCGTAGACGCTGCCCTCCCATGAGCTGGTCGTCTTCAACAGGGTTTCGATGCCGACCGGCCCTTCGTCCGCGGCGGCGTGCGCGGCCGTCCCGGCCAGGCTGAGCGGCGCCGCAAGCAATGCCAGCGCCCTGCGCCATGACAAGATATTCATCATTTGGTGGTTCCCGCCGCCAGGGCCGGTTGGCCTTTTTGCGCACCCAGCAGGAAAACAATCGCAACGAGCGCCAGCAGCGCAAAGCCGAGGATCGCGAAGGCCAGGACCTTGTAACTGGTGCCGAACAGCAGGCTCACCAGGGCAGTGGACAGCGCCGCGCTCCCGATCTGGAAGAAGCCGACCAGGCCGGAGGCGCTTGCGGCACGCCGGGGATTGCTCGCCACCGCGCCCGAGACGGCCAGCGACAAGGAAGAGCCGTTGGCCAGGCTGACCAACGCCATCGGACCGATTACCAGCACGGTCGATGCCTGTCCCAGCCAGGCGGACACGGCGAAGACCGTGCCGCCGGCAACGAAGCACGCCACGCCCAGGCCGACAATGTGGTCGTAAGCAATGCGGTCGAGCAGCTTTTTCGAGATGATGTTGCCGAAAAAGATGCCGCACGTGAGCGGTATGTACAGCCAGCCCGCCTGGTCCTCGGACAGGCCGAGGGAATGGAAGACGAAGGTCGACTGCGTCAGGTAGACGAACCACGCGCTATAAATGGCGCAGACAACCGTGGTGTACAGCATGAACGTGCGGTGGCGCAGCAGCTCGGAGAGGCCGGACAGGAAGGCGATCCGCTTGCCCGGCGCATGACTCGGCGGCGTTTCCTTCAGCCGGAAGGCGACCAGCAGCAACGGCAGGCAGGCGAACAGCGCGACGAAGATGAAGTTCCAGCGCCATGACAGCGCGCTGGTCAGGTAACCGCCAATCGCCGGTGCCAGGGCCGGCGACAGGGACACCAGCGGATAGACGATGTTGTAGATTTTCGCCGCCTCGTGCTTGGGGAACCGGTCGGATATCAAGGCCCGGCCGATGACCAGGCCCGATGCCGCCCCCAGGGCCTGTATGCAGCGGCCGACCAGGAAATGGTCGAAGGAGGCGGCCGCCGCGCACAGCACGCTGCCGATCAGGTACAGGACGATACCGCCCAACAACAGCCTGCGCCGGCCGAAGTGGTCGGACAACGGGCCGTAGACGATTTGCGTCAGCGCCAGCACGCACAGATACAAGGCGATGCTCTGTTGAATCTGCCAGACCGACACCTTGAAGAAGGCGGCCATCAACGGCATGGCCGGGACATAAATGTCCGACGCGAGCAGCCCGAATGCGCTGATCAGGGACACGATTAAGATAAATTCGGCTTTGGATTTCAAGACATTCTCACTTTATGGTTCGGACGATGCGCTCAGGCGGCCGCGTACGCCGGAGCAGGCGTCGCCAGCTTCATGGCCGCTTCGAACGCGGCATGGCTGTCGGCGTAATAGCGGTTGGGGGCGCGAAAGACACCGGTCATCACTTCTAGCAGATAAGGACCCGACGCGGAAAAGGCGTGCTCGATGTGCGTGGCGACGTCCTCCATGCGTTCGACGCGGGCCGCGCGCACGCCAAGGGCGCGCGCGAACGCGCTCCAGTCATGTTGCGGCAGCGCGGTGAAATCGGTGGACAGGTCGCTGCCCGCGACGGCGTCGACATGGATCGCGCCATGGGCCGAATTGTTGAGCACGATGTAAATGACGTTGGCCTGGTAGCGCGCCGCCGTCTGGATCTCGGTGCCATGCATGAGCATGCAACCGTCGCCGGTGACGACGACACAGGGCAACTCGGGGCGCGCCAGGCTGACGCCGATACCGGCAGCCACGGCCCAGCCCATGGGCGCCAGGGTGCTGGACGAAAAGTAATCGCCCATGCCGTTCGATTCCCAGTAGTGGGCCATGAACACGCGGTGCGCACCCGAGTCCACCACGACACTGCTGCCGGCGGGCACCTGCGTGCGCAGCTGCTTGATGAAGGCGCCGGGATGGAGGCCGCCGTCGCCGTGCTGCATGGCGAGGTCGCCGTCGAAACGCTCGTCGTGGAGGGGGAGCTGTCGCAGGACTTCGCTCCACTCTTCGCGGTCGGCCACGATCTGTTCGAATTCCGCGGTATCCCGGATTTCCCCCTCCAGCAACAATTGAAGCGTTGGATAGATACCGGAAAAGAACACGTGATCGACCGGGTGGTCGACGGCGACGTGTTCGAAGTCGTCGTCGATCGACACGACGACTTTGCCTTCGGTCAGGGCTTTGCACCAGTTTAATGTGTCACGCTGGTTCATATCGCAGCCCAGCACGATCAGCACATCGAGCTGGCTCGAATTAATCAGTTCGATTGCGCGCGCGTGGCCGGCGAACCCATATACGCCGAGGGCAAGATCGTGACCTTCGGGAAAACTGCCTTTGCCCGACAAGGTCGTGGCCACGGGCACCTGGAATTTCTCGGCCACGTGCAACAGGGCTCGCGCGATACGCGGATTGTTGGCGCGACTGCCTGCCAATATGGCGACCCGGCGCGACTGCAATAGAAAACCGTTGAGGATGAATTCCACCGCATCCGGTTGCGCCGGCACCTCGCACACGATCGATCCGCTGCGATCGCCGCCGGTCAAATCATCGATGAACATGCCGCTCATGGGCTTCTTTTGAATATCGACAGGAAAACTCAGCACGCCCGTGCCGCGGCGCATCCAGTTCAGGCAGGATAGCGTGCGTTTTATCTCGCTGCGAACATTGAAGGGACTGCGAATATCGGCGACGGTGTTGACCAGTCCACGCACCACGTTGGCTTCGCCGATGCCGCTGTGCGTGCCGTCCTGGAAAGCGCCGCGTCCTTCGAGATAGGACGGAATGCCGCCGAGTACATACAAAACGGGAATCTTGTCGGCGCGGGCCGCCGCCATGGCCGGCATCAGGTTCATGGTTCCCGGCCCGGCGATGGCGAGACATACGCCGAAATTCTGGCTGGCCCGCGCATAACCGTCGGCGATGAATCCGCAGGCCGATTCATGGGCTGCGACGATGCCGGTAATCGAGCGCGAACGTTTTATCGAGGCCAGCAACGGATACACCAGTTTTCCGGGCACGAGAAACACATAATCGATCCGGTTCGACTCCAGCGTTTTGACAAGGTAATCCGAGACGGTGATGTCGGGAGTGGCGCGCTCATACATATGTATATACCCCTATCGTTGGTGTGTTTGTAAGCAATTTAACTTTGGATAATTAATTCAATAAGACATAAGAATCGAAAGACATAGCTGCATTTATCGTATGAAATGTTAAACTCCGGCCCGGTCGAATGAAAATACGTAAATCTGCAGCCGCAAGCTGCAAATTTGCAGCGGTACGGAGTGCAGGATGGAATGGGATGACATTCGGATTTTTCTGGCGATTTACCAGAGCGGAACGCTGCGCGGCGCCGGGCGCCTGCTCGGCGTGGACCAGACGACGGTAGGGCGGCGCATTTCGGCGCTGGAGGCGCGTCTGGAGGCCAAACTGTTTTTGCGCTCGAATGCCGGCTATGTGCTGACCGCGGCAGGCGAGGACGCTTTGGTCGCGGCACAGGCCATGGAACAGGTTGCCGTCTCGTTCCAGCGGCGCGCCGAGAAACACGATGGGCGTGTGTCGGGCGAGGTCCGGGTCACGACCACCGATGCGATCGCCGCCCATTTCGTGATCCCGGCGATCGACGCGCTGCGTTCGCGCTGTTCGGCCCTGCGCGTGGTCCTGTCGACCACGACCAGGCTCGTGGATCTGGGGCGGCGCGACGCCGACATCGCGATCCGGACCGCGCGGCCCGAAAATTCGGATCTGATCGTGCGCAAGCTGGCGAAGTGGGACGTCGGCCTGTACGCGAGCCGGCGCTATCTGGACCGGCACGGGTTACCGCAGCCCGGCCAGGCGTTCGAGGGCCACCACCTGGCCATCTATCAACCGAAAGTGACGCAGAACCAGGATGGCACCCTGGGTGGCGAGCCGGTCACGAAGGGCAACGTGCTGGCCGAACTGGATTCCAGCCTGATGCTCTCCGACGTGGTCCGGTCGGGCCTGGCCATCGGCGAATTGCCGACCTACCTGGCCGACAACGACCCCGACCTGGTCCGGATCTGGCCCGAGCGCAAACGGGCCGCGCCCTACGAGGTGTGGCTGGTGCTGCATGCCGATCTGGCCCGGACGGCGCGCGTGCGCGCCGTCGTCGATGCCATCGTCGCGGCGTTCAAGGCGCAGGCCGGCCAGCTGGCCTGATCGCTGGCGCCGACGCGGCGCCCGGTTGCGTGCAGATGCCGCACGCGCACGACCCGGGGATGCAGATCGCCGTGCCGACCGGCTGCGCCCGCGTCGGCACGGCCATTGTGACGATCAAGCTGGAGAAGCCGCGCGTCAAATCATCCCGGGGCGCCGTTTGCAACGCCTCAACACCTCGGACGTCGCTAGTAGCAGACTCGGCAATTGCGCGCGCCGACTACCGCGGCTTTTGCCCGCCGGCAGGATCGGCGCAGCGCGACGACAACCGACAACGAGGTGATGCATGGCAACCAACAACAATGGCCCCTTCGACGGGGCCGGTTCCGTCCTCAGTACCGTGGGCGCGCCGTCCGATCCGGCGGCGCCGGCCAGCCTGGGACAGCACACGAGCGAAACCGAGCGCCTGCTGGACAAGGTCACGCAGGACAAGGCACTGGCGGCGCGGATGCCGTACAACGAGACCAAGCCGCTCGAGTACGGCGAGGACGCGTTCATGCCGCACACGGGCGAAACGCGTATGCCTGCCACGCCGCTCGCCACCGCCAGCACGACGACGGAAAACGTCGTCTCGCGCAAGGCCGGCGCCGGCACGCCCGACGTCGGCCAGAACCCGCTGAACGGCCCGCTCGACCGCGTGCGCGTCGACGACAGCGGGCGCGAACTGACGACGAACCAGGGGGTACGTGTCGCCGACAACCAGGATTCGCTGAAGATCGGCCTGCGCGGGCCGACGGCGCTGGAAGATTTCATCTTCCGCGAAAAGATCACGCATTTCGACCACGAACGCATCCCCGAGCGCGTCGTGCACGCGCGCGGGTCGGCCGCGCACGGGTATTTCGAATGCTACGAGGACCTGTCGGCGCTGACGCGCGCCGGCCTGTTCGGCAAGGCCGGCAAGCGCACGCCGGTGTTCGTGCGCTTTTCGACCGTCGTCGGCTCGCGCGGCTCGGCCGACACGGCGCGCGACGTACGCGGCTTCGCGACCAAGTTCTACACGGACGAGGGCGTGTTCGACCTCGTCGGCAACAACATCCCCGTGTTCTTCATCCAGGACGCGATGAAGTTCCCGGACCTGGTCCACGCCGTCAAGCCCGAGCCGAACAACGAGATCCCGCAGGCGTCCAGCGCGCACGACACGTTCTACGACTTCGCCGGCCTGTCGCCCGAAATCTTCCACATGCTCATGTGGGTCATGTCCGACCGCGCCATCCCGCGCAGCTTCCGCACGATGCAGGGCTTCGGCGTGCACACCTTCCGGCTGATCAACGCCAAGGGCGAGCCGCACTTCTGCAAGTTCCACTGGACGCCGCTGCAGGGCACGCATTCGCTGGTCTGGGACGAAGCGGTGAAAGTGGCCGGCGCCGATCCGGACTTCCACCGCCGCGACCTGTGGGAGGCCATCGAAGCCGGCCATTTCCCCGAATGGGAGCTCGGGCTGCAGGTGTTCACCGAGCAGCAGGCCGCCGCGTTCAAGGTGTTCGACGTGCTCGACGCCACCAAGATCGTGCCCGAGGAACTCGTGCCCGTGCGCCCCGTCGGCCGCATGGTGCTGAACCGCAATCCGGACAACTTCTTCGCCGAGACGGAGCAGGTGGCCTTCTGCATCGCGCACCTCGTGCCGGGCCTGGACTTCACCAACGACCCGCTGATGCAGGGGCGCATCCACTCGTACATCGACACCCAGTTCACGCGCCTGGGCGGGCCGAACTTCCACGAGCTGCCGATCAATTCGCCCATCGCGCAAGTCCACAACAACCAGCGCGACGGGATGCACCGCCAGTCGATCAACCGCGGCCGCGTCGCGTACGAGCCGAATTCGCTCGCCGGCGGTTGCCCGTTCCAGGCCGGAGCGCGCGGGTTCGCCAGCTTCCCCGAGCACATCGACGCGAGCAAGGTGCGCGGCAAGCCGGAACTGTTCGCCGAGCACTATGGCCAGGCGCGGCTGTTCTGGAAGAGCCAGACGCCCGTCGAGCAGAAGCATATCGTCGACGCATTCCGCTTCGAACTCACGCGCGTGCAGACGCAGGCCGTGCGGGAACGCATCGTCGCGGGCCTCGTCAACGTCGATGCCGGCCTGGCGCGCGCGGTGGCCGAGGGCCTCGGCATGGCGGTGCCGGCGCCGCTGCCGCGCGTGCACGACACGCCGGTGCCGGACTATCCGCCGTCGCCGTCGCTGTCCTTGCTGGCGCGGCCCGGCAAGACCGGCATCCGCACGCGCCGCGTCGCGCTGCTGGCGGGCGACGGCACCGACGCCACGGTCGCCCGCCGCGTGTATGCCACGTTGCTGAAGGACGGCGCCCAGCCGCGCGTCGTCGGCCAGCGGCTCGGCGAACTGCGCACGACCGGCGGCCACCCGCTCGACGTCGAAGTGACGGTCCAGGCGATGCCGTCGGTGATGTACGACGCGGTGGTCATTCCGCCCGGCGAGGCGGCGGCGATCCTGGCCCGCGACGGCCGCGTGCTGGAATTCCTGCGCGAGCAGTACCGCCACGACAAGCCGTTCCTCGTGCTGGGCAACGGCCGCGAGCTGCTGGCGGCCGCGGCGATCCCCGCATTCCTGCCGAACGGCGAGCCGGACCCGGGCCTCGTCGTCGCCGACCCCGGCGGGCTCGATACGGCGCTGGCGGCGTTCGCGGCGGCGCTGGCGCGCATGAAGAACTACGAGCGCGAGACCGATCCGCCGCGCGTGTAGGCGGCACGACGGGCAGGGCGGCTCGGTCGGCCGCCCATCCTCGCCGCCGTGATGAAGTCGGCGGACTCACCGTGTCGACCGGCATCGCGAGCACCTCCCCGGCGGCCACGGCCGTCGTCGCGGCGACGCCGCCGCCGGCACATCCTCGACTATCGTTGCATGGATGACAGCGAAAGCGTGCGAAAGTGCAGCGCACGCTACACAGTGGCAAGAAATCTTCACGATGTGGTAACGCCGCAATCGTGCGCTTGAAAGTTCTCGACAGCAACAGGCATAATGGCCCGATTCGCGTCGTTACCACGCGGCGAAGCCCAGGAGGGCCATGGTGTCGACCGTCCGGTCAAAATTACGCATACGCGCCGGCTGTGCCGTTCTGGCATTGCTGTGCCCGCTGCTGGCCGCCGCCCAGGCGACGCCGGCCGCGCGCCTGCGCGATGTGCGCGACCTCGCGCGCTTCGTGCCGGACCAGGCGCTCGTGCACCTGCGCGCGCTGGAGCCGGAGGTCGCGCGCACACCGGCGCTGCGGGCCGAGTTCCTGGAGCTGTACGGCACGGCCGAACGCCGCGCGGGCAACCTGCAGCACGCGCTGGCCCTGGCCGACGAACTGATCGAGTACGGCCGCCGCGCGCACGACGACGCGGCGCTGGCGAAGGGACTCGTCGCGCGCGCCAACACGCAATACCTGCTCGAACAGCTGGCGGCGTCGCACACGACGTCGTTCGAGGCGGTACGCATCGCGCGCAATGCCGGCGATCCGGCGACGTTCGTGCAGGCGGCGATCGCCGCCGGCCAGTCGTACCAGGAAGAAGGCAACTATCCGGCCGCGCTGGCGCAGTTCCAGGCCGCCGTCGACACCGCGCGCCGGCTCGGCGACGCGACGCCGTCGCTGGCGAGCGCACTCGATGCGCTGGCCATGCTGTACCTGAACATGGGCGAACTGGATCGCGGGTGGGAAGCGCAGAACGAAGGACTGGCCGTGGCCCGGCGCATCGCGTCGCCCGGCTACGTCGCCGTCGCGCTCGGCGGGGTGTACGCGCTGGCGAGCGAACAGAAGTCGTATGCGAAGGCGCGCGCCGCGCTGGTCGAGGAACTCGCGCTGGAACGCGGCATGGGCGCGCGCCAGATGGCCGTGACGACGCTCGTCAACCTGTCCGACTGCCTGCTGCGCGAAGGGCGCTACGCCGATGCGCAGACCTATGCCACGCAAGCCCTGCGCGCCGCGCAGGAGGTCAACAGCAACAACGACATCGCGACCGCGCGCGTCAACCTCGGGCAGGCGCTGCTGGGCCAGGGCCGCGTGGCGGAGGGCACGACGCAGTTCGAACTGGGCCTCGCGACCTACGAAAAGCAGGGCGACAAGCCGGAACTGCAATCCGTGCTGCTCGAATACGGCCACGCGCTGGAGCGGGCGGGCGACTACAAGGCCGCGATCGACGCCTACAACCGCGAGCGCGCCATCTCGCGCGAGATCTTCGACGAGCAGCGCCAGAAAGCGCTGCTGGAACTGCAGCACCGCTACGACGCCGAGAAGAAGCAGCGCCAGATCGAGGCGCTGCGCCAGGAAAACCGCGCCACCCGGGCGGAACTGGACAACCGCCGCCTGCAGCAGCGCATCTGGTGGCTGCTCGCGGTGACGTTCGCGCTGGCGGCCGCCGTCGTCGGCCTGTTGTACCGCAAGGTGCGGCGCGCCAACACGGCGCTGGAAGAAAAGAATGTGCAGCTGAGGCAGCAGAGCGCGCTCGATCCCCTGACGCTGCTGTACAACCGCCGCCACTTCCAGGAATTCATGGCGTCCGAGACGCCGCTGGACGAGGAACGGCGCGCGGCCCCGGCGGATTCGGCCGGCGGCCTGTTCCTGCTCGACGTCGACCATTTCAAGCACATCAACGACGCCCACGGCCATGCCGCCGGCGACGCCGTCCTGAGAGCGGTGGCGCAGCGCCTGCGCACGGCGCTGCGCGAGACCGACATGATCGTGCGCTGGGGCGGCGAGGAATTCCTCGCCTTCCTGCCGGCCGTCGCGCCCGGCGGCCTGGACGAGGTGGCGCAGCGCATCCTGACGGCCATCGGCGCGGTGCCCGTGCCGCGGCGCGACACGACCGTACCCGTGACGGTGTCGGTCGGGTTCGCGCCGTTCCCGCTCGCGCCGGCGGGCGAGCCGCTGACGTGGGAACAGGTGGTGAACCTGGCCGACATGGCGCTGTACATGGCCAAGTCGCACGGACGCAACCGGGCCTACGGCGTGCACGGCTTTCCGCGCTACGTCGACGGCACGCTCGACACGATCGCACAGGACCTGGAGCGGGCCTGGCGCGAGGGACAGGTCGAGCTGACGATCGTGCAGCCCGACACACAGGGCGGCACCGGGTCCGCCCGCGCACGGACGACCGGCGCCGCCTGACGGCTTACCAGGCGTACGCCGCCTTTACATAGTAGAACCGGCCATTGAACCCGTTCGGCGCGAAGCCGCTGTAGCGGTTGGTGCCGTTCACGTTCAGGTTGCCGGCCGACGTCACCTGCGCCGGGTAGCGGTTGGTCAGGTTGTCGGCGCCCGCGGTCAGGCGCCAGCGGGTGGCCAGCCGTACGTTCGCCGACACGTCCAGCACCCATTGCGGATCGTAGGTCTGGTCCAACGCCGGATCGTTCTGCGGCACGGTGAATTTTCCGTAACGCGTCACGGTAACGTGGCCATTCCAGATGCCGCGCGTGTAGTCGGTCGACAGGCCCAGCTTGTCCTTCGGCGAACCGACGGTCAGGCGGTTGACGGTCTGGCGGTCGGCCAGCACGAGGCCCTGCGCGGCCAGCAGCGCCGGGGTAGCGGCGACACGGCGCACCGTGTTGTCGTTGTGGTTGTACGCCAGCGTGAAGTCGGCGCGGGCGCCGGCCTGCAAATTCCAGCGGTACGTGCTGACGACGTCCACGCCCTTGGTGCGCGTGTCGACCGCATTCGTGAAGTAGCGCGCCGCGCCCACGTAGATGCCCTGGGCCGCCAGCGTGTTCTTCAGCGTGTTGTTCAACTGCAGGTTCGACGAGAAGACGATGCGGTCGTCGATGTCGATGCGGTACAGGTCGACGGTCGTCGTCCAGTTGCGGATCGGCTGCCACTGCGCGCCGACCGAGAGGTTGCGCGCGCGTTCGGGCTTCAGGGGCTGGGCGCCGAGCGCGCCGGCGGGGGCGCTGTTCACCGGGAACGTGCCGGTCTCGAACGCCGTGTTCACGCCGTTCACGACGATGTAGTTGGTGGTCGTGATCGTGTAGAACTGCTGCGCCAGCGACGGTGCGCGGAAGCCGTTCGACGCCGTGCCGCGCAGCGCGAACGCCGGCGTGACCGCATAGCGCGCCGACGCCTTGGCCGAGCGGGTCGAGCCGAAATCGCTGTAATTCTCGTAGCGCGCGGCCAGCGAGCCGGACAGCTTCTTCGTGATGTCGCCTTCGAGGTTGGCGTAGAGCGACTGGTTGTTGCGGCTGTTCTTGCCCGCGTTTTCCGGACGGAAGCCGGAGAAGCCCTGCGCGCCCGTGCCGGCATAGGAATTCGGTTCGCCCGCGCCGATCTCGTACGATTCGTAGCGCGCCTCGGCGCCCAGCGCGACGGTCAGCGGGCCGGCCAGCCACGCCACCGGCAGCTCGCGCGCGACGTCGAGGTTGGCGACGTCCTGCGTCGATACCAGCTTGCCGGCGTAGAACGACGTCGGGCTCGCGGCGCCGAGCGTGTAGTTGACCGTGTTGTCGACGTCCAGCTGGAAGCGGTTGCGGCCGAAGTTGACGCTGGCGTCCCAGCGCCAGCCGCCCAGGTCGCCGCGCAGGCCGGTGACGAGCGAGGAATCGCTCGACTTGCTGTCCTGGATCGGCAGGAAGCCTTGCGGGAACAGCGGGGTGCGCAGCACGCCGGACGTGTCGCTCGTGTACGCGGTGCGCCACGTCGCCGCGGCGGATGTCTTGCGGTCGCCGTAGCCGGCGAACGCGTACCAGTCGACGGCGTCGCCGAGGCGGAGCTGGGCGTTCACGAACGCGGTGCGCGGGTGGCTCTCCGGGTCGCCCAGAACCTGATTGACCTGATTGCGGCGCGGGCCGGCGGCCGGACGCGGATCGGGGCCGGCGCGGTTGGTCGGCGAGCGGTCGGCGCCTTCGAGCGCCACGCGCACCCAGCCGTTCTCGCCCAGCTTGAAGCCGGTCGAGCCGCGCACGGTCGTCTGCTCGCCGTCGCCGGCGTCGTACTTGCCGTAGGTCGCCTCGACATCGCCGCCGTCGGCACCCTTCTTGAGGATGATGTTGACGACGCCGGCGATGGCGTCCGAGCCGTATTGCGCGGCCGCGCCGTCGCGCAGGACCTCGATGTGGTCGATCGCGGCCAGCGGGATCGCGTTCAGGTCGACCGGCGCCGAGCCGCGACCGAGCGTGCCGTTGACGTTGACGACGGCCGACGTGTGGCGGCGCTTGCCGTTGACGAGGACGAGCGTCTGGTCCGGCGACAGGCCGCGCAGCTGCGCGGGACGGACCGCGTCGCTGGCGTCGGCGCCGGACGGGCGCGGGAAGTTCATCGACGGCAGCAGGCGCGCCAGCACGGTGGCGAGTTCGCCGGAACCGGTGCCTTGCAGTTCCTTGCTGCCGATGACGTCGACGGGGGATTCGGAATCGAGGGTGCGGCGGTTCAGCGACCGCGTGCCCGTCACGACGACGGTCTGGGCGTCAGCGGCCTGGCCTGCGCCGGCCTGCGCATCCTGCGCACGGACGGGAAAGGCGGCGGCGATCAGGCCCAGTACGAGGAGGGCGCGGGCGGCATCTTGTTGGTGGTGTTTGCAGCTCATGGTGTTCTTTCTGGACGATGCGGCGGCACGGGGCCGCCGCGGGGACGCAAGATTATCAGGCTGTACATTGCCTGACCAATACGGAATTCTCCTATGCTTATGCATCCCGGGCAGCGTCGCATCCGCGCGACAGGCGGCTGTGGTAGATTGCCAACTTTACCCATTCCACCATGAACCGACCGTTACCCAAGTCCCGCGCCGGCGCGTTCGCCGTGCTCGCGCTGCTGGCCGGCTGCGCCGGCCTGACCCCGCCGCCGCCGGCATCCAGCGTGGCCGCGGCGTTCGTCGTCCTCGGCGAGGACGGGATCGCCAGCGCGCGCGCCGTCACGACGGCGCCGGCGTGCCCCCTGATCGACGTCGACGGCCACGTCGCGCCGATGAACGTGCGCGCACCGTTCGGTGCCGTCCCGCCGCGCGGCAAGGACCACAGCGCCGCGTTCCATCCCGAAGCGCCTTCCAGCCCCGTGCTGGCCTGCGAGACCGTATTGCCGCCGGGGGCGGGGCGGGTCGCCGTCGCCGGCCGGCCGCTGCCGCTGCCGAAGGCCGACGTGCGCCGCATCGTCGTGATCGGCGACACCGGCTGCCGCCTCAAGGGCAAGGAATTCCAGGACTGCAACGACCCGCAGGCGTACCCGTTCGCGCGCGTGGCCGCGAGCGCGGCCGCGTGGAAGCCGGACCTCGTCGTGCACGTGGGCGATTTCCACTACCGGGAAGACCCGTGCCCGGCCGGCCGGCCCGGCTGCGCCGGCAGTCCGTACGGCTACGGCTGGGATGCGTGGAACGCCGATTTCTTCGCGCCCGCGCGGCCGCTGCTCGGGAGCGCGCCGTGGGTGCTCGCGCGCGGCAACCACGAGACGTGTTCGCGTGGCGGGCAGGGCTGGTGGCGCTTCCTCGACGCCCACCCGTACGATCCCGCCGCCAACTGCGACGACCCGCGCGCGGACGACCGGGCCGACTACACGGATCCGTACGCCGTGCCGCTCGGCGGCGATGCGCAGCTGATCGTGTTCGACAGCGCGAACACCAACTGGAAGGGATTCCGGCCGGGCGACGCACGCATCGCCCGTTACGCCGACACCTGGCGCAAGATCGACGCGCTGGCCAAGCGTCGGCGCCACAACATCGCCGTCGACCATCACCCGCTGTACGCGTTCGGCGCCAACCGCGACGACAAGACGGGCGCGATCACGCTGTTCGGCGGCGACGCCGGGCTGACGCAGGTATTCGGCGCCGTCAACCCGCGCCTGCTGCCGGGGTCGATCGACCTGCTGCTGTCCGGCCACGTGCACCTGTGGGAACAGACGAGTTTTGCGTCCGACCACCCGACCCAGTTCGTCGCGGGCTTCGCCGGCACCGCGGAAGACATCGTGCCGCTGCCGCGCACGGCGCCCGCGGACCAGTCGCCGGCGCCCGGCGCGATCGTCGAAGCGATGAGCTCGTGGATCGACGGCTTCGGTTTCATGACGATGGAACGGACGGGGCCGGATGCGTGGCAAGTCGTCGTCCACGACCGCGACGGTCGCGCGCGCAATACCTGCACCGTGAGCGGGCGCCATTCGCATTGCGCCGTGCCGCAAATATGAGCGCGGGGCCGTATTGCGCCATCACATTTGCACAAATATGATTGCATCCAACGCAAGCTTATGCCACAATAGGGACGCGAGCGGAGCAGCGCTGCTCCGTTGCAAACGGCGATGAGTCAACGACGTAGTTTGGGCCCGCGGCATGCCGCGGGCTGTTTTTTTCACATCTGCGACAGCAGCACGTTCGCGCTCGCTTCGTCGGCTTCGAGCAGGGCGATCAGCTTGGCGAGATCGAGCTCCAGGCGTTCGAGCGTGGCGGCGTCCAGCGCGGACAGCGCGTCAGGCAGCACACCGGAAAACGGCATCGGCGCGCTCTTCAGCACATCGGCGCCGGCCGGCTGGACGCGCAGCGACACGCTGCGGCGGTCCGTGCCTTCGCGGCTCGTCGCCACGAGGCCACGTTCGACGAGGCTCTTGATCAGGTTGCTGGCGGTGGACTGGTGGATGTCCAGTTCGCGCGCGAGGTCGGTCACGCCGAGGCCGGGCCGGCGGTCGATCACGGACAGCGCCCACAGCTGGGCGCCGCCGA
>Ga0308166_1002377_pt1 | contig 17613 bp, 8 predicted proteins | sample PhyCR2_2_FD_202137 | JGI IMG/M metagenome (GOLD analysis project Ga0308166, IMG submission 202137) | Phyllosphere microbial communities from UC Gill Tract Community Farm, Albany, California, United States - DLSLCC.R2 | ecosystem: Host-associated > Plants > Phyllosphere > Unclassified | place... | reverse complement strand
TCATGGCGGTGCAGCAACACCAGGGCTTCGTCGATGATGGTTGCCAGTTCCAGGTTGTTGCGGGGGCAGGGCGCCGTCACGCGGGTGGCCGGATTGCGGGCTGAAAGGGTGGGGATCGATCGTCGCAGCCGGTCCTCGCGCAGTGCCGGATGCGCCGCATCCGCGGCACGGCGGGGGCCTTCCTTGGACAACACGCGCAGCGCCACGTGCCGTGGCACTTCGCGCATCCGCATATGCCGCCACGCCTTGACGCAGCCCCACAGGATGTCGATATCCAGTGCGGCGGCGACGGCAAGCGCGGTCTGGTGGTCATGGCGCTGATCGTCGGTCATCTGAGTCTCGCAAGAGTCGTGGATGAGGTCCGGTTTTCGCTGCTGCTCGCTGTTGCTATCCTTGGGTTTACTACGCTGTCCTGTGGTGTGACCTTAGCACGTAACAAGGGCCGCCGGCATAGTATTTGGCAATGGAGAGCCGCGTTGGGCTCCGCAAAGAAAACGGCCCCGCAAGCGGGGCCGTCCATGAGCGCGATGCGGTCAGGCCGCCCGGCGCCGCAGCGCGGCCAGGCCGACCAGGCCCACGCCCATCATCAGGTAAGTGGCCGGCTCGGGCACTGCCTGCAATGGCGTCGATTCGATGCGCACGGCAATGTCTGCCGTGTGCGAGTCGAGGAACAGGGCGTCGCCGAACGTCAGCGGCGTGCTGCCGATGCCGATCACGTCGAAGCGGATATGCGCCAGCGTGCCGCTGCCGCTGACGCCGGCCCCGGGTCCCAGCAGCGTGTTATACACGTACGACACTGTACCAGTCGCGTTGTCGATGCCTTCGAAGCCTGGCGACGTTGCGCCGCCACCGGCGAGGAAGTCGCCCTCCGTGACGGCCGTTGCGCGCAGCACGGAAGGGTCGAACGACAGCGAGAACTGATAACCGTACAGGTCGCTGACATCGTCGATCAGCACGGACAGGTCCACGGTCGATCCAACGATGGCGGGATTGGGGGACGCGCTGACGGACAGCACGGCCGCGGCGGACGCTCCGGCCGACGCGGCGCCCAGCAGCAGTGCGATCAACAGGCGTTTATTCCAGGCTTGCCAACTCTTCACAATGTTCTCCTAGCAGATGATGGTGATCCGCCGGCCCGTGCCGGCGGACGATGCGATGACGTCAGTTGCAGGCCGTCCCGGCGGCCAGGCCTTGCGAGACGATGGCCAGGTCGCGCAGGTCGATCACGCCGTCGCCGTTGACGTCGGCCCGCGCCTCATAGCCTGGCTGGCCCGCACGCTTGCCGATGCCCGCCTTGACGATGGACAGGTCGGCGCAATTGACCGTGCCGTCGCCGTTCAGGTCGCCTGCAAGCGTGATGCGCACGTTGGCATTGGAGACGTCGAAGAAGACGTTGCCGATCGCTTCCACCTTGATACGTCCCGTGCTGGTCGCCACGGCCGGCAAGGTGACGGCCTTGCTGCCCGTGTTCGGCGTGCTCGCCGCCAGCACGTGCGGGAACGTCTTGCCGCCATCGACGGACAGCGTGATGCGCACGTTGGCCGTGTTCACCGGTGCCGCGTTGGTGTTCGCCACGCTCCACGTCACCGTCTGCGTCGAGCCGCCCGCCACCGTCGTCGCGGCGTTATGCGACGTGACGCGGAACGGACCGGCGTTCGGCGCCAGCGTCAGCTTCGTGTTGGCGCTGGCGACGCCGCCCTGGCCGTCGCGTGCCGTCAGGCGGAAGTTCAATGCCGCCGGATTGGCGTTCTCGCCCGGCACGCCGCGATAGGCCGACGTCGGCAGGAACTCGGAGTAGCAGTCGATGTCCGCGGCCGTCGGCGTGGCGGCCGGCGTCGGGCAGGCACCCGTCTCGGCATTGGTGTTGTTGGCCAGGATCTGCGCGATGTCCGGGAACACGCGCGTCGGGTCGGCCGTCGTGTGGTTCTCGCCCGGCGAGTTGTACTGGATCGTGCCGGTGCTGGTGACGATGGCGCGTTCGCCGAACTGGCGGAACAGCGGGCCGCTGACCTTGCCGTTGCTGAGCAGGTCCACGCCGTCGTCGCCGCCGCGGTCGTTCTGTTCCCACATGTAGGTGAGGGCGTCGCCGTCGCCGTCGGTGGCGCTGCCCGTCAGCGCGAACGGCGTGCGCACGGGAATCGTGTAGCCCTGGGGCGCCGTGACGACGGGCGCCACGTTGCCGGTGGCCGTGAGCTTGCCGCGCCGGTTCGTCGGGCCGCCCGCCGTGATCTCGCCGACGAAGCCGCTGCAGCCGGCCGAGCAGTTGACGATTTCCAGCGGCGCCACGTTGGTGCCGGCCAGCTGGCCGCTGAAGGTGGCGGTGAAGCCGGCGTTGGTGACGGAAGCGACCGTCACGACGCCGCCTGCCGGCCAGCCTTCGATGGCCTGGATCGCCGTCTTGATACGGGCGGCCGTCAGGCCGTTGCCGCGCACGATCGGTGCCGACAGCTTGCCGTTCCAGCGCAACTGGAACTGCTGGCTGCTGTTGCTGAAGCCGCGCAGCACGACTTGCTGCACCTCGTTCAGGTCTTCTTCCGGACCGGACGTGTAGGCAACGATTTCATCGAAGCTGCGCTGCGACCAGTAGGGATCGCTGTGCGGCTGCAGGTTGTCCGGACCGCAGATGCCGGCATAGGCCATGATCGACGAGCCGCTGCCCGGCTCGACCGACGTTTCCGGATTGCGGTTGCCGCCCGTGCAGCTGCCGTTGGCGCCGTTGAACGTGTGATTGCCCGAGAACTGGTGGCCCATCTCGTGCGCCACGTAATCGACGGCGAAGTAGTCGCCCACCGGCGTCGGTACGCCCGTGCAACCCTGCGCCTTGAAATTGCCGCCGACGACACCCAGGCTGGCGACGCCGCCGCCGTTCAGGCCCAGCGCGATGTGGCCGATATCGAAGTTGCTGGCGCCGGCCAGCAGGCCCGTGACGACACGGTTGCGGCCCAGCAGGCCGCCGCCGCAGCCGCTGGCCTGGCTTGGCGTGTAGCAGGCCGCTTCGCCGCAGGGACCGTTGGCACCCGTCATCTGCGCCGTCGTATCCAGGTTCAGCGCGTCCGTGCCGTCGATCAGCACGAGGCGGATCGACGTTTCGTCTTCATAGATCTGCGTGACGCGGTTGATCAGCGTGACCTTGGCCGCCGTGACGTTGGCCGCGCCGCCGAAATAATTGGCGTACGACGGGTCCGTCACCAGCGCCAGGCGGTAGGTGCGCAGCTGCGTCCCCGTGCTGGCGTTGACTGCGTCGTCCGTCACCACGTGATAGGCCACGTTGCTGGTGCGCGTGCCGTCGCTGGCGCTCACTTCATAGGCGCCCGTGGCGCCTTTCTGGTCCGCCCGCAGCGTGGCCTTGACGGCGCCGTCCGCATTGGCCGTGGCAACGACCGTCTGCAGCGGGGCCGTGTCGCCCTCGGCGCGCACGATCAGGTTGACGGTGGCGCCCGGCGCGAAGCCGGCGCCGCGCACTTCCAGCGTGTCGCCGGCGCGGTAGAAGCTGCGCGACAGCGACAGGCGTGCTTCGGCTTCGCCGTGGCCCATGTCGCGTTCGAACAGCGGGCCATGCTGGTTCGGCAGGTCGGCGCGGTGGTAGCTGGCGTACAGGCTGTCGTCCAGGTGGTAGTACGGATCGACATACCAGTTGCCGCCGCTGGAGCGCACCGATGCGTGCAGGCCCAGCGGCGTGATGTCCATGCGCAGCGTGGCCGCCGGATCGTCCAGCCCTTTGCCCTTGTAGGTCTTGATGTCGGGATGTTTCGCGGCGAGTCCCGCTTCCATGATGGGCGACTCGACGATCACGAAACGCTGGTAGCCGCCGTCCGGATGCGGCAGCGAAATGGTCTGCTGGCCGGCGACGGCGCCGTCGGCGCGCTCCATCGGCGTGCCGGCGGTGAGCGACTTCATGCCGCCCTTGTCGAGGATGGCCGCATGGAATTTGCGAGGCTTGACGGACAGCTGCCGGCCACCGCCGGTGGTCACGCCGTCCGGCGGTACGGCCACGCTCTGCCAGTACGGCGCGGCGGCCTGCGTGGACACGGGCGCGGCAGCCTGCGCCGCGTGCGCGGGCGCGAGAGCGGCAGCCCAGCCGAGGGCGATACACAGAGTCAGCGTGGTGCGTGCGCCGGGACCGCGCGCGCGGCGTGTCCGGTTCAGCCCATCCTGGCGGGATGGGGTGGAATGCTTCAATTTCATGCGGTGTCCTTTCGCGTTTCGGGGTTCTCTACACTGGGAAGGTGTCGCCTGCGTTCCTCGTTGCTGTCTGTGCAGCCTGCTTCATCATGCAAATATTGCAATGACGCGAAGACAAGTATTGCCGAATAGTCCAGTCATCACAACGTCATTTGGCGCGCTGTTGTAAAGAGCACAAAGATAGCCGCGCCGGCGCTTTGACTGCGGTGCCGGCGTGGTGTATGCGGGCAGAAATCGGCGAATTAAGCGGCGGCAAAGGATATTGCCGGTTGAAAAGCAGACGCCTTCGGCGGGCGGGCCGCGGTGTTACGATAGCGGCTGTTTTTTTACAGGAGACCGCAATGACCGTATTCGCAATGCCCGTATTCGACGCCACCGTCATTTACGAAGGCAAGGAACTGTTCAAGGGCAAGGGCGCCGCCGGCGTCTGGGCCGAGAAACTGGCGGCCGAGATCGGTGGCCCCGTCACCGTGGAAAAGATCGGTACCGGCTGGGCCCTGTGCGGCCGCAGCGACGACGTCGACTGCAAATGGGGTATCCATGGCCAGCGCCTGAAACGGCTGGAGCAGGAATAAGCCGTACTGCCGAGATATACGTTTTTGGAATGCCTTTTAGTAAAGAAGTAATAGATCACCCGTCGAGTACGGGGCGTACCATTTCCTCGCAACTGTGTGGTAACGCTACCTGCATTGCGCTTTTCTGGCAGGTCCGCCGGCAGTTGCAACTCCGCTTCCTACAAATAAACATAATGGAGACGAAATGGCACTGCAAACAAACAGCTTGCGCAAGAGGGTATTGGCCGCGCTGATCGCGGAAATCGTATTGACCGGCGGCGCTTCGGCCCAGACGGCCGGGGAGGCCGACGTGGACCCGGCAGCCAGGGTCGTCGTCAGCGGCATCCGCGCCTCGCTCAGCTCATCGCTGAACACGAAGCGCATGCAGGACGGCGTCGTGGACGCCGTGTCGGCCGAGGATGCCGGCAAATTCCCCGATACGAATATCGCCGAATCGCTGCAGCGCGTGACCGGCGTGCAGATCCAGCGCAATAACGGCGAAGGGCGCTATATCTCCGTGCGCGGGCTGGGGCCGGAGTTCAACAACGTGCTGGTCAACGGGCGCACCTTGACCAGCGACACGGGCGGGCGCGAATTCTCGTTCGACCTGCTGTCGTCCGACCTGATCTCCAAGGCCCTCGTCTATAAAACGTCGCAGGCCTTCCTGCCGGAAGGCGGCATCGGTTCGACGGTCGATATCCAGACGGCGCGGCCGCTGTCCGGCAAGACAGGGCATTCGTCGGTCATCAATGTCTCGTCGTCATGGGATTCGAATTCAAAGGAGTACACGCCCAATGCCAGCGGCATGTATTCGTTTGCCAATGCCGACCGCACCTTCGGCGTGACGGGTTCGATTTCATACACCGACCGATCCTCGAAACAGAACAAGGCGATCACGGATGCGTGGAATTACCGCGACGTGTCGATGATCAACGGCGACCTGAATTCGCGCGGCCTGACGATGGCGGACGTCACGACACGTAAACTGTATATCCCGCAGAGCTTCGGCTACCAGCAGGAAAACGAAACGCGCAAGCGCGCCGTCGGCAACCTGACGGTGCAGTACAGCCCGTCCCCAAAGTGGAAGCTGACGGCCGACGCCCTTTACTCGCGCCTCGACCAGCAGAACGACGTGATCGCGTTCAGCGACTGGAACAATCCCGTGCAGGTGGGCGTGAAATACGACGCCCGCGACCAGATCACGAGTTTCCTGCGCCCCGGCGCCACGTTTTTCTCGAACAACCCGGCACTGGCCGGACCGGGCAAGCTTCTCGGTGAAGTCAATTCGAACGACATGATCGTCAAGGGCGGCGACCGGCTGTCGATCACGAAGGCGTTCGGGCTGAATTCGAAATGGCAGTTGTCGCCCGACTGGAGGCTGGAAGGCGACATCTCGACGTCGCGCACCCGCTCGAAGTCGCCGGACATGTGGGTCGTGGCGGGAATGGTGCCGAACAACGGCGACACGCTGACGTTCGGCCCGTCGCCGTCGCTGGTATTCGGCGACGATATCGCCGACCCGAACGCGGTGCGCGCGCACGCGGTCTCGAATGGCGACGTGAGGAATAGCGACAAGCTGCACGAAGGCCGGCTGAACCTGGCGTGGAACCACGAGCTGGGGTATTTCCGCGGCATCGATTCCGGCATCGGTTATTCGCAGCGCCAGGTCGGGCGCACCGAACACGAGAGCGATTCGTGGAACGCGTTCAGCGGTTATCACGTGGCGCTGCCGGCGTCGCTGTTTACCGTCACGCCGCTGGACGGCTATTTCGGCGGCGTGCCGGCGCCGTCGCATTACCTGCGCTTCGACCCGTATGCGTATATGGCGTATCTGAACCAGCCGTCGCTGCTGCCGCAATCGAACGATCCGGCGCTGTATTCGGACCTGTCGAAATATCCGAATGGACCGATGGCGATCGATTATTCGCGGCCGGCGTCCACGTGGGGCGTGAAGGAAAAGGTGTCCAGCTTCTTTGTCGATACGCGCTGGGAAGGCGAGCGCTGGTCGGTCAATGCGGGCATCCGCGCGGTGCATGTGCAATCGCAATCGGCGGGCGTGAGCCGTGTGCTGCTGTCGGCCGTGAAAAGCCCGAACGACACGACGTATATCCTGAACTACGGGCCGTCCGCGCCGACCACGGTGGACAACAGCTACAACAGCTTCCTGCCGTCGGCCAACCTGAAATTCGACGTCACGAAAGACATGCTGCTGCGTGTGGGCGCCTCGAAAACGGAGACGCGTCCGACGCTTGGCCAGATGGGCGTGGATAACTGGTACGGCGGCCGTTATGGCGACGTGCAGACGGGCGGCGGCAATCCTCATCTGAAGCCGATGCAGTCGAAGAATGTCGACGTATCGTATGAATGGTATCTGTCGAAAACCAGTTACGTCAGCGCCGCCGTGTTCTACAAGCGCGTATCCGATTTTCTGGAGACGCGGCTGGAAGACATCCGCCTGCCGCAATACGACGAAGTGGTGCACGATTCGCGCGTGCGCAACGGCCAGAATGGCAAGATCAAGGGCGTCGAACTGGCCGGCCAATACCTGTTCGAGAAGTGGCTGCCGGGCTTCGGCGTAATGGCCAACTATACGTTCGTGGACGCCAGCGCCGAGCGCGAGGGCGATGCGGGTGCGCTGGAATGCGGCTATCCGGGCCTGTCGAAGCAGTCGTACAACGGTTCGCTGTTCTTTGAAAACAGCAGGTTCCACGCCCGGGTCAGCTACAACTGGCGCAACCACTTCTCTGTCGACTGCGGCGGCGGCAGCACGCTGCCGCGCAACCGCGCCGCCTACGGCCAGTTCGACGCCAGCCTGCGCTACAACGTGACGCCGACGATCGCGCTGTACGCCGACGGCATCAACCTGGGCAACAAGCGCATGCGCGAGTATGCCAGCGACGAGAGCCAGTTCCTGACCCTGGAGGATGTGGGTCGGCGCGTGAACTTCGGCGCGCGCCTGGCGTTCTGACGCGCTGGGGACTGTCCCTGCGGGACTGTCCCCGACTTGCCGGGCGCGTGTGCGATCTTCATGCAACCTGAAGGTTTCCCCGCCCGCCGGCCGCTAGAATGACAGTTTTGCCCGCCCAACCAGGAGACCCTGTCAATGCGCCTGCTGATGTTCCTGCCGACGTTCCTGCTGACTCTGCTGTTCGCTCTGCCCGCGCCAGCCGCCGGCCCTGCGTCGCTGCACCTGGCCCATACGATCGAGCTGCGCGCGCAGACGCTCGCCGGCCCCGTCATCGCGCAGGGCAGGCTGTACATCGGCGCCGGCGACGGCAACCTGTACGCATTCGATCTCGCCTCACGCAAGCTGGCATGGCTGTACCATGCCGGCGCCGCCATCGACTCGACGCCGGCGGTGGCCGCAGGCATCGTGTATTTCCTGGCGCGCGACGGGCATCTGCACGCGGTCGATGCCGGGACGGGCGTACGTCGCTGGGAGTTCGCGACGGCAGGGGAGGCGCGCTTTGCCGCCTTCGGCCTGTATGGCAACGCGAAGGGCGCCGTGCCGACGACGGACCCGTGGGACTTCTGGCTGTCGTCGCCGGTCGTCCATGACGGCAAGGTCTATGTCGGCAGCAGCGACGAACGGCTGTACGCGCTCGATGCGGCGACCGGCGCCGTCGCCTGGGTGTTCAAGAGCGGCGGCATGATCCACTCGCGCCCGGCGGTGGCCGGCAATACTCTGGTCTTCGGCAGTTGGGACGGTGCCGTCTACGCACTGGACGCCGTCAGCGGCAAGCAGCTATGGCGCTACCAGACCGATACGGAGCAGAAGACCAGCACGCATCTCGGCGTGCAGGCGGGGCCGCTGATCGACGACGACACCGCCTTTATCGGTTCGCGCGACGCGCACTTCTACGCGCTCGATCTCGCCACGGGCAGGATGAAGTGGCGCTACGACGGGCGCGGTTCGTGGATCGTCTCGAACGCCGTGGCCGATGGCGAGCGGGTGTATTTCGGCACGTCGGACACGAACGTGCTGGTGGCACTGGACAAGCGCACGGGCCAGGTGAAGTACGAGCACGACACCAAGGTGTGGACCTACGCCACGCCGGTCCTGGCGGACAACGCAGTGATCGGCGCCTCGATGCGCGGCGAGCTGTTCGCGCTCGACGCCGCCAGTGGCAAGCCGCTCTGGTCGTGGCGCACGGCGGAGAGCAGGGCGGATGCGTTCGGACTGCTCGATGGGAGCACGGGCAAGTTCGACACGAAGCGGCTGTACGAAGGCGCGCAGACGGTGATGGCGTCCATCGAGCACGTCAAGCGGCTGGGGGCATTTGTCGGCACGCCCGTCTGGCACGGCGGGCAGTTGATAGCGACCACCGCCGACGGGCGGCTGCTGTTCTTCACGGCGGAACAGCGGTAGGCCCCCGGGCGCTGCCGGGATAGGCAGGCGGGCCTTAGTTTTTTGATAAATTGTGTTTATACTATCGAAAACCTGTCCCGTCGCACCGCCCATCTCCCTGCACCGACCATGCCAGACTCCACCAGCAGCTGGACCAACCTGACGCAAGCCCTGAACAGCGTGCAGCGCCACTACGAACGGGTCGGTGCGCAAGCCCGGCTCGACATCGAACGGCGTGTGCAACGCTGGTCAAACCAGGCCGGCGACTCGTTGATGGAGCTGGCCCATGCCGGCGCCAACGTCGGCGGCGCGCAGTCGATCCAGGCCGTGCTGACGGCGCTGGAACGCTCGGACCCGGCTTTCCGCCAGCAGCTGCAAGCCCAGCTGGACGGAATCGACTTCTCGATGGTGCTCGACCTGCTGCTGGGGCTCGCCAAGGAAGTGGGCCTGTACCTGGGGGGCGGGCTCGTGCTGGGCGCCGCCGCCGGCGGGGTCATCGGCGCGTTTGCCGGCGGCGTCGGCGCCATTCCCGGCGCGGCGGTCGGCGCCCAGGCCGGGTTCGCTGCCGGCGCGCAGATCCTGGCGTGGATGGGCCTCGGCATGCTGGTCATGGACGTCAGCAAGACCATTCCCGACATGTGCGGCGAGTTTGCCCACGGTTTTGCGACGGCCTGGTCGGCCGGCCAGCAGCCGTGGAACGCCCATGCAACCCGCAAGCGCATGGTGGACGAGGCAACCCAGTCGTTCGCGCGCGGCGAATTCCTGCTCGTCAAGGCCATCCTGACGGCGCTGGTGCTGTACCTGTCGCGCGGGCAAGCCAAGACGCTGATCCAGAATCTGTCGAAAAGTAAACTCGGCCCCCGGTTCGGACAATGGGTCAGCGCGAACGAGGCCGCACTGCGGAGTCACCCGAATCTGCAGCCGAAGACCGCCAGCGCGCAGGGCGCCGTCGAAGGCGCGGCGACCAAGCCCGCCGCCAGGGCTGTCCCCGAAAAGCCGGCCGAACCCGCCGGCCCCGTCAAGGAAGGCGAAGCGCAACGCCCGAAGCCGTGCGACCTCGTCGCCCACCCCGTCAACCCGAACACGGGCAGCAAGATCCTGATGGGCGAGCTCGACCTGGATTTCGCCCTGCCGGCGCCATTGCCCCTTGTCTGGCAACGCACCTACAGCTCGGCGTTGCGCCGGACGGGCTGGCTGGGGCAAGGCTGGGCGCTGCCGATTTCCGACACGCTGCGGATCAGCGCGGACGAAGTCGTCATCGAAGATGCGTTCGAGCGCGCCGTCACCTTCTCTCTGCCGCGCGTGGGCGAAGCGATCTATTCGCCGTCCGAACAGATCACGCTGGAACGCACGGCCGAGACCGCCTTCGACGTCATCGACAGCAACGGCCTGCGCACGCAGTTTGCCGTCCTCTACGGCGGCGACACGGCCCGCCTGATCGGGTGGCGCGACGCCAACAACAACCACATCCGCATCGAATACGACGCCCGGCAATTGCCGGCACGAATCGAAGACAGCGCCGGCCACACCCTCACGCTGGAGTTCGGTAACGTGCACGGCGGCGTACGGTTGCTGAGCATCCAGCTGCTGGCCGAAACGCTCGTGCGCTACGAATATGACGCCATCGGCGACCTGCGGCGCGTCCGCAACCGCGCCGGCGACGTGATCCGCCAGTTCGGCTATCGTCACCACGTCATGGTGGAACATGGCCAGCCCGACGGTCTGGTGTCGCGCTATGAATACGATGTCGAGAGTCCCGACGGCAAGGTGCTGGGCAACTGGACGAACCTTGGTGAGGTGTGGACGTTCGAGTACAAGCCGAAGGAGACGATCGTCACCGACAGCCTTGGCCGCGTACAGCGTTATCGCTTCGACGCCAAGGACCGCCTGATCCAGCACGTCGACGCGACAGGCGGCGTCACCACGCACCAGCTCGACACCAACGGCAACCTGCTGTCCCTGACAGACCCGGCCGGCCGCCAGGTGCGCTACCGCTACGACGAGCGCAGCCGCATCATCCGCATCGAGCGGGGCGGCAATGGCACGGGCATCGTCTACGACGCCCGCTTCGACAAGCCCGCCTTTATCACCGACGCGCTCGGCGGCCGGACGGTCCTGCGCTATGACGCGCTGGGCAATCTGACCAGCGTGACCAACCCGCTGGGCCAGCGCACGGCGTACCAATATGACGACCGCGGCCTGCCGGTGCAGGTCATCGACGCACGCGGCGGCGTCAAAAAGCTCGACTACAACCGTGCCGGCCAGCTGATCGCCTACACGGACTGCTCGGGCAGCACGAGCAGTTTCAGTTACGACGCCGAAGGGCGCCTGATCCGCGCCGTCGACGCCAACGGCAACGCCAGCACGTACGCCTACGACAGCCTCGGCCGCCTGGCATCAGTCATCCACGCGGATGGCGCCACCGAACGCTACGAATACAACCGCCTCGGCCGCCTGGTTGCCCACGTCGACCCGGCCGGCCACCGCACCGCCTACGAGCTGGACCGCGACGGCAAACCATTAAAACGCATCGATGCACGCGGTGGCGTGCTGGAATACCGCTACGACGACGCCCGCCGCATTGCCGAGCTGATCAACGAGAACGGCGACGCCCACCGCTTCGTCTACGACGCCCTCGACCGTCTGGCCGAAGAGACGACGTTCGATGCACGGCTGACGCGCTACAGCTATGACGGCAGCGGCCTGCTGATCGGCAAGGAAGAGCTGGGCTGCGCGCCGCGCACCGAATACACACCGATCGCGACCACGTACGTGCGCGATTCGCTGGGCCAGCTGACGGAAAAAGTCATCTCGCGCGTCACCGGCCTCGCGCAAGCCCAGCAACTACGGCTGCGCTTTGCTTACGATGCTTTGGGACGGATGACGCAGGCGATCAACGCCGACGCGACTGTCAGCCTGGGCTACGACGCGCTCGGCCAGCTGATCAGCGAGCAGACCGAAGCGTCCGGTACAACGTCGCTGCTGCGCCACGCCTACGATGAGCTGGGCAATCGGGTGCAGACGACCTTGCCCGATGGCCGCGTCCTCAATTCGCTCTTCTACGGCTCGGGCCACCTGCACCAGATCAACCTGGACGGCGAACTCGTCACGGACATCGAGCGCGACATGACGCACCGGATGGTCAGCCGCACGCAAGGCGCACTGGTCAGCCAGTTCCGGTACGACCCCGTCGGCCGCCTGCTGTCGCAAACGGCGGGCCAAGGCGCGGAGACCGTTATCGCGCGCAAGTACGAATACGACGAAGTCGGCAACCTGATCTCCATCGACGACCGGCGCAACGGCGTCACGCACTACAGCTACGACCCCATCGGCCGCATCCTCTCCGCCGTGCAACCCCAGCTGAGCGAACGCTTTGCCTTCGACCCGGCACACAACCTGCTCGACACCACCGTCGCCTCAGGCGGCCGCGTCGAAGGCAACCGCGTCCGCGTCTACGAGGACAAGCGCTACGACTACGATGCGCATGGCAATGTCAGCGAAAAGCTGGTCGGCAAGCATACGCGGATGCGGTTCGAGTGGAATCCGGCGCATCAACTGGTGAAAAGTATCGTTGCGCGCAACTCGTCCGACACTGCGCAGACGACTCGCTATGTCTACGATCCGTTTGGGCGCCGTATCGCCAAGCGGGACGCTTTCGGTGCCACCCGGTTTGTGTGGGATGGCAATCGCTTGCTGTGCGAACAGCGCGGTAGCCACACTCGAACCTACGTCTACGGCGAGGACGCCTTTGTGCCCTTGGCGCGAATCGATTCTGTCAGCGGCGGCGATGGCGCTTCCCTAGCGGAAGTTCGGCACCTGCACACGGACCACCTCGGTACGCCGCGCGAGCTGACGGACTCGGATGGTCGGGTTGTCTGGGCTGCCCAGTATCGGGCTTGGGGTAACGTGCTCCGCGTCGTCGATGACGAGGTCGAGAATGAGCCTTCCATTGAAGAGGCACAGGCGCTCGACGACGCGCAGCCTCTCCGTTTCCAGGGACAGTACTTCGACAACGAAACTGGTTTGCATTACAACCGGTTCCGCTATTACGATCCCGACATTGGGCGGTTTGCCTCAAACGATCCGATCGGGCTGGCTGGTGGGGCAAATACCTATCGATACGCGGCTAATCCGACTGGTCTAATTGATCCCATCGGTCTATCTCCGTGTAAGACAGGTGCAAGCGGATCACCTGGCGCTATCGCACCGGTGGAAAAATTTTCTCAATACATATTCAAGGAAGGCGCAACGCATGGGAAGGATACAGTTTTCAGGAGTCTAGGGTATGATGCTAGTCACTCTGAGTCGCTAGCGCATCTTTGGTCGAAGCAAGCGGCAAATAAGTACGCTAAAGGCGACTACACCTTAGGGAAGCTTGATGAGTTCGGGCAGAGGATCAATATAAGTATCGAACTCCCAGGAATAGGTGAGGCGGCGGAGAAAATGAGCCATCTAAAGTCTGGCTGGATGATTCTGCCTGACGGAAGCATCAAACTCAATACACCATTTTCTGGATTCACAAAATGAGTATTAAAAATTATTCTAAAGTGACGCTTCTTACAGACCGTTACGTCGATGAGGGGGTTCAATCAGGTTCGATAGGCTATGTAATTGAAGTCTACCAAGGCGATAAGTATGAGGTAGAGTTTTCTGGCGGTGATGGGATTACAATCGCGCAAATAGTGGTTTCTGGCCATGAAATAGCTGTAGCAAACTAGTTGCGTTGGAGTAGGAAATCCAAACAGCTTTCACAAATGGACGGACCGAGGTTATCACCCACCGCTTCCGCCCGCAAGGACAATGAGGGATACTAATTTTCAGGATATATTTGGGAATTGCGAGTTTCAGGCCGAAGTGATCCCGGACGATCAAGAAGATGACTTTGCGCCGGCCTACGCTTATCCCGGCGGCGTTCGTGGAGCGTGGGTGCCCGGGCTTGCGGTTCGCATTTACGAACGAGCTAACAAGAACTGGGTTGGACACTTCTTGGCCGGCAAGGAATCACCGAAAAGGACTCTCATTATGTTGCGCGCATCCCGACGGCAAAAGTCTGATCGTGGTGTCGCGCGGGACAGCTTTCGTAGTACACGCCACCAATCCTGCAACATGGCTGGAGGTTGAAGTCAGGCCAATTTTAGGGTACTGCGCGGACAACCGCGAAAAAAACCTGGTTTTCTATGGCGATACCGACATGGTCGGCATGCGCGCCGACGGTACGATGTGCCGGACGCCGCGTCTCTCATGGGATGGGCTACGGTCGGTTCGCATTGTAAATTCAATCGTGCTGGGCGAAGGCTGGGATGCATCAAAATCTGCGTATGTTCCATTTAAGGTCGACGTCACGACAGGAGCAAGCACCGGCGGGGCTGCGCCGCCGAATCTAACCACGTCGCATTAGATGCAATCGACTAAGCATTCCTGTACGGCTACGACCGTCTCGGCCGCCTGGTTGCACATGTCGACCCGGCCGGTCACCGCACCGCCTACGAGCTCGACCGCGACGGCAAACCATTAAAGCGGATCGACGCCCGCGGTGGCGTGCTGGAATACCGCTACGACGACGCCCGCCGCACCGCCGAGCTGATCAACGAAAACGGCGACGCGCACCGCTTCGTCTTCGACCCCCTCGACCGCATGCCCGAAGAGACAACGTTCGACGCGCGCCTGAGGCGTTACAGCTACGACGGCAGCGGCCTGCTCGTCGGCAAGGAAGAACTGGGCTGCGCGCCGCGCACTGAATACACCGCAATGATATGCGTTACATCAAGCTTTGATCAACAGCGGCGCTGTGTGACTAAAGGGTTATTCTTCATCGGAAAAACGTTCGGCAAAGTTAAAGTCATAAGCCTTTGAACGGTCAGCCGTTAATTCTTCTGAAAGATCGGCAAGTTTGGATGCTAATCTTCCTTCTTCTAGATCTCGCCATTCATCAATTTTTGAGAGTGTCTGATGAAATGTTTTGCTTTCTAACCGATGGCCCATCTGGAGGCCAAGAATGCTCGGAAATATATGTCTATAACTTTTTTGAATATCCCGTCGTGAAGGGCAAAGTGAGAAGTAATTCAGGAGATACGCTGGCCGCATGACATATCTTGCTCCATGATTCGCAGCTACAATGGGGTCTGTAGATTTTTGTATGCGGCTCTCATGAGTCAACCACCAAGTGTTGTAACTAAATTCACCATTTTTAGTCATCTCTCGTCGAAAGCGCCTGAGGCCATATACTGCATGAACCATGATCGCGTCATTTCTTGCTAGATCTTCATTATCTTTGACTCCATTAGATATCAGATCTCGCGCTAAATTTTGGATGTCACTATCCTTAACATGCTCGGTAAGTGTCTTGCTATCTAAATATTCTAGCCCGAATTGATTTATTAAATACTTTCTCAATTGCTCGCGCCCTTCGGGGAGTCTGATTTTTTTGTAATCGGCAAAGTTATTTAGAAAAGCGGCCCAGCTTGAAATTTTACCCTCAAATTTTGCGTAAAAGTATGTCCTAATAAGTAATTTATTAGAGTGGGAGGCGAGGTCTCGCGTAATATGAGGCTCCCTATGCGCGAAATGATTAACGAATTCAAAATCGGTGCCTCGTATATGCGTAAAAACCTCTTCTAAAATAGGCTCGGTAAGATATAAGCTGCAGCCAAAATCTTTTGCCATTGAAAGAAGATTGCGTGCACGCTGATCTTCCTTTTGAACAAACTTTTCGCTTAACGCCAGTAAGATTATGTCTGTTCCAACAAAGAGACGATAACCTTTAACTTGTTTTTGAAAAAACTCGACTATGCCTGGGTCGCCACGCATTGTGAAAAGTAGTACGTATGTTCTGGCGAGTCGGTTTAAATATTCACGTTGTTCGAAAGTACTCTGATAGAAGCAACGTCTTAGTGCTTCAAAGACACCTTGGGAAACCTTTTTTCGGACCGCAGGCGTTGCTTGGACTTCATCCAAGCTTTCTGAGATGTGAGTAGCAACGGTAGATTGGTGGATCTCATTTCTGTTGCGTTTTGCATTCAAAAATTCAACAAACAGAAGCCCTTGGTTTTCATAAAATCTTTCAAGTGTCCTAAACGATATATCGCAAGCTAGCTCTAGATAGAGTTGAGAAAGACCGCTGTCTACAGCTGCAGCCTTAAATTGTTGGCGGACCGTGGACTTTAGTAGCTCGTCACTCGCATTTTCTTGTGTGATTAATTCACGGGTCTCATGGGGCAGGCAATATCCATTGTTTTTCCGATGAAACTGGATTTTTCGGCTACTCCCAGGTTGACTTTTTTCTTGAGCTAAGTGTTCAAGGCGCTTATCAATGCCCTGATTGATATAATGGCGAGCCCAAGGCAGTTCGCTAACAATTTTCGAACGTATTTCTTCGCGAGATCTAAAAATCCCTTTTACGGGATCAGTATCATTTAATGCCCATAAAATAAGAGAGTCACAAACAGTTGGGATTAATGTCGCGTTGCCCGCACGGTTTGCAACTTCGTGGGCTAGAAAGACGTAAGGTGCAGGGTCTTTAATCTGCGGATTCTCGGTTATTATTTTAACTGCGCCGATGGATTGTAAATGCGCCGCAAAAGAGGCAAGGTTGTGATGATAAGCTGACTTTGAGGCATCATTATTATTGACTTGTGCAACTATATAGGATCGGTCACGAATTTTTATGTTGACGTCATATTTGTCAGACAACTCTTCAGAAAATTTGTCGACATATCTTACTTCTTGGCTCGTAACGAACCAAAGGTCGTTCACGGTGCGACCGAATTCTTTTAGCCGTTCTATGGTTCGACTAATTTTTGACTCAATGTTCGGCTCTATGCTGGCCTGGAAGAAGCGATTCGGCTTATTGGATATTTCAAAAATCGTTTCTTCGTAAAATCCGTCCGCCCCCCCATCCTTGATCCCACCCATTGGTACATAATTTGCGCCAAGGAGCGCAGCAAATAAATCGTTGGCAAAGTTTTCGAAACTAAAGCCAGAAACCTTATCAAGCGCCGCGCTCACCACATCTGGATGAATATTCGATTCCATTTTCCTAGCCTTTCATACGTTCGATGATGCGGCCCTTCGTGAAGCTCACCTCTTCACGAATCTCAGTGTGACGATCCCAGCCTGCGACAGTAATTACTAGAGTGATGAACATGGCGCAAATGTCGCGTTCAGAGGCTCTTTGTATCGTCATCGATTGAGTATAGTGAGACTTGATTGCTAAGGTGCATGCTAGATCATATCTCAAAAGCACTGCCAGACTGATGTATCCGTGCCTTCGTCTTACTTTTTGTACCGGACCAGAGAGCATGAAAAAAAGCCCACGAACCAAAGTTCGTGGGCTTTTCCGAGAATTCATGGTAGGCCGTGCGGGATTCGAACCTGCGACCAACGGATTAAAAGTCCGCTGCTCTACCAGCTGAGCTAACGACCCAAGGTAAAACTGTTCAGTGCTTGCAAGTGGTAGGCCGTGCGGGATTCGAACCTGCGACCAACGGATTAAAAGTCCGCTGCTCTACCAGCTGAGCTAACGACCCCTTG
>Ga0308166_1002375_pt1 | contig 17617 bp, 21 predicted proteins | sample PhyCR2_2_FD_202137 | JGI IMG/M metagenome (GOLD analysis project Ga0308166, IMG submission 202137) | Phyllosphere microbial communities from UC Gill Tract Community Farm, Albany, California, United States - DLSLCC.R2 | ecosystem: Host-associated > Plants > Phyllosphere > Unclassified | place... | reverse complement strand
AAACACGTGGTGCATGCTGTTGTTCCTGTGCAGGTTGCGCGACAGACGTATCTGGATTGCTAGGTAAAAATGTAAGAGGGATCAGCCGGCAGAAAGTTTCGAGGTGAATTATGCTCGATCGTGAAGGGTTTCGCCCCAACGTCGGCATCATCCTGCTGAACGCCAACAACGAAGTGTGGTGGGGCAAGCGGGTGCGTGAGCATTCTTGGCAATTTCCGCAAGGGGGTATCAAATACGGCGAGACGCCGGAACAGGCGATGTACCGCGAGCTCGAGGAAGAAATCGGCCTGCGCCAGGAGCACGTCAAGATCGTGGGCCGGACCCGCGACTGGCTGCGCTATGAAGTGCCCGATCACTTCATCAAGCGCGAAGTGCGCGGTCACTACCGCGGCCAGAAGCAGATCTGGTTCCTGCTGCGCATGGTGGCACGCGACAACGACGTCAACCTGCGCCTGACCGACCATCCCGAGTTCGACGCCTGGCGCTGGCACGATTACTGGGTCCCGCTGGACGTGGTCATCGAATTCAAGCGCGACGTGTACCAGCGCGCCCTGCAGGAACTGTCGCGTTTCATCACGTGGCCCGCGAACGGCGAACGCCGCCACAGCTCGCGCTACCTGCGCCAGCCGCACGAGCGGCGCGCCCAGGGCGGCAATGGCAACGGCAATGGCGGTAACAAGGCCGTGGCGAATGGCGGCAACGCCAGCAAGGCGGTGGCGGCAGCCAGCAAGGCCATCGCCGACGCGGCCGGCAGCTCCAAGATGGTGTTGGCGCAGCAAGGGGTGACGCGCAAGGAGTGATGTCCGCGTAGCGTGAACGCAACAAGCATGGGCAGGCCTACCGCCTCGGCGGCAGGCCTGCCTATTTGTTTTCAGAGTTAACATTTACTCAACCGTCGACCTAGAATGGCCGGCATGACACCGCTTGCACGCTACGGCGCACTGGTCTGCTGCGCCCTCTTCCCCACCCTCCAGGCACTCGCCGCGGACGCCTGCCAGTACGTGCAGGTCGCAAAGGTACCGGTGCACTATCTCGGCCCCAATCTTGAAATCACAGTCGACGGCCGCATCAACGGCAAGCCGGCCAAAATGCTCGTCGATACGGGGGCGTACAGCATCATGCTGACGCGAACGGGCGCCGAAGCGTTGCGCCTCGATTTGGAGAAAACGTCCGAGTACGCGATCGGCGTGGGCGGCAAGTCGCAGATCTATCAAGCCTATCTCGACGATTTCGCGATCGGCCCGGCCAGGCCGACGAAAGGCCGGGTACGGGTACTGGATGAGATGGGCGACCGTCCTCCGTACCACGCGATCGCAGGCGTGCCCTACCTGATGCAGATGGATCTCGAAGTGGCGCTGGCCGACAAGGAGATCAAGTTTTTCCACGCCAAGGGCTGTGACGATGCATTTCTTGCCTATTGGGACCGACATGCCGTCGTGATCCCGTACCTCCGCTACGGCGCGCCGTATCCGGTGTTCAGTATCGAGGTCAACGGCAACCTGATGGACGCCATCATCGATACCGGTGCCACAAGGAGCGCCATCACCGCATCCGCCGTGCGCAAGTTCGGTCTCGGCAAGGGCAAGCCGGAACCCGGGCAGTTGCGCTACACCACGGGCGTCGGCACGCGGCAGGTTCCCACCTGGGTCGTGCACACGCAATCCATCAAGATCGGCGGCGAAACCATTCTCGACGCGGACATCCAGGTCATCGACGACCGCAAGGAATCCGACGTCGAGGTCGTCCTGGGCGCCGATTTCCTGCGCGCCCACCGCGTGCTCTTCGCGATCAGCCAGCAGAACATTTACCTGAGCTACCTGGGCGGCGACGTGTTCGCGCCCCATCTCGCGGTGGAACCCTGGATGCGCAAGGAAGCGGAAGACGGCAATCCCGACGCCCAGATGCGGCTGGCGCTGTCCTACCTGACCGGCACAGGCGCGGCGCGCGACGAGGCCCAGGCCCAGGCCTGGATCGACAAGGCGGCCGCACTCGGCCACGTCGACGCCAACCTGTTCGACGGTTACCGCAAACTCGCCGCCGGACGCTTCGCCGACGCCGCACCGCGCCTGCAGGCCGCGCTCGCCAGGCTCGACGACGGCAGGTATGAGGCGCTCGCACTGTACCAGGCGCGGGTCGCTGTCGGGCAGCAGGCGTCCGGCGCGGAAGAGTTGACGGCGCGCTTCGCCCGTTTCGACAGGCAGGCGTGGCCCGGTCCGGTCGCCGAGTTCTATCTCGGGCGGATGGACCGGGCCCGGCTGGAGGCGCTGGCGTCCGAAGACGCAAAGTTCGCGCACGCACGGCGCTGCGAAGCCTGGGACCTGATGGCCGGCTTGCATCGCGCGCAAGGCAATGCCTCGGCGGCCGATGCGCTGAAAACAGCCTGGAACGGCAGCTGCGCAACGCCGCCGTGACACCGCCTGCACGACGGCACCAGCGCGCTTCGCCTGCCCATCAAAATTTACATTTCTGTAATGTATTTTTTGCAAAGCTGCACAGTAGAATCGTCATCATGACGAAACTGCTCCTGTCCCTGTTCCTCGTACTGGCCACGCTGACCGGCCCCGTCCAGGCCGAAGACACGCCGCCCAAATGCACCTACGTCGAAGTGGCCAGCATGCCCATCCGCTACGTCGGCCAGGGCCTGGAGCCGGCGGTCGACGGCACGATCAACGGCACGCCGGCCACGATGCTGATCGACACCGGCTCCGACCAGACCCACATGACGATGAACGCCGCGACCCGGCGCGACCTGAACTTGTTCATGACGGGGCGGTACGTCGAAGGCCTCGGAGGCCTGTCGCGCCTGTACGGGGTGCGGCTGAAGGATTTCGCCATCGGTCCGGCACACGCGGGCCGCCGTCCGGAACTGACCGTGATCGGCAGCACCACGTTTACGCCGAGCTTCGACGCCATCGTCGGCGCCCCGTTCCTGCTGCAGGCGGACCTCGAGCTCGACCTGCAAGCCAAGCGGATGAAGTTCTACCGCCCGCTCGAATGCAGCAAGGCGGAGCTGCTCCTGTGGAAGGAAAACACGGTCGTGCTGCCGTTCGGGCGCAACTACGGCAAGAGTCCGAACCCGCATTTCACGGTCATCGTGAACGGCCAGGAGATGGACGCGCTGATCGACTCCGGCGCGCACCGCAGTTTCATGATGCTGGACGCCGCGAAGAAAGCCGGCATCGACGTCAACGGCCCGGGCGCCGTGCGCACGGGCGACAGCGGCGGGATCGGGTCCGACCGCGCGCCGCACTGGATCGCACCGGTCAAGACCATGCAGATCGGCCAGGAGACCATCAGCAACGTCGAGCTGGGTATCATCGATTCGCAGGGCTCGCGCACCGCCGACGTGTACCTCGGCCAGGACTTCCTGCGCACGCACCGCGTGCTGTTCGCGATGAGCCAGGAAAAACTGTATATCGCGTACCTGGGCGGCGACGTGTTCACGCGCGGCACGGGACTGGAACCCTGGATGCGCGCCGAGGCCGACGCCGGCAATGCGGACGCCCAGTACGCGCTGGCCCAGGTCTACAACACCGGCCGCGGGGTGCCGCGCGATCCGCTCCAGGCCGGCGTCTGGCTGGACATGGCGGCGCAAGGCGGCCAACCGAACGCCAGCCTGCTGCGCGGCCGCCGGCAGATGCTGGCCGGGCAGCTGGACACGGCGATCCCGCAACTGCGCCACGCGCTCGACCTGCTGCCGGCCGACCGTGTCGGCCCGCTGTGGCTGTACATCGCGCGCGTGCGCCACGGCGAGGCGGCGCTGGCGCAGACCGAGCTGGAAGCGGCGCTGAAACAGCAGAAGGAAGACGACTGGCCCGCGCCGATCGCCGACTTCTACCTCGGCAAGACCAACGCGGCGCGCCTGCTGGAAGAAGCCGGGAAGGACGCGAAGCTCGCGCATGCGCGCACGTGCATGGCCCAGACGTACATGGCGGAGTGGCACGACGCGCGCGGCGATGCGGCCGAAGCGAGCGCGCTCAAGGCCGCGCTGCGTGCGAACTGCGCGCCCGCGGCCGCACGCAAGCCGGCCCCGTGACCGCGCCGGCAGGGTATGCGCCATCGCGCTACAATGACGCCCTTCCTCCTGCTTTTCCGACGGTTCTCCCATGTTCACCCCCTCTTCCAACGACGTCCGCCGCTTCTTCTGCGATGCCTTGCGCAAGCGCCGCGCCGGCGAGATCCTGACCCCGATGGACGCCATCGCCGCCGACTGGATCGAGCAGCATCCCGAATACCACGACGAGCTGGCGGATGCCGATGCGGCGGTGGCACGCGACTATGCCGTCGAAGGCGGCAAGCCGAATCCGTTCCTGCACCTGTCGATGCACCTGTCGATCACGGAACAGGTGTCGATCGACCAGCCGCGCGGCATCCGCGCCGCCTACGAGGCGCTGGCCGCGCGCGTGGGCGAGCACGAGGCGCACCACGGCATCATGGAATGCCTGGGCGAGATGATCTGGTCGGCGCAGCGTCACGGCACGCAACCGGACACCGACGCGTACGTGGAGTGCGTGCGCAAGCGCGTGCGCTGAAAAACCTCTCACGAGCATCGCAGGCCGGCAGCGCAACGCGCAGCAGCCCGGGAGACGTTTTCAATCGAGTTTGTCGTCGGCGACCCGATAGCGCGGGTCTTCCGGCAGGTTCACCTCGATCATGTCCTTCGCGCGCTCGAGCAGCGCGCGGCAGTCCGGGCTCAGGTGGCGCAGATGCAGCCGCTTGCCGAGGGCGCGGTAGCGTTCCGCCAGGCCGTCGATGGCCTGGATTGCCGAGTGGTCCGCCACGCGCGCGCGGCGGAATTCGACGACGACGTCCTGCGGGTCGTCCTTCGGCGTGAACAGCGCCTGGAAACCAGCCACCGACGCGAAGAACAGCGTCCCCTCCAGTTCGTAGACTTTCCAGCCATTGTCGCCCTGCGCCGTCGCCACGCGGATCTGCTTCGCATGCTGCCACGCGAACACCAGCGCCGACACGACCACGCCCACCAGCACCGCGGTCGCGAGGTTGAAGACGAGCGTCACGCCGGCCACCAGAACGATCACGAGCGCATCGGCGCGCGGCACCTTGCCGAACAGGCGGAACGTGCCCCACTCGAACGTCTTTTCGCACACGACGAACATCACGCCGATCAGTGCGGCCAGCGGAATTTGCTCGATCACGCTCGCGCCGAACAGGATGAACGACAGCAGGAACAGCGACGCGCAGATGCCCGACAGGCGGCCGCGCGCGCCGTTGCCCACGTTGATCATGCTCTGGCCGATCATCGCGCAGCCGCCCATGCCGCCGAAGAACCCGGTGACGACGTTGGCCACGCCCTGGGCCAGGCTTTCGCGGTTCGGCTGGCCGCGGGTGTCCGTGATCTCATCGATCAGCGTGAGCGTCAACAGCGTCTCGATCAGGCCCACGCCCGCCAGCACGAGCGAGTAGGGGAACACGATCTTCAGGGTCTGCAGGTCGAACGGCACGTCCGGCACGCGGAACGCCGGCAGGCCGCCGGCGATGGAGCCGAGGTCGCCCACGGTCTTCGTCTCGATGCCCGTGAAGTGCGCGAGCAGCGCGACGGCGAGGATGCCGACCAGTGTGGCCGGCACGGCCTTCGTGATGCGCGGCGTGAGGTACACGATCGCCATCGTCAGTGCGACGAGGCCCAGCATCGTCCACAACTGCGGGCCCGCCATCCAGCCGCCGCGCGCCTTGAAATGCTCGAACTGCGCGACGAAGATCACGATGGCCAGGCCGTTGACGAAGCCCAGCATCACGGGATGCGGCACCATGCGGATGAATTTACCGAGCCGCGCGGCCGCGAACAGCATTTGCAGCACGCCCATCAGCACGATGGCGGCGAACAGATATTGCGCGCCGTGCTGGACGACCAGCGCGACCATGACGACCGCCAGCGCGCCGGCCGCACCGGAAATCATGCCGGGCCGGCCGCCGAACGCGGAGGTGATGAACGAGACCAGCACGGCGGCATACAGGCCGGTCAGCGGCGACACGTGGGCCACGAGGGCGAAGGCGATGGCCTCGGGGACCAGCGCCAGCGCGACCGTCAGGCCGCTCAATACATTGGTCTTGATGTGGGATGGGGATACGTCGGACACGGCGGGGCTCCAAAAAACAAAATCCCCCCGGCCGCCAGGCGGCTGGAGGGATTCGGACAAACCGAAGAAGCCGTTATTGTAACGGCCCGCGTAGATCAGCGTTTCGTGACGAGCGCCGCAGGCAGGCCTTGCAGGTAGGCGGCGATGTCGGCCATGTCGCGATCCGACAACGGCTGGGCCATGCCGGCCATGATCGGGTTGTTGCGACCGTTGGCGGCTTTGGTGCCGCGCTTGTACGCGGTCAGTGCATGCACGAGGTAGTCGGCATGCTGGCCGGCCAGCTTCGGATAGCTGGGATCGATCGGGGTCTTGTAGTCGGCGCCGTGGCAGGACGCGCAGTTGTATTTCTTCGCCAGTTCGGCGCCGTTGGCGGCATTGCCGGAAGCCAGCGCCTGGCCGGACAGGACCAGCGAGGCGGCGCCCAGGGTCAGCGCGACGATCAGTTTATTCATGGCGCGCTCCTTACTTGGACGGGGTCTGTTGCGAATAATACGCGGCGATATCGGCGATGTCCTGGTCGGACAGGCTGGCCGCGATACCCCGCATGGACGGGTGGTTGCGGTCGCCTTTCTTGTATGCCTGCAGCGCGGCTTCGATGTACTTCGCCGACTGGCCGCCGATCTTCGGTACGCGATAGACTTCAGGGAACGTGCCCTTGTACTCGGGGATGCCGTGGCAGCCGATACACTGCTCGATCTTGTTGGGTGCTGCCTTCGGATTGCCGACGATGTCGGCTGCGCCGGCCGTGCCGGCCATCGAGGCGCCGGCTGCTAGCACGAGTAATGCTGTTGAAATTTTCATGGATGACCTATCGTTGGGTTGAATCGATAGGGCGCCTTGCGACCCGTGCGGCGGCAGCAGGTTTTCTAGACCCCCGGTACTGCAACTGCAATGGCATTTTTGCCACGATCCAATCGATTCTATCCGAAGAATATAGTCGAGTCCATTGGGCAGCGCAGCATGGACGCCCTGCCCGCGCCGCGGTTCTGGCATATACTCGTTGGCATTCCCATACGATAGCCCCAGGCCCATGCACGCACCCCGACGCTTCGAAGGCAGCGATAACTATGTCGCCACCGCCGACCTGAAACTGGCGGTCAACGCCGCCCTCACCCTCGCCCGGCCCCTGCTGATCAAGGGCGAACCCGGCACCGGCAAGACGATGCTGGCCGAAGAGGTCGCGGCCGCGCTGGACATGCCCCTGCTGCAGTGGCACATCAAGTCCACGACCAAGGCCCAGCAGGGCCTGTACGAATACGACGCCGTCTCGCGCCTGCGCGATTCGCAGCTGGGCGACGAGCGCGTGCGCGACATCCACAACTACATCGTCAAGGGCGTGCTGTGGCAGGCGTTCACGGCGCCGGAGCCGGTCGTGCTGCTGATCGACGAGATCGACAAGGCCGACATCGAATTCCCGAACGACCTGCTGCGCGAACTGGACCGCATGGAGTTCTACGTGTACGAGACGCGCGAGATGGTCGTGGCGAAGCACCGTCCCCTCGTCATCATCACGTCGAACAACGAGAAGGATTTGCCGGACGCCTTCCTGCGCCGCTGCTTCTTCCACTACATCAAATTCCCCGACCGCGACACGATGGCGGAAATCGTCAAGGTCCACTACCCCACGCTGAAGGCCGACCTGCTGTCCGCCGCGCTGCAGAGTTTTTATGAACTGCGCGACGTGCCGGGCCTGAAGAAAAAGCCGTCGACGTCGGAATTCCTCGACTGGCTGAAGCTCCTGCTGGCCGAGGACATCCCGGCCGAGATCCTGCGCAGCCAGGACGGCAAGACGATCGTGCCGCCGCTCGCCGGCGCCCTGCTCAAGAACGAGCAGGACGTGAGCCTGTTCGAGCGCCTCGTGACGATGGCGAGGCACAACCGATGATCCAGGTCGCGCCCGTCACCCTCGAATTCAACGGCGTGCGCCTGGAGCCGCTCGGGCTGCACCACCTGGACGGCCTGCGCGCCGCAGCCGCCGACGGCGAACTGTGGAACCTGCGCATCACCTCCGTGCCGGAACCGCAGGACACGGAAGCCTATATCCGCACGGCGCTGGAGACACCGAATCGGGTCGCCTTCGCCGTGGTCGACGCGTCCAGCGACACCGTGATCGGCACGACCAGCTACCACGACATCATGCCCGCGATCGACCGCGTGGAAATCGGCTACACGTGGTATGCGAAAAGCCGCCAGCGCAGCCACGTCAACACGAGCTGCAAGCTCTCGCTGCTGTCGCACGCGTTCGACACCCTGGGCTGCGCCGTCGTCGGCCTGCGCACCGATAATTTTAATTACGCGTCGCAGGACGCCATCGAGCGGCTCGGCGCAAAGAAGGACGGCGTGCTGCGCCACCATGCGCCGCGCCGCGATGGGACCGTGCGCGACACCGTCATGTACAGCATCGTGCGCGGCGAGTGGCACGAAGTGAAGTCGCACCTGCACTATCGCCTCGCGCGCCACGCAGAGTAACAGGGCGCGCGATGCTGATCGACTTCTTCTTCACCCTGCGCGACGCCAGGGTCCCCGTCACGATCAAGGAATTCCTCACGCTGCTGGAAGCGCTGCAGAAGCAGGTGATCGCGCCGTCGCTCGACGAGTTTTATTATCTCGCGCGCCTGACGCTGGTGAAGGACGAAGCCCATTTCGACAAGTTCGACCGCGCGTTCGGCGCCTTCTTCAAGGGCATCGAGACGGTGTTCGACGAGAAGGCCGACATTCCCCTGGATTGGCTGATCAAGCGGCTGGAGCGCGAGCTGACGCCCGAGCAGAAGGCCGAGTTGCAGAAGCTCGGCTACGACAAGCTGATGGACCGTTTGCAGGAACTCCTCAAGGAACAGAAGGAGCGCCACGAAGGCGGCAACAAGTGGATCGGCACCGGCGGCACCTCTCCGTTCGGCAACGGCGGCACGAATCCCGAAGGCATCCGCATCGGTGGCAAAGGGGGCAACCGCAGCGCCGTCAAAGTGTGGGACCAGCGCACCTACCGCGACTACGACGGCGAGCGCGAACTGGGCATCCGCAACATCAAGGTCGCGCTGCGTCGCCTGCGCCGCTTCGCGCGCCAGGGTGCGCCGGACGAACTGGCGCTGGACGAAACGATCCGCTCGACCGCCAACAACGCCGGCTGGCTCGACATCAGGATGCAGCCGGAGCGGCGCAACCGCATCAAGGTGCTGATGCTGATGGACGTGGGCGGCACGATGGACGACCACATCGAGCGCACCGAAGAGCTGTTCTCGGCGGCGAAGGCCGAGTTCAAGCACATGGAGTTCTACTATTTCCACAACTGCGTCTACGACCACCTGTGGAAGAACAACCGCCGCCGCCACGCCGAGCGCTTCCCGACGTGGGACGTGCTGCGCACCTACCCGCCAGACACGCGCCTGATCTTCGTCGGCGACGCGACGATGAGTCCCTACGAGATCCTCGCGCCGGGCGGCTCCGTCGAATACGCCAACGAGGAAGCGGGCGCCGAATGGCTCGCCCGGTTCTGCCACGCGTTCCCGAAATTCGCATGGCTGAATCCGGAGCCGGAACACCTGTGGCAGTACCGGCAATCGATCGCCGTCATCCGGCAGATCATGGGCAACCGCATGTTCCCCGTGACGATCGACGGCCTGGAACGGGCGATGCGCCTGCTCAGCAAGTAATCACCGGGCGCGTGCCGCCGCGCGCACGACCAGCAGGCCGACGATGTCGATCCACAGGTGCACGAGCACCGCCGCGATCCAGCCGACGTACTGGTAGATCAGGCCCAGCGCGACGCTGCCGCCGAACACGCCGGCCGCCTGCGCCAGCGTGGCGAAGTCGAGCCGGCGGAAGCGGTATGCGGGCGTGTGCGTGACGACGAAGATCAGCGACGTGATCCAGATACCCAGCAGCGGCTGCAGCGCCGCGCGGAACAGCGTCTCTTCGCCGATGGCGGCGGCCAGGGCGATCCACAGCGGATTCAGGCCGCGCAGGTCGAGGCGTGCATAGCTGGCGATCGTGTCCGTGGTCGACTTTGCCCGCGCCGTCAGGCGGAACATGACGTACGAGCCGGCGGCGGCCAGCAATGCGAGGCCCTGCCCGACCAGCAGCTGCCGCATGGGCGCCATCGGGCCGCCGAACGCCGCGAGCGGATCGCGCTGGCCGAACCAGATGATGGGTGCGGCCAACAGGCAGAACATCAGGCACGTGAGCACCTGGGCCGTGAGGCGGATCGGGGGGCGCGAGGCCGGGGCGGAGATCGATTGGGTCATGCGGCATTCTACCTTCCGCAATTCCTACATGTAATCGTGCGCACATATCCCTCTTGTAGAATCGGTCGCAGGTCGTAACATTTTGACAAAGGAGCAGGTATGCAGGAATTCCTGTCTGTCCTCACGAGCCTCGCCTGGCCCTTCGCGATCACGCTGGCCTGGCTGGTCGGCGAATTCGGGCAGCGCTGGACCGGCCTGCCGCGCATCAGTTTCTATGGCCTCGTCGGCTTCATCCTGGCCGCGCCCCAGCTGGGCGTGCTGCCGTTGCCGCCGTCGGGAGGCGGCACGACCCTGCTGCTGGCCGACGTCGGGTTCGGGCTGATCCTGTTCGAGCTCGGCTACCGCATCAACCTGCGCTGGCTGCGCACGAATCCGTGGATCGGCATCACGGGCCTGTTCGAAGCGGGCCTCACCTTCGTCGGCGTGTACCTCGTCGCGAACGCGTTCGGCGCGGCGCTGATCGACCGGCTGATGCTCGCGTCGCTGTCGATGGCGACGTCGCCGGCGACGGTCGTCCGCGTGATCAACGAACAGAAAAGCTCGGGCCAGGTGACGGAACGGGCACTGCACCTGTGCGCGCTGAACTGCGTGCTGGCCGTGTTCGCGTTCAACGCCACCGTCGGCCTGTGGATCTTCCGCACGTTCGAGGACGTCGGCGACGCGCTGTGGAACAGCCTCGTCGTGCTGGGCGTCTCGGCATTCACGGGCGCCGTGTTCGGCCTCGTCGTGCCGGGCATCCTGCGCCTGCTGGGCAAGCTGGCGCAAGACGCGACCGTCGCCTTCGCACTGGCCGTGATCCTGCTCGTCGCGATCACGTACGCACTGGGCCTGTCGCCCGTCGTCGCGGCGCTCGCGTTCGGACTGACGGCGCGCCACCGCCGCGTCGCGTTCAGCCAGGCGCAGCGCAATTTCGGCGCGCTGGGCGAACTGCTCACCGTCGTGCTGTTCGTGTTCGCCGCCTCGACGCTCGACTGGCGCCGCGTGTGGGCCGGCGCTCTGCTTGCCGTCGCCCTCGTGCTCGTGCGCCTGCTCGCCAAGACGGCCGGCGTGACCGCGTTCGCGCATTTGTCCGGCATCTCGTGGCGCAAGGGCGCGCTGACGGGCGTGGCGTTGACGCCGTTGTCCGTGTTTGTGATCCTCTTGATCGAGCATGCGCGCCACGCCGGCGTGCAGGTCGTCGAGGAATTGCGCGCAGTGGCCGCCGTGACGATGCTGCTCGAAGTATTCGGTCCCATCATCCTGCAGCGCGCCCTCGTGTGGGCGCGCGAAGCGCCGGAGGTCAACCATGCCGCTTGAACCCTTCGCCACCTCGGCACCGCTGACGTTCGGCGTCGAGCTGGAACTGCAGCTCGTCAGCCTGTCCGACTTCGACCTCACGCCGGCCAGCCCCGACCTGATGCATCTGCTGAAGCGCAAGCCGTTCCCCGGCAACGTCACGCCCGAGATCACGGAAAGCATGATCGAGATAAATTCGAGCGTGCAAACGCACTACCGCACGCTGCTGGCCGAGTTGCTCGACATACGCGATACGCTGGTCGCCGCCAGCGACGTGCTGAACATCGGCATCGCCGGCGGAGGCACGCATCCGTTCCAGCACTGGTCCGAACAGCGCATCTCGGCCAAGCCGCGCTACCAGGAATTGTCGGCGCTGTACGGCTATCTCGCCAAGCAGTTCACCGTGTTCGGCCAGCACGTGCACATCGGCTGCGCCAGCGGCGACGACGCGCTGTTCCTGCTGCACGCGCTGTCGCGCTACATCCCCCATTTCATCGCCCTGTCCGCATCGTCGCCGTTCGTGCAGGGGCACGACAGCGGCTTCGATTCGGCGCGCCTGAATTCGGTCTCGGCCTTTCCCCTGAGCGGCCGCGCGCCGTTCACGCTCAGCTGGGCAGACTTTGCCGACGTCTACTTCGCCAAGATGGAGCGCACGCGCATCATCAAGAGCATGAAGGATTTTTACTGGGACCTGAGACCGAAACCGGAATACGGCACGATCGAGCTGCGCGTGTGCGACACGCCGCTGACGGTCGAACGGGCCGCCGCCCTCGCGGCCTACCTGCAGGCGCTGTGCCGCCACCTGCTCGAACGGAAGGAAGCGCCGCCGCTGGAAGACGACTACCTCGTCTACAACTACAACCGATTCCAGGCCAGCCGCTTCGGGCTCGACGGCGTGATCACGCATCCGAAGACCTACGAACAACTCCCGCTGCGCGAGGACATCATCGCCACCCTGGACCTGATGGAACCTCATGCGCAGGCGCTGGGCAGCCTGGACGCGCTGCTGCACCTGGCCGCGGCGGCCAGCGACGGCGGCGACGCGAGTTTCCTGCGCGGGCAGTACCTACGCCAGGGCAGCGCGGAGGGCATGGTCGACGCGGCGATCCGGCGCTTCCGCGGACGATAATTTTTTTTATCCTCGTGTCGATCCGCAGGCCGCTCGTTCGTCGTAGGATCAGAGGGATGTCCTCTGCCACTTACGCCAAGGAGACCGATCATGTCCACGAATACCGTCGAGCTGCACCGCGTCCTGAAATCCACCGCCGACCGCGTCTACCGCGCGTTCGTCACGCCTGCCGCCGTCGCCAAATGGCTGCCGCCGCACGGCTTCACCTGCACCGTGCACGAACAGGACGCCCGCGTCGGCGGCCGCTACCGGATGTCCTTCACGAATTTCACGACGGGGGGCAGCCACTCGTTCGGCGGCGAATACCTGGAACTGGAACCGGGCAAGCGCCTCGTCTACACAGCCGAATTCAACGATCCCAACCTGCCCGGCCGCATGCAGACGACCGTGGAACTGCGCGACGTGTTCTGCGGGGTCGACATCAAGGTCAAGCAGGAAGGCATCCCGGCCGCGATTCCCGCCGAGATGTGCTACCTCGGCTGGCAGGAATCGCTGCTGCTGCTCGCTCAACTCGTCGAGCCCGAGATCAAGGAGTAACAAGGTCGCGCGGCACCTCGTCGCGCTCGTGCAAGCCATAGTCGCGCACCACGGCGGCCACGCGCAGGCGGTAATCGGCAAAGAGGCCGGCGCGGCCGGCCGCCTGCATGGCGCGATGCGCGGGCAAGGTGCGCCAGCGTTTCACGGCGTCCTCGTCGCGCCAGAACGACAGCGACAACATCTTCTCCGGCCGCGTCAGCGATACGAAACGTTCGATCGAGATGAAGCCGTCGATCGCTTCCAGCTCGGGACGCAGCGCGGCGGCCGCGTCCAGGTAATCCTGGCGCTTGCCGGGCGCCGGCTCCACTTCGAAGATCACGGCGATCATGCGACGTTCTCCAGGAACGTGCGCTCCTCGCGCAGGATGAAGCGTTTTTCGCGCGCAAACTGGAAATTCGCCACTGCCTCGCCGTCGTTCTTCAAGCGCAGCCGATACGCTTCGTAGTCGGCCAGGCTGTCGAAGCCGACGAGACCCCATGCCTCGTAATTGGTGCCTTCGTGCGGCAGGAAGTAGCCGAGCAGGCGGCCCCCCAGGCGCGGAATGATGCGGCCCCAGTTCCCGGCATACTCGCGGAAGGCGTCGCGCTGGATGGGGTCGATCTCGTAGCGGATGAAACAGGTGATGGGCATGATGGCTCCTCGTGACGTTGAAGCCCCATGGTAGCCACTGGCCCTGCCCTGATGCTTCGGCTAAGATCGAAGCATATGAGAGACGGACCGAATATCGCGAACATCGCCGCCCTGATCGGCGACCAGGCGCGCGCCGAAGTGCTGAACGTGCTGATGAGCGGCATGGCGCTGACGGCGACGGAACTGGCCGACGCCGCCGGCGTCACGCGCCAGACGATCAGCACGCATCTCGCCAAGCTGCGCGAGGCGGGCCTGCTCGCCGTCGAGGCGCAGGGCCGGCACCGCTATTTCCGCATCGCCGACGCCGACGTCGCGCACCTGCTCGAATCCATGATGGGCATCGCGTTCGGCACAGGATCCGTGCGCGTGCGTTCCAGTCCGCGCGAACCGGCGCTGCGCAAGGCGCGCGTCTGCTATGACCATCTGGCGGGCGAACTCGGGGTGCTCGTCTACGAAAGCCTGGCCCGGCGCGGCGCGTTCGCGCTGGATGCAGGCGGCGTCACACTGACCGACCGTGGGCGCGCACTGATCGCGGCCATCGGCATCGATCCACTGCCCTCCGCCACGCGGCGGCCGTTGTGCCGCCATTGCCTGGACTGGAGCGAGCGGCGCCATCATTTGGCCGGCGCCCTCGGGACGGCGCTGCTGGAGCGTTTCCAGCAACTGGGCTGGGCGCGCCGCGTGCCGGAGTCGCGCGTGCTCGCGTTCAGCGCGGACGGCGAAGCGGCGCTGCGGGCCTGGCTCGACTGAGTCAAGCCAACGACGGCCGGCCCTGCCCCAGGATCCGCGCCAGCAGCGGGCGCTTGACGGGCGCCGGCAGGCCGCGGTCGACGAGGCCCGCCCATTTCACGCTCAGCTGCTCGCAGGTGGCGCGCAGCACCGGATCGGCATCCGGCAGGCGCGCCAGCGCATTCAGGTGGCGCTCGATCACCGAGGCCAGTTTCACGCACGGCCCGTCGCCGCTCGCGCGGTCGCAGGCGTCCGCGTTGTTCACGGTGTATTGCGACATCAGGTGCAGCAGCGCCGCCACGAGCAGTTCGTGGCGCGTGGTGCGCCGCCCGTCCGGCGTGTTCAGTTCGTCCAGCAGATCGTCGTCCATACAGCCTCCTCGCATTTAAATGAGAATGATTCTCGTTTAGATTATGGAGCGGGACGAGACCGAACGCAAGCGCAATCTGTTATTGCCGGACCACGGCCATGAACCCCGCCGCGAGCAACACCATGCCGCCGGCCGAACCGTCGATCACCCGGCGCCGCTTGTCGCTGAGCTTGCGGCCACCGACCCGGCCCAGGGCAAGGCAGAGCGAGGTGTACACGACCCCGCACCAGAACATGAAGGCCGCGGACAGGGCGACCGCCTGCAGCGTCGTGTCGCCGCCGTGCCGGTCCATGAACTGGGGCAGGATGGCGACGTAGACCATCATCCCTTTCGGGTTCAGCAGGGACGTGAGGAATCCCCTGGAGAGCTGGTTCGCGACCTGCCCCTGCGGCACGACGAGCTCGCCGGCGCGCAGCGCCGCCCGGATCAGCTTCGAGGCCAGGTAGACCAGGTACGTGATCCCCGCCCAGCGGATCACCTCGAACAGGAGAGGCGACGCGGCCACGACGGCGGCAAGGCCGAGCGCCACCAGGAAGGAATGGACGCAGTAGCCGAGTAGCACGCCCGTCGTGGCGCGCAGGCCAGCGGGCGTCCCGCCGGACATCGCTTGCGACGCGATGAAAAGGATGTCGGGGCCGGGCGTGCAGATCAACGGCAGCACGGTGGCGGAAAACAGCAGGAGGGTATGGGTATTCATGAGGAACAGCGTACTGCGCCGCCACGAAAATGTGCTGCCTAAGGCTTGTCAACCAACCACGATTTCGGGCAACATCTCCCGCATGGACGATTATGACCGGAAGATTCTTGCGGAACTCCAAAAGGATGGGCGGCTTTCTCTCACCGACCTGGGAGAACGCATCGGCTTGAGCCTGTCGCCGTGCCACCGGCGCGTGCGCGCACTGGAAGACGCGGGGATCATTGCCGACTACCGCGCGACCATCGCGCCGGCGGCCGTCGGACTGAATTTCTCGGCCATCGTGTTCGTCACCTTGCGCGCCACGGACCGGGAGAGCGTACGTGCCTTCGAAGAACGCGTGCCCGGCGTTCCGGAAATCATCCAGGCGCAGCGCCTGTTCGGTGACCCGGACTACATCCTGAACGTCATCACGACGGACCTGGCGGCGTACCAGAAACTGTGGGACGACAGCCTGTCGACGTTGCCGAACGTGTTGCGGCTGACGTCGACGCTCGTGATGAAGAGCGTCGTGCAGGGGCGGCCCCTACCATTTTGATCAGAGGCGTGTCTCGCGCGCGGCGCGCAGGAATTCATCCAGCACCGGCGTGCAGTCGAGCAGGTCGCCGCCCGTGGCGCGGTGGAATTCCGGATGCCACTGCAGGCCCATCACGAACGGCGCGCGCTGGTAGCGGATCGCCTCGACGACGCCGTCCGGCTCGGACATCGCTTCCACGTGGATATCGCGCCCCAGGTCCTTGACGGCCTGGTGGTGGATCGAGTTCACGACGGCGCGCTCATGCTGGGGAAACATCTTGCGCAGTGACGACCCGTGTGGGAACACGATGGCGTGGCGGTGGGCGTCGTAGATGTCGTGCACGTGCGGCTGGGCGCCGGTCACGTTCGTCACGATGTCCTGGTGCAAGGTCCCGCCGAATGCGACGTTGATCAGCTGGCAACCGCGGCAGATGCCCAGAACGGGCTTGCCCGCGTCGACGAATTCGTGCAGCAGTTCCAGTTCGTATACGTCGCGCGGGCGGTCGCCGCTCCATTCGGGCCGCGTCGGCGTTTCGGAATATGTCATCGGCGACACGTCCGCCCCGCCCTGCAGCACGAGGCCGTCCAGGTGGCGCGCGTAATGACGCATCGTGATGTTGCTGGGGTGCAGCAGCCCGTTCGTATTCACGGTCGGGACCATGAACACGAGCACGTCCCGCGACATCACCCATTGCGCGATCGATTCTTCGAGGTATTGGAGGTTCTTGCTGCGCAGGCCTTTCGCGCCCTCTTCCGGGTGGAAGATGCGGGCGGAGACGCCGATGCGCAGCGTGCGCCGCATGAAGTCGCGGTTGAACTTGTCGGCCAGCGCACGCCAGCGCGAGCGCAATACGCGGCCGGCCAGGTTCAGCGGTGTGTCGTCGGTACGCAGGTAGCGTGACGCGCCGCCGTTGGCGCGCCGGTCGGGCACACGCGGCGGCGGTCCGTCCTGCGGCGGGCCGGCGTCGTTAGCATACTTGTCATTGTCCTCAGCCATGATCTCAATATATCCTTGCGACGGTCGCGCACGATTCGTTTTAGAAAAAATATCGTTTTAGTAATGAAATTCCCGCAGCCACCCGCATATGCACAGGATGCCGCGATGCCGCTCACTTGGCAATCCGCGCAACGAACACTTGCAAACTTGCGCTTAACAAGCAAAAATACTGTATTTCCATACAGTTGTTTCGGCCGCACGCCGCGTCCCGTCCTGTAGAACCCACCGCGTGAAGTCGCTTATTTTCCGCGCGACAAGATAGAATGCGCAGCATTCGAATGATTGAAGATCAAGCATGGCCACCAAGAAACCCGCACCCGATTACAGCGAATCATCCATCCGCGTCCTGAAAGGACTGGAGCCCGTCAAGCAGCGTCCGGGCATGTACACCCGCACCGAGA
>Ga0308166_1002372_pt1 | contig 17639 bp, 10 predicted proteins | sample PhyCR2_2_FD_202137 | JGI IMG/M metagenome (GOLD analysis project Ga0308166, IMG submission 202137) | Phyllosphere microbial communities from UC Gill Tract Community Farm, Albany, California, United States - DLSLCC.R2 | ecosystem: Host-associated > Plants > Phyllosphere > Unclassified | place... | reverse complement strand
CGACCGCCTGCTGGCGCCGCACCGCCGCCCGCACATCGTGGGCGACGTCAACATCCACGAAGTGTGCGAGCGCGTGCGCAGCCTCGTGCTGGCCGAATTCCCGTCGGGCCTCGCGATCCGGCGCGACTACGACGCGTCGATTCCCGAGTTCCGCGGCGACAAGGAACAACTGATCCAGGCCGTCCTGAACATCGTCCACAACGCCGCCCAGGCCCTGCGCGCGCGCATCGCGGCGGGCGACGCCGAGATCGTCCTGCGCACCCGCGTTGCGCGCCAGGTGACCCTGGCGAAGGTCCGTTACGGCCTGGCATTAGACTTGCATATCATCGACAACGGACCGGGCATCGCCCCCGATATCCGCGACCGCATCTTCTACCCGCTCGTCTCCGGGCGCGAAGGCGGCAGCGGTCTCGGGCTGACCTTGGCACAGACCTTCGTGCAACAGCACCTGGGCATGATCGAGTGCGAGAGCCGGCCTGGATTGACGGATTTCCGCATCCTGATTCCCCTGCCATAAGCGGGTGAAGACGAGGGGCATGTCCGGCAATCCCCCTTGAACCTTCGCGGGAAGTAGAAATACATGAAACCAATCTGGATTGTCGACGACGATGCATCGATCCGCTGGGTGCTGGAAAAGGCCCTGGCGCGCGAGAACCTCGCCACCCGGAGTTTTGCCAGCGGCCGCGAAGCGCTGGCGGCATTCGAAACGGACACGCCGCAGGTGCTGGTGTCCGACATCCGCATGCCCGGCGAATCGGGCCTGGACCTGCTGGCGGCCGTCAAGGAGCGCCATCCCGGCCTGCCGGTCATCGTCATCACCGCCTTTTCCGACCTCGACTCCGCCGTCGCCTCGTTCCAGGGCGGCGCCTTCGAATACCTGGCCAAGCCGTTCGACATCGACAAGGCTGTCGCCCTGATCCGCCGCGCGCTCGAGGAGAGCCTGCGCGAGGCCAGCGTCGACATCGCGCCGTCCGAAACTCCCGAGATCCTGGGCCAGGCGCCCGCGATGCAGGAAGTCTTCCGCGCCATCGGCCGCCTGTCGCAGTCGAACGTGACGGTGCTCATCACCGGCGAGTCGGGCACCGGCAAGGAACTCGTCGCGCGCGCCCTGCACAAGCACAGCCCGCGCGCGCAGCAGCCGTTCATCGCGCTCAACACGGCCGCGATCCCGAAGGACCTGCTGGAATCGGAACTGTTCGGCCACGAGCGCGGCGCGTTCACCGGCGCGCAGGCGATGCGGCGCGGCCGCTTCGAACAGGCCGAGAACGGCACCCTGTTCCTCGACGAGATCGGCGACATGCCGTTCGACCTGCAGACGCGCTTGCTGCGCGTGCTGTCCGACGGCCATTTTTATCGCGTGGGCGGCCACCAGCCGGTGAAGGCCAACGTGCGCGTGATCGCGGCCACGCACCAGAACCTGGAACAGCGCGTGCGCGACGGCCTGTTCCGCGAAGACTTGTATCACCGCCTGAACGTGATCCGCCTGCGCCTGCCCAGCCTGCGCGAGCGGCGCGAAGACATCCCCATTCTGGTGCGCCACTTCCTGGTGCAGAGTGCACGCCAATTGGGCGTCGAGACCAAGCGCATGAGCGACGACGCGCTGCGCTTCCTCACCGGCCTGGAGCTCCCCGGCAACGTGCGCCAGCTGGAAAACCTGTGCAACTGGATCACGGTGATGGCGCCGGGCCAGACCGTCGAAGTCAAGGACCTGCCGCGCGACCTGACCCAGGCACAACCCGTGCCGGCCGGCGGCAACGGGTTCGCCGTCGGCATCAGTTCGGGCGTGGGCACGGTCTCGCTGGCGTCGCCGTCTTCCAGCAGCGCGCACCACGCCGAACCGGGCGCGCTGCCGAACGGCGCCGATGGCTGGATCGGCCTGCTGGAACTGCAGGCCGCGCGCATGCTGTCGGATGGACAGGTCGAGGTGATGGACGTGCTGGGCCGCCAGTTCGAATCCGCACTGATCCGCACGGCGCTGAAGCACACGCACGGCCGCAAGAACGACGCGGCGATCCGGCTCGGGATCGGGCGCAATACCATCACGCGCAAGATTGCCGAGTTGGGGATCGACGGCGCTAAGGACGAATAAGGTCCGGGGGACCTTGTTCGAAGGTCCGGAGAACCTTATTCGAAGGTCTGGGGGACGTTATTCGAAGGGCGGTATGGTGTAAGCTCTGTCATCCTAGCAACAACGTTTCGATGACATGCTGATCAACTGTGTCGCCTACCAGGAAGGCAAGAAGCTGTCCGACATCCCCGTCGAGGACATCAGCGACTACCTCTGCAAACCCGGCTGCTTCGTCTGGGTTGCGCTGCGCGACGCCACCGACGCCGAAATGGCGCAGATGAAGGAAGAGTTCAGCCTGCACGAACTGGCCGTGGAAGATGCCGCGCGCGGCCACCAGCGCCCCAAGATCGAGGAATACGGCGACTGCCTGTTCACCGTCGTGCACATGCTCGACCTCGTCGATGGCGACCACGTTGCCACCGGCGAGCTGGCGATCTTCGCCGGCGCGAACTACGTCCTGTCCGTCCGCCGCGATTCCGCCAAGGGCTTCTTGGGCGTGCGTGCGCGCGCCGAGCGCGAACCGCATCTGCTGAAGATGGGCTCGGCCTTCGTCATGTACGCGCTGATGGACGCCGTCGTCGACCGCTACTTCCCCGTCGTCGACATGCTCGAATCCGAACTCGAAACCGTCGAGGACCGCATCTTCACGCACGGCGCCCAGCGCGAGAACGTCGAGCGCCTGTACCAATTGAAGCGCAAGGGGCTCGTGCTGCGCCACGCCGTGTTCCCGCTCCTGGAAGCGATCGGCCGGCTGCACGGCGGCCGCGTCCCGCCGCTCGTGCAGGGCACCGAGGATTATTTCCGCGACGTGCACGATCACCTGATCCGCATCGCCGGGCGCCTCGACGCGATCCGCGACACGATCAGCACCGCGATCCAGGTGAACCTGTCGATGGTCTCGATCGACGAGAGCGAAGTGAACAAACGCCTGGCCGCGTGGGCCGCGATCTTCGCCGTGTTCACGGCGTTCGCGGGCGTGTGGGGCATGAATTTCAAGTACATGCCCGAGCTGGAATGGAAGTGGGGCTATCCGATGGCGCTCGCCGTCATGGTCGGCGTGTGCGCCTACCTGTATCGGCTCTTCAAGAAGGCTGGCTGGCTATAAAAAAAAGCCCGGTGCGCGCGGCACCGGGCTTTCGATTTGCTGTTCGACTACGTGCTTAGAACGTGTAGTTCACGCGCGCGTAGAAGGTGCGGCCCAGCGGATCCGTGTAACGCGGATCGTAGCCGGCCTGGAACGTGTAGTCCTGGTACGACAGCGGCGGATCCTTGTCCAGCAGGTTGCGCACGCCGACGGTCAGGCCCAGGCCCTTCTTCTGCTGCCATGCGCCGAACAGGTCGAACGTCGTGTAGGAAGCGACATGGTTGGTCGGATCCTGGTCGATGTAGCCGCTCTTGTAGCGGGCGGTCAGGCCGGCCGACCAGGCGTCGCGGTTCCACACCACGTTGTTGGTCGACTGCCAGCGGAACACCGGACCCGTGCCCGAGTACACGCCGACGTTCTGGTGCCACTCGCCGCCTTCCGTGTTCTGGTACTCGTACCTGTGGACGTAGGTCGTGTTCGACGCGAACGAGAACGTGCCGTAGCCGTGGCTGCGCACGCGGTAGTTGGCCGACAGGTCGAGACCGTTGGTGATGATGCCGCCCAGGTTCTCGTTCAGGCGCTCGATGTAGCCGCAGGTCGCCGGGTTCGGGCACTGCGAACCGTCCACCGACAGTTCGCCGGCCGGGTTGCGGTGGTACCGGGAGCCGTACTTGACGTTGTCGGCGAAGATGTCGTCCAGGCTCAGCACGCCGATCTGGTGGTCCAGCTTCAGGGCCCAGAAGTCGACGCCGACGCTCAGGCCTTTCAGCGGCTCGATCATGATGCCCAGCGTGGCGTTCTTCGACTTCTCGGGCTGCAGCGCGGGGTTGCCGCCACCCAGCACCTGGAACTGCTGGCCGCAGTTCGCGGCGCGCGAGTGGCCCGGCAGCGGGGTGCCGCCCGGGCAGTTGACCGGGTCGTCATACGTGCCGGCGCTGTTGGTGAAGGTCTGGGCCGAGTGGATGTCGTACAGCGACGGGGCGCGGAAGCCGGTCGAGTACGAACCGCGCACCAGCACGGCCTGCGTCGGCTGCCAGCGGAACGACACTTTCGGATTCGTCGTGTTGCCGAAGTCGCTGTACTTGTCGTAGCGGACCGAGCCCGTCACGTCCAGGGTCTTGAGGATCGGCACGTTCAGTTCGCCGTAGACGGCGTACGTGTGACGCGAGCCCGAGTTGAGCGTGTTCGGGTCGATACCGGTCGAGGCGACGACCTTCTCGGCGAACTCGGTATTCGCGGCGCTCGTGAACTTGTCGTACGTCGTTTGCGCGCCCAGCGCCACGGCGGCGCCGCGGCCGGCGTTCAGCCAGTCGCCCAGCTCGCGGCTGGCGTGGAAGTCGAGGCCGGTGGTCTGGCCGCGCGCGGTCTGGATGGTGCCCGACAGTGCGGCCGAGTTCAGCAGCGCGGTACCGGCGGCGGACTGTTCGCCGAACGGGTTGATGACGCCGTCCAGGACGCCCTGGGTGATGAGGCCGCCATCGCTGTAGCCGAACAGCTGCTCCTGCACGCGGTTCTCGTTCCACGTGACGGCGCCGTCATAGTCCCAGCCGGCCACGTTGCCGTTGAGCGAGACGACCAGGCGTTGCTGGCGGTTCGTGTTCTTGTCCTGGCGCACGCCGTTCGGGATGTCGCGCCATTTCACGTGCGCGAAGCCCGGCTTCACGCCGGCCGGCATGAACGGTTCGGTGTAGGTCGGGTCCAGGCCGGCCGGGTAGTACGGGTTGGCCGTGCCGTCCGGACGCAGGCGGTTCATGTACAGGCCGCCATACGGGACCTGGGCGATCGTGGTGCCCACGACGCTCTGGCTCGTCAGGTACTCGACGCCCAGTTCGTGCTGGCCCAGCTTCAGGGTGCCGCGGATCAGGCCGGAGTCGCGGATGTTGCGCGGGATGTAGTCGACGAACGACGAGGTCGTCATGATGCAGCCGGAACCGCCGTCCGGGATCGTGTGCACGCCGGTCGTGCAGCCCGGGCCGGCCGGGTTGACGCTGTCGCCGCCCTGGTAGTAGTTGGCCGGGAAGGTCGACGTCGACAGGCCGCCCGGGTAGCGGGTGTTGTACGAGCGGTCGGTACCGGTGAGCGGGTACTGTTCCTGGTGGTCGATCACGGCCGAGATGTTCCAGCCCTGCGTATCCAGGTCACCCCAGCCCAGCGCGACGTTCGCGTTGATCGAACGGCCGCCGCCATGCGACGGGACGTCTTCGCCGAAGGTGGCGCTGCCGCCCTGGTAATTTTTCTTCGTGATGAAGTTGATCACGCCGCCCACGGCGTCGGAGCCGTACAGCGACGATGCGCCGTCGCGCAGCACTTCGACGCGCTCGAGCGCGGCGAACGGGATCATGTTCAGGTCCGGTGCCGAGCTGTCGTAGGCGTTGTTCGCCAGGCGGCGGCCGTTCAGCAGCACCAGGGTCTTGTTCTGGCCGATGCCGCGCAGGTTGGCGAACGATGCGCCACCCGTGCTGGAACCGACCGACTGGCTGGTGCCTTGCTGGGCTTGCGAGACGCTCAGGTTCGACATCACCTGTTCGATGGTGGTGAGACCTTCCTTCTTCAGGTCTTCGACACGAAGCACGGTAACGGGCACGGCCGTTTCCGCATCGATACGCTTGATCGCCGAGCCGGTGATTTCCACACGCGCGATCGGCGCCTGTTGCACTTCCTGGGTTTGTGCCAGGGCGGTGCCGGCAAAACCGAAGCCGGCTGCCAGCGTCGTGCCGGAGAATACGAGGCGCAGGGTGCGCGCCATGGTTTTTTCTGTGAGCATCTCTTGGTTCCTGTTTTTGTAGGTTACAAGTTTGAAATAGTGGATCGCCAATATTTCAAGAACAGTAAACATACACCACAGAAACTAAAATTCGCGCAAATTTGTTGTGTAATTACGTCAAAAACAGACAGATTTGCATTAGCGCTTGTAAAAACCTGAAACAATATTTCTTTGTGAAATTAAATGTGTATTTACGACATGTTAATGTAAATACGTCTCAATTAGAGGAAATGTGTTGTTTCGGCCATGCGGGCGGGCGCCGGCCGTGCGACCGGCGCCTGGGATGAGGCAGTGAGAAATCAGCCGACCATGGCCAGTGCGACGGCTTCCGCGACGCGGATGCCATCGATCGCAGCCGACATGATGCCGCCCGCGTAGCCGGCCCCTTCGCCGGCCGGATACAGGCCTGCCGTGTTCAGGCTCTGCAGGTTGTCGTCGTGGCGCTTGATGCGGATCGGCGACGACGTGCGGGTCTCGACGCCGGTCAGCACGGCGTCTTCCTTGTAGTAACCCTTGATCTGCTTGTCGAATGCGACGAAGGCTTCGCGCAGCGCGACGGTGGCATAGTCGGGCAGGGCCGGGGCGAGGTCGGTCAGGTGCACGGCCGGCTTGAACGATGGCGTCACACTGCCGAATTCTTTCGACGGCACGCCGCGCACGAAGTCGCCCATCAACTGGCCCGGGGCATCGTAATTGCTGCCGCCCAGCACGAAGGCGCGCGATTCCAGTTCGCGCTGGAAGGCGATGCCGGCCAGCGGATGGCCCGGATAGTCGGCCGGGGTGATGCCGACGACGATCGCGCTGTTGGCATTGCGCTCGGCACGGGAATACTGGCTCATGCCGTTCGTGACGACGCGGCCTTCCTCGGACGAGGCGGCCACGACGGTACCGCCCGGGCACATGCAGAAGCTGTACACGCTGCGGCCGTTGGCGGCGTGGTGGACGATCTTGTAGTCGGCCGCGCCGAGGATCTCGTTGCCGGCGTTCGGGCCGAAGCGGCAGACGTCGATCAGCGATTGCGGGTGCTCGACGCGGAAGCCGATCGAGAACGGTTTTGCTTCGACATACACGCCGCGGTCGTACAGCATCTCGAACGTGTCGCGCGCGCTGTGGCCGACGGCCATCACGAGGTGGCGGGTCGGGATGGTCTCGCCCGTGTGCAGCTTGACGCCCACGACCTGGCGCGCATTGCCTTCACCCTCGATCAGCACGTCTTCCACGCGCGTCTGGAAGCGGATTTCCCCGCCCAGCGCGAGGATTTCCGCGCGCATCTGTTCCACCATTTTCACCAGACGGAACGTGCCGATGTGCGGCTTGCTGACGTACAGGATTTCTTCCGGCGCGCCCGACTTCACGAATTCGTTCAGGACCTTGCGGCCATAGTGTTTCGGATCCTTGACCTGGCTGTACAGCTTGCCGTCCGAGAAGGTGCCGGCGCCGCCTTCGCCGAACTGCACGTTCGACTCCGTGTTCAGCTTGCGCTTGCGCCAGAAGCCGAAGGTGTCGACGGTACGCTCGCGCACGATCTTGCCGCGTTCCAGCACGAGCGGCTTGAAGCCCATCTGGGCCAGGATCAGCGCCACGAACAGTCCGCACGGGCCCATGCCCACGATCACCGGCCGCGGCGTGCCCGGTGCGGGCAGGGCCGCCGTCACGAACTTGTAGCCGGTGTCGGGCGCCGGGACGATGTGCGGATCGCGCGCCAGCCGGGCCAGCACGGCCGCCTCGTCGCGGACTTCCACGTCGAGGGCGTAGATCAGGACGATGGCGGTCTTCTTGCGCGCGTCGTAGCTGCGCTTGAAGACCGTGAAATCGATCAGGTCTCCGCTGTCGATGCCAAGCCGGCCGACGATGGCGTCGCGCAGGGCGTGGTCGGGGTGATTCAGGGGCAGTTTGAGTTCGTTAATTCGCAGCATGATGAATGGTGGGCCGGCGCGCGGCGGCGCCGGACGGGCGCCGTGCCGGCGGGGGCAGATCGGTACAGGCACCAGTATAAGGCATCGGCCACCTGGGCCGGCAGGAAAGGATTGCCACGGTTTGTGTTGTAGGCAAGCAACCGACGTTGGCTTCTCCCATGCATGGTGGCAACCTGAACATCCAGTGTCAGGGGCCGCGTTTCCAGTCGAAATGCGTAACGTTCGGAATTTTCCTGTTGCGGTGCGTCGAGGATATACGGCATCGAAATCAGACTATATGCATGTCAAGTTCTTGCGACTCACTTCAATAGTGCAATATTTGTTCAAAACAAAACCCTTTATGGTGCTGCGGCGCACCAGCAAAAAGCGTGAATTCTTCGGTGTTTCAAATGTGTTGTTTCTACACATTTCGGCAATTGTGTTTTATTGACACTTTCGCTTTTGCTATGGTTTTATCGACAAATCAGTAACGTTTGATATCTAGGAAACGTTAATTGAGAGGGTTCGTCCTACAGGGCGAATGATGAAAAAACACATCGATTAGTGTGGTAGTCACCAGTAGTTCAAACGCACCAGGCCAAAAGCCTTTGCAGGCAACGGGGTGCAAGTTGGGGGCGGCGCAGATTGGCCGCCCCCGCGTGTAAGCGCCGTGTCTGCATTTGGTGAACGTAAGAAACCACTTTGAGAGATACGAGAAGGAGAAGTATTCATGACGTTTAAATTGAAGTCGATGCCATTGGCGATTTCGTGCGTACTGGCCAGCGGTGCTTTGCTGGCAGCACCGGCAATGGCTCAGACGCAAGATGCAGTCAGCGCCCCAACCCCGCAACGCGTGGTGGTCACCGGTTCGCTGATCAGCCGTACCGACACCGAAACCCCGACTCCCGTGCAGGTGTTGACGGCTGCGGACATCCAGAAAAGCGGCAAGACCTCCGTCGCCGAACTGCTGAACGACCTCGCCGCCAACGGCCAGGGCACGCTCGGCACCGGCTTCTCCGGCGCATTCGCGAACGGCGCTTCCGGCATTTCGCTGCGCGGCCTGACGGTCGGCGCGACCCTGGTGCTGGTCGACGGCCACCGCCTCGCCCCGTATCCGCTGTCGGACGACGCCCAGCGCGCTTTCGTCGACGTCTCCTCGATTCCCTTCGATGCCATCGACAGCATCGAAGTCCTGAAAAGCGGCGCTTCGTCGCTGTACGGTTCCGACGCCATCGCCGGCGTCGTCAACATCAAGCTGAAGAAAAACCTGAACGGCACCCGTCTGGCCGCCGAATCCGGCAACACCCAGCACGGCGGCGGCAAGACGCACCGCGCGTCGATCAGCACCGGTATCGGCGACCTGGACAACGACGGCTACAACGCCTTCGTCACCGCCGAATGGCGCCGCCAGGGTTCGATCAAGGTATCGGACCGCGACCAGTTCGACTGGGCCAATGCCGACTGGCGTTCGCGCGGCGGCAACAACATCCGCCTGGGCGTCCCGAACGGCCTGAACTCGCGCCTGACCGCGACCAACAGCCCGTTCCTGTACAACCCGGCGGGCACCGGCGGCACCAGCAACCCGGCCAACTTCCAGTTCCTGGATCCGACCAAGTGTAACTACAACCTGTACATGAGCGGCGGTTGCGCGATCCGCGATACCGTCACCAACATCCAGCCGCAGACCGAGAACATCAACCTGCTGGTCGGCATGACCAAGAAGCTGAACCAGGACTGGGAACTGGCCTTCAAGGGCTCGATGTTCCAGCGTAACAGCATCAACAACCGCGGCAGCTACCTGTCGGCCTACTCGCCGACCACGTTCGGCGGCAACAACTCGCTGAGCAATGGCGTCGTGACCTCGGGCAACAGCCGCGTGCCGAGCACCCTGATCCCGGCCACCGCGACGTTCAACCAGCTGGGCGCCCCGGCCCGCCTGTACGGCTTCATCCCGGGCACCGATCCGTTCGCGACCCAGGACAACACCGCGACCACGACCCGCTTCGCGCTCGACCTGCACGGCAGCGCCTACGGCTGGGACATCAACGTCGCCGGCGGCATCACCAAGGTCAAGACCGACATCGACTACAGCGGCTACATCGACCGTGCCGCCCTGTACAACGCGATCTTCAACGGCACCTGGAACCCGGTTGGCGGCAACTCGCCGGCCCTGCTGGCCACGGTGTCGCCGCACTTCTCGAACACCCTGGAGTCGAAGCTGAACTACTTCGACGCGGTCGGTTCGCGCGAGCTGATGCAACTGGGCGCCGGTCCGCTGGCCCTGGCAGCCGGCCTGCACTACCACAAGCGCACCCAGAACTCGCCGGCGGCCAGCCTGACCGCGAACGGCCAGGTGGCGCAGACCACCGCATTCGTGATCGGCGACGAGACGAACACGGCAGCCTTCGCCGAACTGCAGGCAACGCCTATCAAGAACCTGGAACTGCACGCGTCGGGTCGTTACGACCACTACAAGAACTTCAACAAGTTCACGCCGGCGGCCAGCTTCAAGTGGGCACCGTCGAACATGTTCGGCGTGCGCGGTACCTACGCGAAGGGCTTCCGCGCGCCGAACCCGGCCGAGGTGGGCAATGCCGGTTCGTTCTTCACCTTCAACGGTATCGACGACCCGGTCCTGTGCGCGAACGGCAACCCCAACACCAAGGGCAACGTGCCGACCGCCTGCGGCCTGAACCCGCCGTACGTCCAGCTGACCACCCCGTCGCTGTCGCCCGAGAAATCGACGTCCTACACCCTGGGCGTGATCCTTGAGCCGGTGCGTGGCCTGAACGCCACCCTCGACTACTACAACATCAAGGTCACCAACCAGATCGTGTCGGCCGCCGGTAACGATCCGAGCTATGTCCCGGCATTCGTGCGCGGCCCGATCACCCCGCTGGACATCGCCAACGGCGACGGCACCACCACCGTCGGCACCCCGGCGCTGGGCCCGATCATCTACGCGACCTCGCCGTACGTGAACCTGGGCGGCACCAAGACGAGCGGTATCGAAGCGGACATCGGCTACCGCTGGCGCCTGCCGAGCGACCTGGGCACCCTGAAGGCGAACCTGAGCGCCGCGCACACGTTCAGCTACATCACGGAAGCGGCCGGTGGCGTGAGCTACCAGCTGGCCGGCACGCAAGGCCCGTCGGCGATTTCCGGCGCGACCGGCAGCCCGAAAGACCGTGCACAGTTCTCGCTGGCCTGGAGCCGTGGTCCGGTGGACGTGAACACGACGGTGAACTACACCAGCGACTTCTCGACCATCGACCCGTCGCTGGGCGTGACCGACTGCTCGGGTCCTGGCGGTACCAGCTTCAACGTGGGTGGCCGCGCGTACTTCCGCAACCTGCCGCAGCCTGAGTACTACTGCCACGTTGCATCGTTCACGTCGGTCAACCTGAACCTGCAATACAGGCTGAGCCAGAACCTGACGCTGAAGGGTTCGATCCTGAACCTGTTCGACCGCCAGCCGCCGGCTGACGTGGCGACCTACGGCAACTCGGGCGCCCAGACGTCGTACAACGCCTCGCTGCACCAGGCAGGCGCCATCGGCCGCTTCTTCAGCCTGGGCCTGGCCTACACGTTCTGATGATGCAATCCTGAGCCCGGCGTCGCCGGGCCATGACACACCCCGCGCTGGACATCGTCCACCGCGGGGTGTTTTTTTGGGTTGTGTACGTACCGATCGGTGAATTGCTGATATGATGACCATCATGCGAGCAAAACCGAACAGGTCGTCCGTCCAGGAACGCAAGGAAGCCACCCACGAGCGCATCGTCGACGTCGCGGCGCGCGCCATCCGGCGCAGCGGCTACGGCGGTACGGGCGTGGCCGACATCATGAAGGAAGCGGGTCTGACGCACGGCGGCTTTTACGCGCACTTCGCGTCGCGCGATGCGTTGCTGGCGGAAGCCGGCGACCGCGCCGGCGCCGAGTCCGTGGCCCTGGCGGCCCGCATCGCGGCGGCGGCCCCCGCGGGAGAGGCCTTGCAGCACATTATGGAGGCGTACCTGTCCGATGAGCACTTCGGCGCCATCGAGTCGGGCTGTCCGATCGCCGCGCTCGGTTCGGAAATGCCGCGCCAGGCGCCGGAAGTGCGGCACGCGGCGACCAGCCGCATCAAGGAAATGATCGACCTGCTGGCCCGGCAGATGCCGGACTGGGGCCAGCCGGAAGCGCACGAGCGGGCGATGATGCTCGTGTGCGGACTGGTCGGCACAATCATGATCGCCCGGGCTGTCGACGACCCGAAGCTGTCGAAGGCATTGCGGCAGGCGGCGATGAAGCGGCTGATGCCGGACGGCGGCTCCACCTGAGCCGTTTTTTTTGCGCACATATATGACGATCGTCATATGAATTGCTCACTCAGGAGAACTAGCATGGAAAGAAAGATCGCACTGGTCACGGGCGCATCGTCCGGCATCGGGGCCGCCGTGGCGCAACGACTGGCCGGCGCCGGCTACAAGGTCTACGGCACCAGCCGCCGCGGTGCACAGGGCGGGAGCGCCGGCTTCGAGATGATCGCGCTGGACGTCACCAGCGACGCGTCGGTGCAACAAGCGGTCGCGACCGTCGTGCAGCGGGAAGGGCGCATCGACCTGCTGGTGAATAATGCGGGCTTCGGCGTGGCGCCGGCCGGCGCCGAAGAAAGTTCCATGGAGCAGACGCAAGCGATCTTCGACACCAATGTTTTCGGCGTAATGCGCATGACCCGCGCCGTGCTGCCGCAGATGCGCAGGCAACGGGCCGGCCGCATCGTCCACATGGGTTCCGTGCTCGGCTTCCTGCCCATGCCCTACGGCGCGCTGTACGCCGCCACCAAGCACGCGATCGAAGGCTATTCGGAATCGCTGGACCACGAACTGCGCAACTGGGGCATCCGCTCCATCGTCGTCGAGCCGGCCTACACGAAGACCCCGTTCGACGCCAACCTGCTGGAACCCGACGCGATGCTCGACGCCTACCGCGACGTCCGCGCCGCCGTCACCGGGCGCCTGAAGGAATTGATGCAAGGTGCGGAAGGACCGGACGTGGTGGCCGACACCGTGCTCGAGGCCGCGCAGGCGCCCCGTCCGAAACTGCGCTACACAGCCGGCAGGCTGGCAAAGCGCCTGCGCCTGCTGCGCACCCTGGCCCCGACCGCGATGATGGACGCGGGCCTGCGCAAGGACCTGCACCTGGCCTGAGACCGACATGAACGACACCATGCAAGCACTGATACTCAAGCGCTACGGCGCCGACGGGTTGCACATCGCCGACGTTCCCCGACCGACGATCGGACCGGACGAGATCCTGGTCCGGGTCCATGCCGCCGGCATCAACCCGATCGACAACATGATCCCGAAGGGCATGTTCAAGCCCATCCTCAAGTTCGACCTGCCGGCCGTCATGGGCAGCGACCTCGCCGGCACGGTGGTGGAAGTGGGCGGCCGCGTGAGCCGGTTCCAGGTCGGCGACGCCGTGTACGCCAGCGTCTTCGACCTGGGCAGGGGTAGTTTCGCGGAGTTCGTGGCCGTTCCCGAGCGCGTGGCGGCCCGCAAGCCGGCGAACGTTGGCTTCGTCGAAGCGGCGTCCCTGCCCATGGTCGGCCTGACGGCGTGGCAGGCGTTCAAGGAACGGTTGCGGCTCGAACCGGGGCAGAAGGTGTTCATTCCCGCCGGGTCGGGAGGCATCGGCACCTTTGCGATCCAGCTGGCGAAGCAGCTCGGCGCGACGGTCGGCACCACGACGAGCACGGCCAACGTCGAGCTGGTGCGCGCGCTCGGGGCCGACGACGTCGTCGATTACAAGCGCCAGGCGTTCGAGCAGGTCTTGCAAGGCTATGATGCCGTGCTGGGCACGGTCAGGGGCGACGGCCTGGAAAAGGCCTTGCGCATCGTCCGGCCCCATGCCCGGGTCGTCTCGCTGGTCGGCCCGCCGGATGCGGCATTCGCCGCCGCGCGCGGCATGAATGTCGTGATGAAACTCGTGTTCGGCCTGCTGAGCCGCAAGATCCGGCGCCTGGCCAGGCAACGCGACGCCAGTTATGCGTTCACGTTCGTGCGCCCCGATGGTGCCCAGCTCGCCGCAATCGGCGACCTGGTGGAAACCGGACGGATCCGCCCCGTGATCGACAAGGTGTCCCCGTTCGCCGACGCCCGGGCCGCACTCGACTATCTCGAGCAGGGGCGGGCGAAAGGCAAGGTCGTGCTCCGGATGAGCGCGGACTGACGCCCCGTCAGATCCCGCCCCAGCCCGCCGCGAGGATCGCCAGCGCGGCCAATCCGGCCGTCTCCGTGCGCAGCACGCGCGGGCCCATCGACAGCGCCAGCGCGCCGGCCGCCCGCGCCGCATCTTCTTCCTGGTCCGTGAAACCGCCTTCCGGCCCGACGAGCAGGGTGACGTCGTGCGCTTGTGTCGCGCGCACCCACTGGGCAAGCGATGCGTCCGCGCGCGGGGAGAGCAGGATGCGCGTGCCGGTGGCTGGCGTCGCGAGCCAGCGGTTCGCGTCCTGCACGGGCGCGACGTCGGCCAGCCGGTTGCGTCCGCACTGCTCGGACGCGCTGACGACGACACCCTGCCAGTGCGCCAGCCGCTTGTCGGCACGGTCTCCGGACAACCGCACGACGGACCGCTGCGCCGCCAGCGGCACGATGCCGGCCGCGCCCAGCTCGACGGCCTTTTCGACGATCCAGTCCATTTTGCTGCCTTCCGGCAAGCCCTGGGCGAGCGTGACGCGGAAAGGGAGCTCCACGTCGACGGCTTCCAGCGCGAGCACCTCGGCGCTGGCGCGGCGCTTTCCGATCTCGGCGAGGCGCGCACGCACTTGGCCGCCCTCGCCATTGAACAGCACAAGCTCGTCGCCGCTCTGCTGGCGCACGACGTGCAGGTGGTGGGCGACCGCTTCCGGCAGGTCGACGACGCTGCCGGGAAGGAGCGGCTGGGGACAGTAAAAACGTGGCATGGATGGCAATCGGAACCGTTAAGGAGCGGGCATTTTAAAGCGAGGTTGTCATGCTCTGGTAAAATACCCGGTTAAGGCCAGCTCGTGCCACCGCTTCCCTATCCTCAGACCCACACATCCATGAAATCTCTGCAAACCACCACCCTGATGGCCAACGCAATTCGTGCGCTGGCGATGGACGCCGTCCAGAAGGCGAATTCCGGCCACCCCGGCATGCCGATGGGCATGGCCGAGATCGCCGTTGCGCTGTGGGACGGCCACTATCGCCACAACCCGGCCAATCCGGGCTGGATGAACCGCGACCGTTTCCTGCTGTCGAACGGCCACGGTTCGATGCTGCATTACGCACTGCTGCACCTGTCGGGTTACGACCTGTCGATGGACGACATCCGCAACTTCCGCCAGATGCATTCGAAGACCCCGGGCCACCCGGAAGTCGGCATCACCCCGGGCGTGGAAACGACCACCGGCCCGCTGGGCCAGGGCATCGCCAACGCCGTCGGCATGGCGCTGGCCGAGTGGCTGCTGGCGAAGGAATTCAACCGTCCGGGCTTCGACATCGTCGACCACCACACGTACGCGTTCCTGGGTGACGGCTGCCTGATGGAAGGCATCTCGCACGAAGTCGCGTCGCTGGCCGGCACGCTGCGCCTGAACAAGCTGATCTGGCTGTACGACGACAACGGCATCTCGATCGACGGCAAGGTGGAAGGCTGGTTCACGGACGACACGCCGCAGCGCTTCGCAGCGTACGGCTGGAACGTGATCCCGGGCGTGGACGGCCACGACGTCGCCGCCGTGGACGCGGCCATCGCGCAGGCCAAGCAGTCGGACCGTCCGACGCTGATCTGCTGCAAGACCATCATCGGCAAGGGCTCGCCGAACCTGCAGGGCGGCGACAAGGTGCACGGCGCCGCGCTGGGCGAGAAGGAAGTCGCCGCGGTGCGCGAACACCTGATCTGGGACGCCGTGCCGTTCGACATCCCGGCCCCGATCTACGAAGCCTGGGACCAGAAGCAGAAGGGCGCCGCCGTCGAAGGCGCGTGGAACGAGCTGTTCGCCGGCTACCGCGCGCAATACCCGGAACTGGCCGCCGAATTCGAGCGCCGCATGAAGGGTGAGCTGCCGGGCAAATTCGAAGAGACGCTGGCCGCCGCCATCGCGTCGACCATCGACAAGAAGGAAACCATCGCGACCCGCAAGGCGAGCCAGAACGCGATCCAGGCGCTGGCCCCGGTGCTGCCGGAATTCCTGGGCGGCTCGGCCGACCTGACCGGCTCGAACCTGACCAACTGGAAGGAATCGATCCCCGTGCGTTCGGGCACCCCGGGCAACCACATCAACTACGGCGTGCGCGAATTCGGCATGTCGGCCATGATGAACGGCATCGCCCTGCACGGCGGCTTCATCCCGTTCGGCGCCACGTTCCTGACGTTCTCGGACTACAGCCGCAACGCCCTGCGCATGGCCGCGCTGATGAAGATCCGTTCGCTGTTCGTGTTCACGCACGACTCGATCGGCCTGGGCGAAGACGGCCCGACGCACCAGTCGGTGGAACACGTCTCGTCGCTGCGCCTGATCCCGAACCTGGACAACTGGCGTCCGTGCGACACGACGGAATCGACCGTCGCCTGGGGCGCAGCCGTCCAGCGCAAGGACGGTCCGTCCACGCTGATCTTCTCGCGCCAGAACCTGCCGTTCATGGAGCGTGACGCGGCGACTGTCGCGAACATCGCCAAGGGCGGCTACGTGCTGCGCGAAGTGGCGAATCCGGCCGCGGTCCTGATCGCGACGGGTTCGGAAGTGGAACTGGCGGTGAAAGCCGCCGAAACCCTGGCTGGCCAGGGTATCCAGGTGCGTGTGGTGTCGATGCCGTCGACCGACGTGTTCGAGCGCCAGGACGCGGCCTACAAGGCTGCCGTGCTGGGCCGCGGCATCCCGCGCGTGGCCGTCGAGGCTGGTGTGACGGACTTCTGGTACAAGTACGTCGGCCTGGAAGGTGCCGTGGTGGGCATCGATACCTTCGGCGAATCGGCTCCGGCCCCGGTGCTGTTCAAGCACTTCGGCTTCACGGTCGAGAATGTCGTCGCCAAAGTGAAATCTGTCCTCCCGGCCTGAGGGATTGCACCCGCCGGACTGTGCGTACGGCGGGTTTCAAGCTATGCTTCGGTGTTAGGATTTTTTTAATCAGGAGTGAATAAATGACGATCAAAGTAGCAATCAACGGTTATGGCCGTATCGGCCGCAACGTGCTGCGCGCTTTCTACGAAGGCGGCAAGAAGCAGGACATCCAGATCGTGGCGCTGAACGATCTCGGCAACGTCGAGCACAACGCCCATCTGACCCGTTACGACACCACGCACGGCAAGTTCCCGGGCACCGTCGAAGTCGACGGCGACTACATGATCGTCAATGGCGACCGCATCCGCGTGTACGCGCAGCGCAACCCGGCCGAGCTGCCGTGGGGCGAGCTGGGCGTGGACGTCGTGCTGGAGTGCACCGGCTTCTTCACCACCAAGGAAAAAGCCTCGGCCCACCTGAAAGGCGGCGCCAAGAAGGTCATCATCTCGGCACCGGGCGGCAAGGATGTCGACGCCACCATCGTGTTCGGCGTGAACCAGGACGTGCTGAAGTCGACCGACACCGTGATCTCGAACGCATCGTGCACCACCAACTGCCTGGCCCCGCTGGTCAAGCCGCTGAACGACGCCATCGGCCTGGAAAACGGCCTGATGACCACCGTGCACGCCTACACGAACGACCAGGTCCTGACCGACGTGATGCACGAAGACCTGCGCCGCGCCCGTTCGGCCACGCAGTCGATGATCCCGACCAAGACCGGCGCCGCCGCCGCCGTCGGCCTCGTGCTGCCGGAACTG
>Ga0308166_1002371_pt1 | contig 17639 bp, 18 predicted proteins | sample PhyCR2_2_FD_202137 | JGI IMG/M metagenome (GOLD analysis project Ga0308166, IMG submission 202137) | Phyllosphere microbial communities from UC Gill Tract Community Farm, Albany, California, United States - DLSLCC.R2 | ecosystem: Host-associated > Plants > Phyllosphere > Unclassified | place... | reverse complement strand
AACATCAGCCTGACCTTCGAGGCCCTGGATGCGGCTCTTGATCAGTTCGCTGATTTCAGACGAATTAAGTTGCATGAGTGCTAACTCCTAATAGTTTCTTGATGCGTAGGGCAAGTCCTGGACGCGGAGATGGTGCGACTTCTCAGGCGACCAGCGCGTTGTGCATCTGCTGCAGCTTCGCGCGGACCGAGGTATCGAGCACTTCATCGCCGACGACCACGCGCACGCCACCGATCAGCGACGGATCGACCACGACCGTGGGGTTCAGCTTGCGGCCAAATTTCTTTTCCAGCGTGGCAACCAGCTGGGTGAGCTGGTCGGCCGAAAGTTCAAACGCGCTGTGAATCGTCGCGTCGGCGGCGCCTTCCTGTGCATTCTTGAGCACAGCAAACTGGGCACCGATTTCCGGCAGCAGGGCAACGCGGCCGTTCTCGGCCAGCATCACGATAAAGTTCTTCGCTTCAGCATTCAGCGGCGACTTGACCAGGGACGCAATCGTATCGGCCAGCTGTGCTTGCTTGACGTTCGGATTGGCAGCAAATGCCTGCACATCCGGATTGGCACCGATCTGCGCCAGTTCCGCGACGGTGGCCGACCAGGCGGCCAGGTCGCCCTGCTGGGCGACGCGGAACAGTGCTTCGGCGTAAGGGCGGGCGACGGTTGCGAGTTCAGCCATGATCAGAGCTCGGTCGACAGGCGGTTCAGCAGGTCGGCGTGGGCCGCTGCATTGACTTCGCGCTTCAGGATCTGCTCGGCACCGGCGACGGCGAGGGTAGCCACCTGGCCACGCAGTTCTTCGCGCGCGCGGGTGATCTGCTGTTCCGCGTCGGCCTTGGCACCTTCGATGATGCGTGCGGCTTCGACGGATGCCTGCTGCTTGGCTTCTTCGATGATCGCCGCGGCGCGCTTTTCGGCGTCGGCGATACGCTTGGTGCTTTCGTCACGCGTTGCAGCCAGTTCGGCGGCAATGCGCTTTTCTGCGGCGGCCATTTCAGCCTTGCCACGGTCGGCGGCTGCCAGACCATTCGCGATCCTCTCGGCGCGCTCGTCGAGCGCTTTCATCAGCGGCGGCCACACGAATTTCATCGTGAAAACAACCAGGATGAAGAAGACCACGAACTGGGCAAACAAAGTTGCATTCAAGTTCACGGTGTATTCCTTCTCACAAAAACGGATGCCGAACCTGGGGGGTTCGGCTGTTCAGAACCGAATAATGATTCGATTAGGCGTGGAACGGATTTGCGAAAGCGAACAGCATGGCGATACCGACGCCGATCAGGAATGCCGCGTCGATCAGGCCAGCCAGCAGGAACATCTTGGTCTGCAGGGTGTTCATCAGTTCAGGCTGACGTGCCGAAGCTTCCAGGTATTTGCCGCCCATCAGAGCGATACCGATACAGGCACCGATTGCACCCAGGCCGATGATCAGACCGCAAGCCAGCGCAACGTAAGAATAGTCAGTCATTAGATTTACTCCAAAAGTATGTTAAAAAATTAAAAATTTACAACTTCTTTACTACCACTATCTTGTTCGTTCTTGCGATCGCGTCTGTCAGTGGCTCTCGTGGGCCTGACCGATGTAGACCAGCGTCAGCATCATGAAAATGAATGCCTGCAGGACAACGATCAGGATGTGGAAGATCGCCCAGACCGAACCCGCAATCACGTGACCGACGAAGCCGAACGCGGTTGCCATGGAGCCCAACAGGGCGATCAACAGGAACAACAGCTCGCCGGCATACATGTTGCCGAACAGTCGCATCGCGAGCGACACGGTACGGGCTGCATATTCGATGATGTTCAACAGCAGGTTGAACGGAGCCATGTAGATGCCGAACGGTGCAGCGAACAGCTCATGCACCCAGCCACCGACGCCTTTGACTTTCAGGTTGTAGTACAGGACCACGGCCAGCACGCCCAGCGCGATACCCATGGTGCCGTTCAGGTCGGCGGTCGGGACGACGCGGTGGGTCGGGAACAGGTGCTCGACGCCGAGGACGCGGAACAGGGTCGAGAACAGGTCGACCGGGAGGAAGTCCAGCGAGTTCATCAGGGCGACCCAGACGAACACGGTCAGGGCCAGCGGCGCGATGAAGCTGCGGTCACCGTGGATGATGGATTTCGACTGGTCTTCGACCATCTCGACGATCATTTCGACGAAGGCCTGGAAACGGCCCGGCACACCCGCGGTCGCGTTGCGCGCGGCCAGCCACATGATCAGGCAGCCGACCACGCCGGCAAAGATCGACCAGAAAATGGTATCGATATTCCAGACGTGGAAATCGACGACGAAGCTCTGGTGACCTGCGGTCAGGTGGTGGAGGTGGTGCTGGATATATTCACTTGCGGTTGGCGCATGCTCTGCCGCGGTTTCTACCGTGTTCGTCATTGTTTATGCCCAAATAATAAAATGATGTAACTTTTCAGCGCCACGATGAACCCGCCCAGCAGGGCCAGCCAGTTCAGGCCGTGGTACAGCCGCGCCGTTGCGTACAGCAGCGCAAGCGTTAAAGCAATCTTTACAAATTCCCAGATGAAAAATGTGGCAGGGTTTGGACCGCCCATTTTTTGTGAACTGGCGAACAGGCGAAACGCCATGATGCCATTGGGCACGACACAACACATCCCGCCAAGTACCGCCGAAAACATCGCAGCCCACCCCCCAAGCAGTCCGGCGATCACGCCGGCCACAAGTGTTGCCAGGATTTGCAGGGAGACCAAGCGCAGCATTTTTCTGTTCTTTTCGCGCCAGCCGTAGTGGAACCGTGTAACGGTATGGTAATTACATGAATCAGCGGGATTATAAGGTGTTATCGGAGCCATAGTCAAACTCTTCGCTCCGCGCGCCCGCTTATATCGGGTGTAAAAACGACAAAATAAATTACCTGGAAACTGTTAAATTTCCTACGAAATGTTGTGTATTTGCGACTGTTGAGCCCGGTAAACCGATAGTTCCGGCCATGCATATACCGGCCGGCGCAGCCTGGTAGCGCGACCAGGGGCATGCTCACCGCCCTGCTCGATTTGCACCGCGGCAGTGAGGACGCTGTGCGCTGGGAGTGCGTGGCGCGTCGCCGTGGTGCATCCGTTGTGGATAAAAAAAATGCCGGGCGCGTGCCCGGCATCGGTGAAAACGTCGCGGCGTCAGGCGCGCAGGCGCGCAAGCACGGTGTCGAGGACGTCGAGGTCGGCGAAGTCGATGATCATCTGTCCCTTGCCCTTCGGCCCCATCTTGAACACGACGGGCGTCGCCAGGCGGTCCGACAGTTCTTCCTCGAGGCGCACGATGTCGCCCGATTTTTCCTTCTGGCGCGCCGCGACCGGCGGTGCGTTCTGCTCTTCCAGCGCGCGCGCGACCAGCTTTTCCGTCTCGCGCACGGACATGCGCTTGGCAATCACCTGGTTCGCCAGCGCGATCTGGCTGGCCGCGTCGACGGCCAGCAGCGCGCGTGCATGTCCCATGTCGATGTCGCCCGCCATCAGCATCGTCTGCACCGGTTGCGCCAGGTTCACGAGGCGCAGCAGGTTCGACACGGCGCTGCGCGAGCGGCCGACGGCGTGCGCCGCCTGCTCGTGGGTAAAACTGAATTCCGAGATCAGGCGCGCGATGCCCTGCGCTTCTTCCAGCGGGTTCAGGTCTTCGCGCTGGATGTTCTCGATCAGCGCCATCGCGGCGGCGTTCTGGTCGTCCACGTCGCGCACGAGGACGGGGATCTCGTCCAGTCCCGCCAGCTGGGCCGCGCGGAAGCGGCGTTCGCCGGCGATAATCTCGTAGCGCGCGCCGGACGGCGATACGTCGACGGGCCGCACGAGCACCGGCTGCATGATGCCCTGGGATTTGATCGACGCGGCCAGCTCGGCCAGCGAACCGTCGTCCATGCGCGTGCGCGGCTGGTACTTGCCGGCCTGGATCTGACCGACCGGCAGCAGGGACGGCGCACCGCTTGGCGCGGCCGGCGTCTCGGGAGCGTCTCCACCCAGCAGCGCGTCGAGACCGCGGCCGAGTCCTTTGAGTTTTTTGGTTGCCATGACGTTGATAAGTTCTGGTTACATAGTCTTGATGCGCTCGACCATCTCGGCACCGAAGGCGATGTAGGCCTGCGCGCCTTTCGAGGATGGATCGAACGTGACGCCCGGGATGCCGTACGACGGCGCTTCCGCCAGGCGCACGTTGCGCGGGATGATCGTCTTGAACACCTTGTCGCCGAAATGCTGCTCGAGCTGGGCCGACACCTGCTGCGACAGGGTCATGCGCGGATCGAACATCACACGCAGCAGGCCGATGATGCGCAGATCATGGTTCAGGTTCGCATGCACCTTCTTGATCGTGTTCACGAGATCGGACAGGCCTTCGAGCGCGTAATACTCGCACTGCATCGGGATGATGACGCCGTGCGCGGACACGAGGCCGTTCAGGGTCAGCATCGACAGCGCGGGCGGGCAGTCGATCAGGATGAAGTCGTAGTCGCCGTCGACCTTGGCCAGCGCTTCTTTCAGGCGGCGCTCGCGGTTTTCCAGTTCGACCATCTCCACTTCGGCACCGGCCAGTTCGCGGTTGGCGGGCAGGACGTCGAAGCGCCCTGCTTCGCTGCGCAGGCGCGCCGTGGCCACGTCGGCCTCGCCCAGCAGCACCTCATAGATGGACGAGGTCAGCCCCGCCTTGTTGATGCCCGCGCCCATGGTGGCATTGCCCTGCGGGTCGAGGTCGACCAGCAGCACGCGCTGGTTCAGCCTGGCGAGACCGGCGGACAGGTTCACGCTGGTGGTGGTCTTGCCGACCCCGCCCTTCTGGTTTGCTACGCAAAAAATTTTCGCCATGTATGCCTTTAACTGTCATACGGTTAATACCATTAAAACGGTTTATACGATTTATATGGTAATAACGGTATAAACTGTTTATACAGTTTATATTCTTGTGCCGGGACGGTAATGTTCGCGCGATTGTTTCACGTGGAACGTTCGATGAATACCAGGTGACGCTCGGCGCCCAGTCTCGGTACATCCAGCGGTTCCACCTTGTCGACCTTCCACTCTGCGGGTAACCGTTCCTGTTCGTCTTTCGGGGCCACCCCTTTCAGGGCGATATAGCGTCCGCCGTCTGCCAGCAGGTGCGAAGACCAGTTGACGAAATCCGACAGGTCGGCAAAAGCACGCGAGGTGATGACGTCGAATTTGTCGCTCACCTGCAGTTGCTCCACTCGTGCCGTGTACACCGTGACGTTGGCCAGGCCCAGTTCCGCCTTCACCTGCGTAAGAAACGCCGTTTTTTTATGGACCGTGTCGATCATCGACACTTTCATGTCTGGCCGTACGATTGCCAGCACGATGCCCGGCAGACCGCCGCCGGAACCCACGTCCAGCACGTTATGCGCGGCCGCGAAGGCCGGCACGGCGGCCAGCGAATCCAGCAGATGGTGCGTGACCATCTGCATCGGGTCGCGCAGCGACGTCAGGTTATAGACGGCGTTCCACTTGAACATCAGGGCCAGGTAATTCATCAGCTTGTCCTGCTGGGCCGGACTCACGTCGAGACGCATCGCGGCAATGCCCTCGCCCAGCACGGCGGACAAGGCCGCTCGATCGAAATTCTTCATGCGGCCGATTCCTCGCTCGGGGCACTGGTAAAGCCTTTGGCGCCGCGTTTTTTCAGGTGCACGAGCAGCAACGAAATTGCCGCCGGCGTCACGCCAGAAATGCGCGAGGCCTGGCCCAGCGTCTCCGGACGCTGTTTATCCAGCTTCTGACGCACTTCGATCGACAGCGCCGCGATCTCGAGATAGTTCAGGTTCTCGGGCAATTTCAGATTTTCATAGTGATCGTGGCGTTCGACTTCGCGCGCCTGGCGGTCGATATAGCCCGAATACTTCAGCTGGATCTCGACCTGCTCCTTCACGGCCGGATCTGCCACGCCTGGGCCGCCCAGCGCCTGGCCGTCGACGCCCTGCAGCGTGACCAGCTTGTCGTACTCGACACCCGGGCGGCGCAGCAGGTCCGCCAGGTTGTATTCGCGCTCGATCGCTTGGCCGATCACGCGTTCGGACTCGGCCGCGGCAAGGATGCGCGGATTCACCCAGGTCGCGCGCAGGCGTTCCAGTTCGCGTGCGACGGCTTCGCGTTTGCGCTCGAACGCTTCCCACTGCGCATCGCCGACGACGCCCAGTTTGCGGCCGATCTCCGTCAGGCGCATGTCCGCATTGTCTTCGCGCAGCGACAGACGGTATTCCGCGCGGCTCGTGAACATGCGGTAAGGCTCCGCGACGCCCTGCGTCGTGAGGTCGTCGACGAGCACGCCGAGATAGGCTTCCGAACGCGACGGCGTCCAAGCCTCACGGCCTTGCGTCTGCAGCGCCGCATTGATACCGGCCAGCATGCCCTGGGCCGCCGCTTCTTCGTAGCCGGTGGTGCCGTTGATCTGGCCGGCGAAGAACAGGCCCTGGACGGCCTTCGTCTCCAGCGACGCCTTCAGGCCGCGCGGGTCGAAATAATCGTATTCGATCGCATAGCCGGGACGCAGGATGAACGCGTTTTCCAGGCCGCGCATCGAACGCACCAAGGCCAGCTGCACGTCGAACGGGAGGCTCGTCGAGATACCGTTCGGATAGAACTCGTTCGTGGTGAGACCTTCCGGCTCGAGGAAGATCTGGTGCGATTCCTTGGCCGCGAAGCGGTGGATCTTGTCTTCGATCGACGGGCAATAGCGTGGGCCGACGCCCTCGATCACGCCCGTGTACATCGGGCTGCGGTCGAGACCGTTACGGATGATGTCGTGCGTCTGCGCATTCGTGTGCGTGACCCAGCACGGCAGCTGCTTGGGGTGCATCGCGGCATTCCCCATATACGAAAACACGGGGACCGGATCGAGGTCGCCCGGCTGTTCCGTCATCACGGAGAAGTCGATGCTGCGGCCATCGATGCGCGGCGGCGTGCCCGTTTTCAGGCGGCCCTGCGGCAGCTTCAATTCCTTCAGGCGCGACGACAGCGACACGGCAGGCGGATCGCCCGCACGGCCGGCCGAGTAATTCTGCAAACCGACGTGGATCTTACCGTCGAGGAAAGTACCCGCCGTCAGCACGACGGCGCGCGCACGGAAGCGCAAGCCGATTTGCGTGACGGCGCCAACGACGCGGTCGCCTTCGACCATCAGGTCGTCGACGGCCTGCTGGAACAGCCACAAATTCGGCTGGTTTTCCAGGCGCGAGCGGATCGCCTGTTTGTACAGCATGCGGTCGGCCTGGGCACGCGTGGCACGCACTGCCGGGCCCTTCGAGGAGTTCAGGATACGGAACTGGATACCGGCTTCGTCGGTGGCGATGGCCATCGCGCCGCCCATGGCGTCCACTTCCTTGACGAGGTGGCCCTTGCCGATGCCGCCGATGGACGGGTTGCAAGACATCGCGCCCAGGGTTTCGATGTTATGAGTGAGCAACAGGGTCTTCTGGCCCATGCGCGCGGACGCGAGCGCCGCTTCGGTGCCGGCATGGCCGCCGCCAACGACGATCACGTCGAATTCAGTCGGAAATAGCATGATGGAGTGTGTTGCGAGGAGGATTAAGAAGGGATTATAGATTCTTTTTTCCATGCGGCTTCGGCTCGGCCGCGAAAACGACGATTTGTTTCACGTGAAACAATGCTGTGTTAGGCTTTTCGCCACACTCATTCGACCTTGCCGCCATGCCGAAACGCCGTCCTCTCAGCTGTCTCCTGCTCGCCGCCAGCGCCACCGTCAGCGCATATCCACGCTCGGATCTGCCGTCGACCACGTTCAGCCACAAGGACTGGGAACTTGTCTGTGACAACACGAGAACCTGTCGCGCAGCCGGCTACAATGAAGAAGACGACGGTCCGAACACCACCATCCTGTTGACGCGCGCTGCCGGACCGAACCAGCCGATCAAGGTCGAGCTGCAGCTGGCGGAAGATGAACGCCATCCGGCCCCCGACCAGCTTGCGATGAGCATCGACGGCCGCGCCGTCGGCATCGTCCGCATCGAACCGACATCGTCCACGCTCACGCTGAGCGATGCGCAAATGCGTGCACTACTGCCGGCCCTGCTGAAGGACGGGCGCATCGCCTGGACCGGCCAGGGCACGACATGGACTATCTCGACGGCGGGCGCGAATGCCGTGCTCCTCAAGATGGACGAATTCCAGGGCCGGCTCGATACGCTTGGCGCGCTGGTGCGGAAGGGCAGCAAACCGGAATCAAGTGTCCTGCCACCATTGCGCGCGCCAGAGATCGAGGCGGGGCCGGTCAGCCAGGACAAGAACCCCATCAAGCTTACCCCGGCGCAGACCCGCGAGATCAAGACCGCATTGCGCAAGACCGTGAAGGAAGGCGATTGCGAACTGCTGGACTCGGCGTCCGAAACGGCGGGCCAGCTCGAGGTGCGTCCGCTCACAAAGGACAAACTGCTCGCGTCGCACACCTGCTGGATCGCCGCATACAATACGGGCGACGGCTACTGGGTCGTCAATAAGACGCCGCCCTACTCGGCCGTCCTCGTCACCACGTCCGCCACGGATTACGATGACGGCGTTATTACCTCGTTCCAGAAAGGACGTGGCATTGCCGACTGCGTGGCAACCGCGGCCTGGACATGGGACGGCCGCACGTTTGCCCAGACCTCCGACAAAACATCCGGCATGTGCCGCCAGTTCACGCCCGGCGGCGCATGGGACTTACCGACGCTCGTGACAAACGTCCGAAAGCCGCGTTGACTGTTCCACGTGAAACAATCACCAGCCCAGCCGCTTGAACGTGTCGAACGCCGTCTTTACGATCAGCAGCCCGACGACGACGAGGAACAGCTTGCGCACGAAGCCGCTGCCATGCTTCAGCGCGAGCCGTGTCCCGACCAGTGAGCCCGCGATCTGGCACACGGCCATCAGCAGGCCAAGCTGCCACAGCAGATGGCCGCTGTAGCCGAACCAGATCAGCGCCGAGATATTGCAGGCGACGTTGACAATCTTCGCCGCCGCCGACGCGCTGAGGAAGTCGAACCCGAAGAAGCGGACGAACAGGAAGATCAGGAAGCTGCCGGTGCCGGGACCAAAGAAGCCGTCATAGAAACCGATGGCGGCGCCGATACCCATCGCCAGCAGCCGCTCCTTCATGCCGCTGTGGGCCGGCGCATGCACGGCGCCCAGGTCTTTCTTCTTGTACGTGTACACGGCCACCGCCACGAGGATCAGCGGTAGCAGACTCCTGACGAAATCGCCCGGCACGCGGGTCACCGTCCACGCACCGATGAACGACAGCGCGAATGCGGCGAGGGCCGCCGGCGCCGCCGTGCTCCAGGCGACCGTCACACGCCGCGAATATTTGACGGCGGCGACCGAAGTGCCAAACATCGCGGCCAGCTTGTTCGTACCCAGTAGCGTCGCCGGTACCTCACGAGGGAACATGGCGAACATCGCCGGGATCTGGATCAATCCTCCCCCACCGACGACAGCATCCACGAGACCGGCAACGAAGGCCGCGACGGCCAGCAGGGCAAAATCGAACATGTTGAATCACGCGTAAAAGCGCTATTGTAGTCCGACACCCTTGTTGCGACGCAACAAACTCAGACGGCCGCCGCCCGCCCCTCTTCCAGGAATTGCAGCAGCAGGCGGTTGACCTCGCCGGCTGCAGTCAGCTGCAGCCAGTGATCCGCGCCGCGGATGCGCTCGAAACGAAATTCGCCGTCGACGTAGTGGGCAGAGTCGCGCATCTGCTTTTCGCCCAGGGCCGGGTCACGGTCGCTCCACAAGCCCATCACGGGCACCTTGACCTGGCGGTGTCCGCGCGGCAGGGCGAGACTCAGGTTGGCGCGGTAATAGTTCAGGGCGGCCGTCAGGCGTCCCGGCGGGGACAGGTCGCGCTTCCAGTGGTCGGCCTGGCCGGGCTCGTCCGTGAACTGGCGCATGATGAACCAGTCGGCGGCGCGCAGCGTATGCTCGGCGATGCCCGGCATGATGAAGCCGAGGATATAAGTCATGCGCAAGCGCTGCAGGATGCCGGCGCGGGCGATGGCGTACGGATGGCCGGTGGACATCGCCACGTAGCGGTGCACGCGCTCCGGTGCCAGCGCAGCGATCTGCCAGCCGATGATGCCGCCCCAATCGTGGCCGACGAGGAAAACTTTATCGATGTGCAGGGCGTCGAGCAGGCCCAGCACGTCGCCGCGCAACTTGTCCATCGTGTAGTCGAAGACGCCGCCCGGCGCGTCGCTGCGGCCGTAGCCGCGCAGGTCGGGCGCCAGCACGCGGAAGCCCGCGGCGGCCAGGACGGGAACCTGCTTGCGCCAGACGAGGTGCGTGTCGGGAAAACCGTGCAAGAGCAGCACGGCCGGTCCCTGCCCCGTCGTCGTCGTGTGGATGCGGATGCCGTTCACGTCCAGCATGAGGGATTCGTCGATCACGTGCGTCTCCTTGAAACCGGAGCATGGAGCACCGCCGCGATCTCGCCGACGATACCCCGGCGGAACAACAACACGCAGGCAACAAAGATGAGGCCGGTGACGATGCCCACCGATTCTCCGAGTGATGCGAACCATTCTACATGCGTCTTCTCGGCCAGGAAGTTCCCCAGGTCGCCCAGCTTGTTTTCCAGCGCGACGATGAGGAAGGCGCCGAGGATCGGGCCCGCGAGGGTGCCCATGCCGCCGACCAGGGTCATCAGGATGACGAGACCGGACATCGTCCAGTGCACGTCCGTCAGCGTCTCGAAGCCGAGCACGACTGTCTTGGTCGCGCCCGCCAGGCCGGCCAGCGCGGCCGACAGCACGAAGGCGACGAGCTTGTAGCGATCGACGTCGTAACCCAGAGAAATGGCGCGCGCCTCGTTTTCCTTGATCGCCTTCAGGACTTGCCCGAACGGCGAATGCACCGTGCGCACGATCAGGGCAAAGCCGGCCACGCAGATCGCCAGCACGACGTAGTACAAGGTCAGGTCGTTGCCCAGGTCGATGCTGCCCAGCAGCCGGCCGCGCGGGACGCCCTGCAGCCCGTCCTCGCCATGCGTGAACGGCGCGCGCAGCGCGGCGAAATACACCATCTGCGCGAGCGCCAGGGTGATCATCGAAAAATAGATGCCCTGGCGCCGGATGGCCAACAGCCCCATGACGAAACCCAGCGCCGCGGCCGCCAGCACGCCCAGCACGAGCGCCGCCTCGAACGGCAAGCCGAGCACCGCCAGCGCGTGGCCCGTGACGTAGCCGGCGCCGCCGAAGAACGCCGCATGGCCAAACGACAGCAGCCCCGTGTAGCCGATCAGGAGGTTGAAGGCGCAGGCGAACAGCCCGAAGCACAGCAGCTTCATCAGGAAGATCGGGTAGCCCACGAACGGGGCCGCCAGCGCCACCAGCAGTGCGAGGCCGTAGCCGAGTGTTCTGTTCATGGTCATCGCCTCATTTTTCTTTGCCGAACAGGCCGGCGGGACGCAGCAGCAGCACGATCACCATCACGACGAACACGACCACTTCCGACGCCTCCGGATAAAACACGCGCGTCAGCCCCTCGATGACGCCCAGCGCCAGGCCGGTGACGATGGAACCGAGGATCGACCCCATGCCGCCAATCACGACGACGGCGAACACGACGATGATCAGATTGGACCCCATCAACGGCGTGACGTTGATGACGGGCGCCGCCAGCACGCCGGCAAAGCCCGCCAGCGCGACGCCGAAGCCGTAGGTCAATGTCACCATCAACGGGACGTTGACGCCGAACGCTTCGACCAGTTTCGGGTTCTCCGTGCCCGCGCGCAGGTAGGCGCCCAGCCGCGTTTTTTCGATCGTGAACCAGGTCGCCAGGCACACGACGAGGGAGGCGAACACGACCCACGCGCGATAATTCGGCAGGATCATGAAGCCGAGGTCGGTGGCACCGGACAGCGCTTCCGGCACGTCGAGCGTCTGGCCGGACACGCCGAAGAACGAACGGAACACGCCTTCCAGCAGCAAGGTGATGCCGAAGGTCAGCAGCAGGCCGTACAGGTGATCGAACTTGTAGAGCCAGCGCAGCATCGTCTTTTCGAAAAGGATGCCGAACACGCCGACGATGAGTGGCGCCAGCACGAGCATCGCCCAGTAGTTCAGCCCGAACGACGTGACGCCGATGTACGCGGCGAACGCGCCCATCATGTACAGCGCGCCGTGCGAGAAATTGATCACGTTGAGCAGGCCGAAGATGACGGCCAGGCCCAGCGACAGCATCGCGTAGAACGAACCGTTCACCAGGCCCAGCAGCAGCTGGCTCATCATCGCCTGCAGGGGGACGCCGAAAATTTCCATATGACGCGCTTACGCCAGGTTCACTTCCACGCCGCGCACTTGGTCTCGGCCTTGGTCGTGTACGCCTGGGCGCCCGGGATCGTGGCCACGACCTTGTAGTAATCCCACGGCGCCTTCGACTCGGCCGGCTTTTTCACCTGCATCAGGTACATGTCGTGCACCATGCGGCCGTCCGGACGGATCTCGCCATTCTTCGTGAACATGTCGTTGATCTTGGTCTTTTTCAGCTGGGCCATGACCTTGTCGCCATCGTCGGTGCCGATCGCCTTGACGGCGTTCAGGTAGTTCATCGCAGCGGAATAATCGGCCGCCTGCAGCGACGACGGCTCCTTCTTCATCTTCGCGAAGTATTTTTTCGCCCACGCACGGGTGTCGTTGTTCATGTCCCAGTACCACGCGTCCGTCAGGTAGAGCCCCTGCGTGGTCTGCAGCCCGAGGGTGTGGATGTCGTTGATGAACACGAGCAGCCCCGCGATCTTCATCTTGCTCGTCAGGCCGAATTCCTTCGCCGCCTTGACCGAGTTGATGAAGTCGCCGCCGGCATTCGCCAGCCCCAGCACCTGCGCTTTCGACGACTGCGCCTGCAGCAGGAACGACGAAAAGTCGGACGCGCCCAACGGATGCTTCACACTGCCCAGCACGGTGCCGCCATTCGCCTTGACGACGTCGGTCGTGTCCTTTTCCAGCGACTGGCCGAACGCGTAGTCGGCCGTGAGGAAATACCAGCTCTTGCCGCCCTGCTTCACGATCGTTGCGCCCGTGCCGCGGGCGAGCGCGACCGTGTCGTACGCGTAGTGCACGGTGTACGGCGAGCACTGTTCGTTGGTCAGTTGCGCACTGCCGGAACCGATGGCGATAAAGACTTTTTTCTTTTCCGCCGCGACCTTGGCCATTGCCAGGGCCGCACCGGAGTTGGTGCCGCCGATCAGCATGTCGACGCCCTGCTGGTCGAACCATTCACGCGCCTTGCTGGCGGCGATGTCCGGCTTGTTCTGGTGGTCGGCGACGATGAACTGGATTTTTTTACCGTTGATGGCGCCGCCAGCATCCGCGATCGCCATGCGCACGGCTTCGGCGCCGCCATTGCCGTCGATGTCCGAATACACGCCCGATAAATCCGTGATCATGCCGATTTTGATGGTGTCGCCCGAGATCTGGGCCAGTGCCGGCATGGACAAACCGGCCGCGAAGGTGGCGGCGGCAAAGGCAATCGCTGTTTTCATGTGGTCTCCGTTGTCGATGATCAAACGCCCAGCAGCTCGGTCAATGCCGGCATGCTGGCCTGCAGCTCCGCGGCCGCGATCGTCGTGACGATGCGGCCGTGTTCCATGACGTAAAACCGGTCCGCCAGCGGCGCCGCGAACCGGAAATTCTGTTCCACCATGACGATCGTGTAACCCTTCGCCTTGAGGGTCGTGATCATCTTCGCCAGCGCCTGCACGATCACGGGGGCCAGCCCTTCCGAGATCTCGTCCAGCAGCAACAGGCGCGCGCCCGTGCGCAGGATGCGTGCGACGGCCAGCATCTGCTGCTCGCCGCCGGACAGCCGCGTGCCCTGGCTGTGGCGCCGTTCGACCAGGTTCGGGAACATTTCGTAGATCTCGGCGACGCTCATGCCAGGCTCGCGGCCGGCCAGCTGCGGCGGCAACATCAGGTTTTCCTCGGCCGACAGCGATGCGAAAATGCCGCGCTCTTCCGGGCAATAGCCGATGCCGAGGTGGGCGATGCGGTGCGTGGGCAGGCGGATCGCCTCGACGCCGTTGACCTTGATCGACCCGCTGCGCGCGCCCGTCAGGCCCATGATGGCGCGCAAGGTGGTCGTACGGCCCGCGCCGTTGCGGCCCAGCAGGGTGACGACTTCGCCCGGCTGCACGGTCAGGCTGACGCCGTGCAGGATGTGCGATTCGCCATACCAGGCTTGCAGGTTCTCGATCTCCAGTGCCGGCGTCATCCGTGTGCTCCCGCCAGGTTGTTGTCGGCGCTCCCCATGTACGCTTCGATGACTTGCGGATTGCGCGACACGTCCGCGTAACTGCCCTCCGCCAGCACGGCGCCCCGCTGCAGCACGGAAATGCGGTCGCAGATGCCGGAGACGACGTTCATGTTGTGTTCCACCATCAGGATCGTGCGGCCGCTCGCCACTTTCTTGATCAGCGCCGTCACGCGGTGCACGTCTTCGTGGCCCATGCCTTGTGTCGGCTCGTCCAGCAGCATGAGTTCCGGCTCCATGCCGAGCGTCGTCGCGATCTCGAGCGCGCGCTTGCGGCCGTACGGCAGGTCGGCCGTGATGGTGTCGGCAAACTGTTCCAGGTCGACTTCGGCCAGCAAGGCCATGGCGCGGTCGTCGAGCTGGTTCAGGGTCTTTTCGCTGCGCCAGAAGTGAAAACTGGTGCCGAGGGCGCGCTGCAGGCCGACGCGCACATTTTCCAACACGGTGAGATGAGGAAACACGGCCGAGATCTGGAACGAGCGGATGATGCCCATGCGTGCGATCTGCGCCGGTTTGAGCGAGGTGATGTCGGTGCCGTTGAACAGGATGCGGCCGGCGGACGGAGAAAGAAATTTCGTCAGCAGGTTGAAGCACGTCGTCTTGCCGGCGCCATTGGGCCCGATAAGCGCGTGGATATGGCCACGCTGCACCTGCAGACTCACCTGGTTGACGGCCGTAAAACCCTTGAATTCCTTCGTCAGATCACGTGTTTCCAGAATGACGTCCGGCATTGCGTCTCCCCGCTTTCGTCCATTCAAGCTTTACAAATCATACACACTTTTGGAACTCGTCAAGATACAGCACGCGGCAGGCGGATCGCCCTGCGCTACGTCATGACGGCGCGCAAACCCGTTGTGCAAAAACGCACTATGACCACGTGCGGTCGAGCAGCGCCGCCGTCTTTTCGGCAATCATCAGGGTCGGAGAATTCGTGTTGCCGGACGTAATCGTCGGCATGATGGACGCGTCGACGACGCGCAACCCTTTGACGCCTTTGACCCGCAGTTCACCGTCGACGACGGCGAGCGGATCGTCCATTTTTCCCATGCGGCAGGTGCCGACGGGGTGGAAAATCGTCGTGCCGATGAGGCTGGCCGCTTCCGCCAGTTCTTCCTCCGTGCGGTAGTGCGGCCCCGGCTTGAATTCTTCCGGGCGGTATTGCGCCAGCGCAGGCGCCGCGACGATGCGCCGGGTCAGCGCCAGTGCGTCGGCCGCCACCTTGCGGTCTTCCGGCGTGCTGAGATAGTTCGGCGATATTTTCGGCGGCGCGTAACTATCGTTCGCCGCCAGCCGGACGTGCCCCCGCGCCGTCGGCCGCAGGTTGCACACGCTGGCAGTAAAAGCCGGAAAACCGTGCAGCGGATCGCCGAATTTTTCCAGGGACAGCGGCTGCACGTGGTATTCGAGGTTCGGCGTCGCCTGGCCGGGATCGGACCGTGCGAACGCACCCAGCTGCGATGGCGCCATCGACATCGGCCCGCTCTGGAACAGCAGATATTGCACGCCGATTTTCATCTTGCCGTACCACGACGCGGCGCTCGTATTGAGCGAACGGGCGCCTGTGATGCGGTAGACCATGCGCAGCTGCAAATGATCCTGCAAATTTTCGCCGACGCCGGGCGCATCGACGACGGGGGTGATCCCATGCCGATGCAGCAAAGCGGCGGGCCCGATGCCGGACAATTGCAGGATGTGCGGCGAGCCGATGGCACCGGCGGCCAGCAGGGTTTCGCGCCGCGCCGTCGCCGTGAATGCCCGACCGCCGCCCGTGAATTGCACACCGCGGCAGACAGCGCCCTGCTCCGTCTGCGCGATCAACAGCTTTTCGACATGACAACCCGTCATGATCGTCAGGTTCGGCCGCGTGGAAGCTGGCCGGAGAAACGCTTTCGCCGTGTTCAGCCGGATGCCGCGCCGCTGGTTGACTTCGAAATAGGCACAGCCTGCGTTGTCGCCGCCGTTGAAATCGTCGACTTTCGGGATGCCCGTCTGGTGGGCCGCTTCGCGGAATGCGTCGAGGATCTCCCAGGACAGCCGCTGGCGCTCCACTCGCCATTCGCCACCGCTGCCGTGGATGGCGCTGGCGCCGCCATGATGGTCTTCGCTTGCCTTGAAAATAGGCAGGACCTGATCCCAGCGCCAGGAGGCGTCGCCCGTGATGGCGGCCCAGCGGTCATAGTCCTCGGCCTGGCCGCGCATGTAGATCATGCCGTTGATCGACGAACTGCCGCCCAAGACTTTACCGCGCGGATAGATCAGCGCTCGCCCCGCGAGACCGGGATCCGCTTCCGTTTTATACAACCAGTCCGTGCGCGGATTGCCGATGCAGTACAGATAGCCGACGGGGATGTGGATCCACAGGTAATCGTCCTTGCCGCCGGCCTCGATCAGCAGCACATGCACGTCGGGCCTGCGTGTCAGGCGATTGGCCAGCACGCAACCGGCGGTGCCGGCCCCGACAATGATGACATCGAATTCCCCTGCGGACTCCATGGACCCTCGCATCGTGATTCGGTTGAGCAAGCTTACCAGATGATCAAGCTCAACAAGGGGTCGCTGGGCTGTGGATAAGCGTATGAATATCCACAGGTACGAAATGTGAGGAAGATCGGTTTTTCGCACGGTCCGGATTTTTATCCAGTTTTGCCACAAGGCACATACAAGACCAGCCCACCGGCTTATGCGAACCGTAAACGTTTGATGTTGTGGAAAAAACCCGGCTTATCCACAGAAGAGTGGCACCGTTAACTATTACCATTATTCTGTATACAAGCTTTTGGTTGTAAACCTGACGAGCCGCCTTGAAAGCTGCGGCCCTGTCGAAAAAAAATTTTTCGTCGTCGATCCCGACATCGTTCTGCTCAACAAAAAAAATCGACCGACTCCGGATGCGTCCATCACCACAACACCTGCCCGACGTCGACCAGGCCAGCTGCCGACGGCCCCCAAACTCCCTGTTTCCGGGCCTTTTGTGGATAAGCTGCTGAATATCCACAGGATCGAATGTGCGGAACTGCCACGAAAGTCGATCTCGAATTTTTTTTCCAGTTTTGGTCCTCGACAGAAACAAGGTTTGTTCGACCGCTTTCGACACACGTAAACCCTTGAGCTTGTGGAAAAAATCCCGTTTATCCACAGTTCAGCCGGCGTTTACTATCATTACTATCCTTTCTTTCTATCCAAGTTAACTAAAGAAGGACAACTCGCCCGGCAGCGATCGACGGCGAAGCAGGCACGACGCGAACGCTCTTCTGTCTGCAAAAAAAAGAAACTGAACGCCGTCACATCCAAAAAAGCTAGCGCAACCACTGCTCGACTGCCGTCTGTCTACAGAAAGAACGTCATGCCGACGTCGCAACCGAAGCCGATGCAAC
>Ga0308166_1002366_pt1 | contig 17657 bp, 14 predicted proteins | sample PhyCR2_2_FD_202137 | JGI IMG/M metagenome (GOLD analysis project Ga0308166, IMG submission 202137) | Phyllosphere microbial communities from UC Gill Tract Community Farm, Albany, California, United States - DLSLCC.R2 | ecosystem: Host-associated > Plants > Phyllosphere > Unclassified | place... | reverse complement strand
ATTCACTATGAAAATCCCAAAGTAATATGCGGTGCCTTAGCGTTATGGGAAGACAAAGTATTACTCTGTCGTCGTGCGATTGAACCTCGTTATGGTTTGTGGACATTACCTGCTGGTTATATGGAATTGTTCGAAACCATGGAACAAGGTGCAGCACGTGAAACTCGTGAAGAAGCAGAAGCCGAGATAGAAATAGAACAACTTTATTGTATGTACAATATTCCTCGTATTGGTCAAATTTATGTTCTTTTCAAAGCACAGCTGAAAGATGGCATTTTTGGTGCAGGTGAAGAAAGTATCGAAAGTCGTCTGTTTGAAGAACACGAAATTCCATGGGGTGAGCTTGCCTTCCCTAGCGTCGAACACACACTAAGACATTATTTTGAAGATCGTAAGAAACAAGTATTCCCAACCCATCTTGAAACTTTGGGGACTCGTTTAGACCATACAGGTTAATCACTTGAATCATAAAAAAGACCGCTCTCGCGGTCTTTTTTTATATGTTTTTTATTTTTTAAGATCTAGTCTTAATCTGATAACAATCAGCGGTTCTAAGTGTTACAGTTCCAGCCATACGCTGACCTAAAGCTTTTTCAGCCTCAGTCGGAGCAGGTGAAATATCTTTAATATTATTATATACCTGCTGATAGAAAGCATATGGATTTAACCATGAAACTGTCTTGTTATCATAGGTAGTAAGGTTCGCACCACTGACCTGCCCTTGTAATAAATTCGCAACGTTAATTTTTGCGCCACTTACAAGTAAAGTTTGGCTACCAGTTTGAGAAGTACTTTGAACAACATTTGAATTTAGGCCTACTACAATGCCATTTAAATTCCCTAATTGAGGCACCCCAAAAATCATTCTTACTGTAATTGACTTATCATTGGTGGCCGACTCTGTTCCTCCAGTTGTGCCAATTCTGTACTGCTGAACCCCATTGTTATCAATTAAACTCGTATTTGAAACCACTCCACACTGACCAGACATGTCTGTAGCAGTAGCATTAGGTTTAATATCTGTTCTAATGTCTCCATTTTCATCAACTACAATACCCAAATCAATAGGTGCAATTCCTGCTGTATCAAATTTAAAGTTTAAAGTTGCATATAATGGGAAAATATAAGTTTGACCAGATTTGACATTATTAGCTGTTTTAAAGATCTGATTAGACAAATAGCTCGCAGGGCTTACCTTATAAATATCCATAGAACCATTATAACTTTGGTTATCAATACTTTGTTTCCATAAAGCATATTGCTGAGGATTAGGAGTTTTAGTATTTGTTAAACCGAAATATGAACTATCACGTCCTGCAATAAGTGAATCATTCAATAATTTGCCTTGATAAATCACTAAATCTTCATTTGTATTGCTAGAAGTTTTTAAACGGAATGGTTGTGTTGATTTAATTTCTGTCTGTATTGGATCAAGCCAAGTAGTTTGCGAGTCTGCAACCATTTGAGTTGGCTTAGATTTCGTCAAAACATTTAATACTGCACTAATTGCTAACTGGCTTGTAATTGTACTCGTTCCTTTCCATTGTAAGCCATAACCAAATGTATATCCCCGACGATCAGATAGTAAGAATAAATTACCAAACATATGTTGGGTATTAGCGCTATTTTTTGGGCAATCTGCTAAATTAGTTAAATTACATCCATAGAAATTTTCAGATATTAAATTAGGCTCAGCCAAAGTAATATAATCTGATTGATATAACCCTACTAAACTTAAGTGTGCCAACCGCGTTACCAATTCAAAAGCTTGCGTATCTGATACTGGACTTACATCTAACCATGGTTTCAAAATATTGGCATAAGCACCATTTTTCCATTCTGCAGCTGTAATATTTTGAACTAAAATATTTAAAGTGTTTTTCTTCTCATCGGTAAATTGGGTTGGCTGCAAATCACCAGCAACATTATCTCCCCTCTCTAAGCCAATACTTTGAAAGAGTTTTACCAATGCCATTGCAACCTGCACTGTAGGATCATTCTGGTTAAGTGATGTTGGAGTTTGGCCAGTTAATCCTATTGCCATATCCATGACTTTCAAGCGTGGGGGAACAGTCATCTGAATTTTTGAAACAGTGTCTAACTTAACAGAACCTAGTTCAATTTTTTTTGTAGCTTTAGCATCTTGCAAATAAAAACTAGCAGTATCGCCGGCTTTACAAGATCCGATAACACTATTTCCAGAAGCCTTAGTAATAAAACTTAGATTCGTCGCACTACTACAGGTAAAATTAATACCCGCTATTGGGTAATCTAAAGAAAATTGTAGACAATCACTGTTTGTTACGGAACAACTTCCATTAGCAGTAGCTCCTCCTGATCCATTTGTAGGATTCTCATTTATTGTGGAACTACCACCACCACATCCGTTTAGCATCAGTGCCAGGGTGGTAAGTGCAAAAGGCCATAAAACTTTTTTATTCATTAGATATCCTACTTATTTTTAACGTAATACTGAAATTTGAATTTGTCCCTGATTTGTTAACTCATTTTCTGCAACATCTACGGCAGAGGATAATGGCGTCAACATCATGTAGTGCGCTGAGGGTGGTAATTTTAAAACGCCCTGAATTGATGCGTGTTGTAATAGAGTAGAAGGATACGATTTACTCTTGAAACCGCTCACCCCCTCTAAAATACACCCTTTATCATCTAAAAAAATAACCAAAGGCCAATAATATAAAGGTCTTTCATTACTAGCAGCGAATGACATAAGTTTTAAATGTTGAATTGAAGGATCAAGCTTTATCAACTCATACTCAAACTTTTCTTTAAGAGGTTTTCTTGGCCACAAATTTACTTCTTTATTTATACTAAGCTTTTTAATTGATTTATTATAATTTTTAATAAAACACTTATCTTGTTCAAAAGTTGCTTCTAAGTCTTGAGAAGATAAACGTATATACGTCGGGGCTAATACCACTGCCGACTCAGTATTTTGAGTATGGCGATTAAAAAGCTGATCCAATGTTGATCGACTTAGACCTTTTTTCCGTTCTATTGACTCAGTTCTGCCTAATCCATCTGGCACGATATAAAAACGTTTTTTTCCTTCTAAATTAAACTCTTGGTCTTCTAGATATTCACTATTTACATATTCTATGCCATCAATAGTAGTAAATTTAGACTTATCTTGTGAAGAAGTTGGCTCAGGGGAAGCCTGTGAGGTACTTTTGATCGGAGGTGGAATTAAAAGTAATTGTTTCTGCCATTCATTATTAGACGCCATTTGAAGTTTTACATTTTCAATAGGTGTTTTTAATTCATGACTATTTACTGAAGTAGGCTGAGTATTTTGGACTTTTTGCGGTGCAGTCGGTGCAGTCGGTGCAGTCGGTGCAGTCGGTGCAGTCGGTGCAGTCGGTGCAGTCGGTGCAGTCGGTGCAGTCGGTGCAGTCGGTGCAGTCGGTGCAGTATTTAATTTCTTTTGTGGGGGTTGCACCATTTTTTTTGGTGCATCTATAGCTTTTTCTTTAGAAACTTTTTGAGCTGAATCAATTATAGTTTTATTAGATGGATTTTGGGATTGTATTTCCATTTTAGGAGATATCTGTCTTTTTTGATCAACGTTTTTACTCGGTACAATCATAGGACGCCCATCAGGACCTATAATCGTGTAAAAACCGTCTGCATAAGATACAGAGACACTTGCCATCACAACAGATAAAATTGAGATAGCAAGTTTAGGGCGAAACATCCATTTATATTGTCTTACCATTTTGTTCTATAACTCAAACCAAGCACTGTAACTTTAGTATTTGTTTTTACATCTAAACCCGCATAAGGATTTAATAAGATATTATCGACACCGCATTTATTCGATAAAGTACTTGTACAAGCTGGTATATTATCGCGACTGCGTAAGAAACCAACTGAAAGGTCTAAATCCGTATCTGCATCAAAACGGTATCCTAATCCTAAACCAAACAACTGTGCATTGTTAATTGGAACCATGGTATTACGTTTGTCATTAGGAATAGCACTAGCTCGCGGCTCATAACCAGCTCGTAATTTTAGACGATCCGTTGCCGAATACTCTAAACCAATCCCCCAACTCCATGGTGAAGTAAATTTTAATGGTAATGCTAAAGAGTTATCAGTCACATCATTAGATAATAGTTTTGCTACTTTAAGTAATGAGATTTGACGATCAAATTCAAATTTAAATTTATCCCATGCCGAATAATCTGTCCATCCAACATCAAAATTCACTTGTAGGTCTGGCAAGATCTTGTACTTAATACCTGCCTGAAAATGTGCAGGATACTCTAGATCCATTGCAACTAAACCTGATTCAATATCAGGCACATAACCAGGAAGACCTAAAATTCTAGCTAAAATTTGACCTGTAGCAGAGGAATTCAATCCCTTAATCAATTCTTGAGGTGCTTTAGCATTATCAATTAAGTATTTGCCTTTCATACGCATCTTGGCTGAACTTTGATAAACCATACCAAAGCCAAAATCATCTGTCGGTTCCCACAACAAGCCCAGGTTATAACTTGGACTTAAAGACTGCTCCAATGAAACTTGTAAAGCTCCCATTTTATTAAATGGGTTCATTCCTTCCTGAGCATTACACATACCAAATAATAACAAGTCGGTAATCATGTCATTATTATTCTTAAATGGTGCGCAAACCACTTCATCAACCATACGTAATACACCAAGCATCTCATTTGGAAAGCGAAGATCAGTTTTCAATGCTAGTGCGTTATAAGACATACCAATTGAGGCACCAATTGATAAGTGATCGTTTACTTGAAAACCAAAAGATGGGGATAAATATGTGATTCGCTCTACTGCAACTTGCTGCCCCATATAGTTACCAGCATTTCCATTTTCTGCCCCAAAACCAGCAACCAATGGTGCATATATCGCCGTTGCATAAGTTACTTTTGAGCCAGGTGGTTTGTAAGCAATTCCTGCAGTAGGAGCAACCAGTGGGTAACCTTCCCCTAAATCAACCATTTTTTTAAGGATAGGGACATATAAGCTAGCGTATTCAACATCACCACGCACAGGTCCCTTAAAATCTGTACAAATATTAGCAGTCACCTCTGGTCCATCATTACAGACGAGAGGATCATCTGAATAACCAAAAATATTGTAGCCAGGGGGAGCTGAAAACTCGCGTTGAATATCAAAATTAGCAAGAATACCCTGTACATCAGTTTGTAGCCCATCAATCTTGGCTAACGCTGCAGGGTTAAAATGAACAGCACTAATACCTGGTGGATCTGCTGTTACAGCATTCCCCATCGATAATGAACGAATATCAACAGCTAGGTTTTGTCCTAATTGAGCATTGGCAAAGCTAGAAAAACCAGAGATCACAATTGCCACTGTTAAAGGACATAATTTAGGATATTTCACCTGCCTATCTCCTTATTTTTATTTTTTGCGCAAACCTAAGATATCTAGCGGGAATGACAAACCAAGTGAAACATCTGGTGCATCCTCTGTTAAACCAAAGCCAACTGTACCGTTGACAATCGTATCAGGTGAAACGCGTACCCCCAAAGCAAAAGCCATCACCGCACTACTCTGATCTGGTGACTGATATGATTCACCATTTGCAAACTGAAACTCTGAATTTAAGTTAAAGCTTTGTTGGTAAGACATGGTTAAGGACACATCATAGTTAAAGGAATAGGCAAAACCAAAAGAGAATCCTCCACTGATTCCAGGATCAAAAGATTCTAAAATACGATTACCACGTACCTGATTTAAACCAGTCTCTTTAAAACCATAATTGGCAGATGCTGAAGCAAATAAAACCACCGGATCGATATATTTACGAGTACTTGCTCCTAAACCTACAGAGTAATAACCTTTACCAGTTGAAAGTTCATTTTGAGCAACTTCATATGGACTATCGCCAGTTTTAGTAGAAACGCTACCAAACAAAACTAAAGGTAAGCGTCCTTGTTTCAATGGGAAAGGTTCCCAACGTGCACCTAATGAAATATCCCCTAACCCTGCAGTATCTGAATCACTAGCAATATCAGATTTAGCAACAAGAGGTACCGTTGCTGAAAGTGTTAAATTATCTAAAACACCATATTGAGCTGTAAAACTGTTGGTCAATGTATGCTGAGCATCTTCCCTAATACTCAATCGACTAATACTAGAATTATCATCTCCTAATGCTAAATCTAAAATACTATCGCGGTAATAGGTATAATCGAGATCATAATATGTTGAAATTTCGCCTTTTTTAATTAATGAATATTGTCGTTCATTCGAGGTAAAAACTTCTTGTAAATTGGTCTCTTGGCTCGCATCTCCTTCTTTTTTCTGTAAAGCAGTCGCGGCTTGATTTGCTTCTGGATTAGCTGATGTAGGTTCAGATTCAGTAGTGGTAGATCCATTAGTCGGAGCTAATGCATCTTCTTGCACTGAATTTGATGTTGGCGTTACATCTGATACCGTGGTCGCTTCAGAAACAGCTGTACTATTTTGTACATCTGCTTGTGCAACTTGATCATCTGCATAAAGTGTACCTGTAATAGCACTCATGCTTAATGCCAATACACTCATCTTCATCCATCGATTATTCATATTTCTTCCCACCCAATTTATTTATTTTACTAAATCAAATTTTCATTACTTACGCTTGTAATAAAGACGCATATAAGTTTCTATCGGCTGATTATGATTGGAAGAGTGACTATCATTATCCAGAACCCTTCGCATTGTTGAGGCTTTATTTGCTAAACGATCATAATTAAACGTTGGATATTGCACATCCACAAAGGCATAACGGTTAACAGTTGCATCTTCCACATGACGCATATCAGCATCTTTCAATGTTAATAAGTCTTTACGCTGTGATTCAGGCACAGAAATAACAAATAAAGTATTATTATCCCAAACCTCTTTAAAGCGATTTTCATCAAAGCTGATATTGCCTAAAGCAGGATCAGCTACATAGACTCGTCCATCTTTATAAGCTTTATATACGACAAAATGTTTAAAACCAGCATATGAAATGGGAACAATCGCAGGTTGACCTAATTTAACTAAATCAGAGAACTCTCCTCGATAACCGCCACTATCCAAACCAATAGCAGTTACGAAACGCTTCATATCAAGTAGTGAAAAGCTACGGCGTTCAATAATTCGTTGATACTCACCATACTGAAGTAAACCACTCATTGTTTGTTGTTCAGTTAAGCTTGTACCCACATAACCATTCAACAAAGTTGTAAGTGCAGCTGAACCACAGCTATAGTCATATGCTTGTCGAACAATACCGCGAAATTGATCTTCTATCGCTGGCTTAATCGTTACAGGCTCAATATGATTTCGGCGAAAAGATAAATTACGTGAATCGGCCGTTTCTGTATAATAAACAGTTCCCGGTGGCTTTTTTTCTATTTCGAAGGCTTCTGTCGCAAAGTAGTATATCAATGCTGAGCCCAAAGCAATCTCTAACATAAGCACTTGTTCTAAATGGTGGCCTAACCGGCCTTATTCATTTTATTCTTAGAGCAATAGCTCTACATCCCTGTGTGTTGAAGATACCTTTTTTTTTTGAAAAAAACAGCCTTTTTTTAATTTTTTTTGATGAACGTTTAGTTTTATAAAAATAGAGAGACTTTTATGCTTAATTTAAGTTGATTTTTAAATTAATAGCTTGTTTTTATCAATTAAAATATATTTTTATATAACAAAATTAAATGAGTTAATAAATTAAAAAAGCGCGTATTAAACGCGCTTTTTATGAAAACTGTTAAATTAGTGACCAGAAATTGTAATTGTAGAAGTACCAACATTAATACCTTGGATTTCCACATCACCAATTGAAGCAGCAGTATTTGAACCTAAACGAATACCCTGTGCATAGACATTCATGCCTTGAGCACTATTATTTTGAATTTTTAAGCCAGTCGGTACAACAGAAATATCTGCATTCACATCTAAGTTACCAGTTGTATTACCAGCACCACGGACCATAACTTTATCCAAGAAGATTTTACCACCGCCAGCGGCATCGTTAATACCTAGGTTAGATAGAGTTAAACCACCTTGTAAACTTGAATTTACTTTAATCATTGCACCTTGTGGCGTAGCACCTAATTGAACATTAGCTGAAATAGCGCCTAAAGATAAATCCAAACCAGAAAGAATTTCAGTTGGAGCAGCTTCTGTAATACCACGTACAGCAGTAGTTTCATTTAAAGTACCAGAACTACCAACACCAATAGAACCAACTTTTACATTAACTGCCCCTACATTTGCAGCAACGTTTAAAAACGCGCCATTTGTAGCAGATGCACCAACGCTATCAATTTTAAGATCCAATAGATTCTGTGTCGTATCTACCTGCGTAAGGGTTATCGCTTTACCGCCAGTTGCTGTTGTACCTGTGATTGTAATTGCACCTGCAGTTGCTGCAGCACCAGTAATACCAGTAGCAGGATCCAAACCATCATTGTCATGAATAAATAATTTATCGATAGAAATACCGCCAGTACCTAAAGCGATACCGATATTAATACCATCTTGACCAGTAGCAGCACTAAGCGCAGCATCGTCCATTGACTGCATTGCCATTGCATTTGCACTGATAGCTAAAGAAGAAACTAAAGCAAGTTTAGTAAACATTTTCATTGAGCACTCTCCCAAGAGCATTTATTTTTTGACTTAACCACTCTCATTGTCTCAAATTGCATTTTTCTTTATATGGCAACCGAAACTTCCAATCCTTGAGTAGTTTTGCTTAGCAATTACTAAATTACATCTACGTTAATTTTTGTTCAACTAGTGTTGTGCATTTTTTGCCAACTACCCGACAAACGGTACACTCAAGTTTTTCTACACAAACCTTGCTAAAAACAATAAATTCTTAGTTAAAATTTCGTTCATTTTATCAGCAAAAAGTTTAGTACTTAAAAGACTTTCTCCTGATGAAGTACAACTTATAGTAAACTAACTACTCTCTCATTAAACACTCTTTTATTTAAAAATGTCTCAGTTAAAGAAAAAAATCTCTTTATATAGTAAAAATGCTGCCGATATTTTAAAAAAATTAGATGGTTTAAATGGGCTTATTTATTTAAATGACAATAACAACCCAACTATCGGATTTCTTCCGCAAGATTATATTATTATTCAAAATGAAAATTATTTAGAGTTTGAGCGCCAAAATTTCAATGAATATAAAAATAGATCAAAATCAAATCAACTTTTAAATTTCATTCAATTTAAAGAAAATAATTTAAATAAAAATATTGAATCAACAACAAGTTTTATGGGTGGTTATATTGGTTTTATCAGCTATGATTTCAGTGCACATCAATTTATTAATGGACAAAATCATATACAACCTTCTCTATTCCTAGGCCAATATCGATCTTTTTTAAAATATATAGATAATGATTGGTATTTTTTTAGTGATGAAGAAAATGCAATTGATCTATTCTCATATATTGAAAATAAAATAGAGAATTTTGGTTCCAATAACTCTAAAAATACATTTGAATTAAAAACCATTATTCAACCAAGATGGTCTAAAAAACAATATTTCGATGCTTTCTATAAAATACAAGAATATATTAAGGCTGGAGATTGCTATCAAATTAATTTAACCCAAGAGTTTAAAGCTAAATTTTCAGGATCCTTATTAAATAAAGCTGAAGATCTATGGCAACTTACAAATGCTCCATATGCAGGTTATTTAAAATTAGATGATTTTGAATTATTAAGTTGTTCTCCCGAGCTTTTCATCGAGTTCAATCAAAATAAACAAATTAAAACCAGACCTATTAAAGGCACAATGCCTCGCTATGAGAATACAGAAAAAGATTTTATTTCTAAACAAACCTTAAAAAACTCTCAAAAAGACCAGGCAGAAAACGTGATGATTGTCGATTTATTACGTAATGATTTGAGCATTTATGCCAATACAGGATCTGTAAAAACAACAAAACTATTCGAGATTGAAAGTTTTAATCAAGTACATCACATGGTAAGCGAGATCGTTGCCACTCTTAAAGATGATATCAATCCTATGCAAATGTTGCTTTCAGCCTTACCCGGAGGCTCAATCACAGGTGCTCCCAAAATTCGGGCAATGCAGATTATTGAAGAGTTAGAGGAATCAGCAAGAGGTGCATATTGCGGGACATTGGGTTACTTCAATTTTAATGGAACTGGCCGCTGGAATATTCTCATCCGTAGTTTTCAACAATATCAGAACCAGCTCTCTTTATGGGCAGGTGGTGGTATTACGATTGCATCAAATGCAGAAGCAGAATATCAAGAAAGTCTTGATAAAGTCTCTGCTATGCTGAACTTGATGAACAGCACAGCAGAGTAAAATTTAGAGAATATCTTCTTTTAATGTCTGTACTAAACGCTCATTTTGCTCATCAGTTCCTACAGTTATTCGCAAGAATTGATTAATACGAGGCTTATTGAAATAGCGCACAATAATGCCCTGCTCACGTAATTGCTGTGCAAGCTGACCTGCATCATGCGATGGATGTGAAGCAAAAATAAAGTTTGCTTTAGAAGGTAAAACTTTAAAGCCCAAAGCAGTTAATTCATCTACTAGCTTTTCACGACTAGAAATAACTTTTTGACATTGTTCTTCAAAATAAGTTTGATCTTCAAAAGAGGCTACCGCTGCTGCAATTGCAAAACGGTCAATAGGATATGAGTTAAAACTATTTTTGACAGCTTCAAGTGCAGCAATTAAATGAGACTGAGCAATCGCGAAGCCAACGCGTAAACCTGCAAGAGAGCGAGATTTTGAAGTTGTTTGACACACAACCAGATTCTCATAGCGATTTACTAAACTCACTGCTGATTCTGCACCGAAATCAACATAAGCCTCATCAATGACAACCACCCGATCTGGATTCGCTTTTAAAATTTGTTCGATTTCTGGTAAACCTAGTGCAATACTTGTTGGAGCATTAGGGTTTGTAATAATAACCCCACCATTTGGTTGCACATAATCTTTAACTTCTATCTCAAAATTATCATTGAGTGGGATTTCTTTAGTCTTTGTACCAAAAAACTGACTATAAACTGGATAAAAGCTATAAGTGATATCTGGATAAAGAATTGGTTCATCTTGAAGAAAAAATGCTTTAAAAATATGAGCAAGTACTTCATCTGAGCCATTACCAACAAAAACTTGTGAAACTTCAATATTCTGTTGCTTAGCAATCGCATGTTTTAATGCCGTAGCATCTGGGTCTGGATATAAACGCAATGCATCAGCCTGATGAGTTAAAACAGCTTGAACTGCTTCAACTACTTTGGGTGATGGCGGATATGGATTTTCATTTGTGTTGAGTTTCAATAAATTCTGAATTTTAGGCTGTTCGCCAGGAACGTACGGCTCTAACTCACGAACTTCTGGACTCCAAAAGCGCATTTGTGCTGTAGATAAAGTCATGGTCTTATCTCAAAAAGGGCTGAAAATCAGCCCTTAGTAATAATTAAAAAACTACAAGGTTTATAAGCTTATTGATAACGATAGCGAGCTGAGCGTGCATGGGCATCTAAGTTCTCTTGGACAGCTAATATGTCGGCTGTCTTAGCTAACGATTTGACTCCATCTTTCGAACACATAATTAAGCTCGAACGTTTTTGGAAATCATAAACACCTAATGGAGAAGAAAAACGAGCAGTTCCAGAGGTCGGTAATACATGGTTTGGACCTGCACAATAGTCACCAATTGCTTCAGGTGTATAGCGCCCCATGAAGATTGCTCCAGCATGGCGAATATCTTCACTCATAGCCTCGGCATCATCTAAGCAAAGTTCCAAATGTTCTGGTGCAACTCGATTAATCAAATCAATTGCTTCTGCACGGTCTTTAACTAATACCAAAGCACCACGGTTTTCAATCGAAGTTCTCGCAATGTCTGCCTTTGGCAATTCATTTAAATGGTTTTCAATTGCCAACTCTACCGCATTAAGCAAAGCTTCATCAGGAGTAATGAAAATAGCTTGAGCAACTGTGTCATGTTCAGCCTGAGATAAAACATCCATAGCTAGCCAATCTGCATTATTTTCACCTTCTGCATATACTAAAATTTCAGAAGGTCCAGCAATCATATCAATACCAACCTGACCAAATACAGCGCGTTTGGCAGCCGCCACAAAACGATTTCCAGGGCCAGTAATTTTATCTACAGGTGGAATAGTCTGAGTACCATAAGCAAGCGCTGCTACAGCTTGAGCTCCCCCAATAGTGAATACTCGACTCACTCCTGCAAGGTAAGCCGCAGCTAGAACCAATGGATTTAGTTCACCGTTTGGTGCAGGAACAACCATAATAATTTCAGGTACACCAGCAACATGGGCTGGCACTGCATTCATTAAAACTGAAGACGGATAAGAGGCTAAACCACCTGGTACATAAATACCCACACGGTCTAGAGGTGTGACTTTTTGTCCTAATGTATTACCCAAATCATCTATATAAGTCCAGCTCTCTTGTTTCTGAGCTTCATGAAATGAACGAATACGCTTTGCTGCTAACTCTAGAGCATCACGAATTTCTGGGCTTAAATTATCAAAAGCAATTTTAAGTTGTTGTTGAGATAATTCCAAATCTGAAAATTGATGCGCAGGATGTCGATCGAACTGTTGAGTAAGCTTTAAAACATGATCATCACCATGCTGACGAACATCAGCAATAATTTGATCTACTGTTTGCACTAAATTAAGATCATTCACAGTTTCAAATGCTAAAAGCTCAGCAAAAACCTGTTTGAAGTTCTGATCTTGAGTCGATAAACGTCGCATCAATTTACCCACAAGGCGAAAAAGAAAAACTAAGTTTACTCTTTTTCTAGACGCTTGTGGGTATCATCTGAAGCAACTATCACAAAAGCATGATGGGAAATTGCTTTTAACGTGATTGAACAGCTTGCTCGAGCTGTGAAATGATTGGGTTTAATAGCGTTTGCTTACGTTTAAAACTAGCTTTATTTACAATTAAACGTGAAGAGACTTTGCAAATCTCCTCTAATGGCTCAAGACCGTTCGCTCTTAGCGTATTACCAGTATCGACCACATCGACAATGTAATCACCCAAACCCACTAAAGGCGCTAACTCCATAGAACCATAGAGTTTGATCACATCGACTTGCTCACCTAAGCTTGCATAATACTGACGAGTAAGATTGACGTATTTCGTGGCAATTTTTAAACGGCCTTTTGGTCGCTCCATTCCCACTTTACCAGCAGTCATTAATTTACACTTAGCGATTTTCAGGTCAAGTAATTCATATACATGCTGAGCACCGTGTTCCATCAACACATCTTTGCCTGCTACACCTAAATCTGCTGCACCATTTTCTACATAGGTAGGCACATCAGATGCACGTAAAATCAAAATACGTACTTGCTTATGCGTAGTAGGAAAAATCAGTTTGCGGGACTTTTCCGGATCTTCGAGCAAATTAATACCCGCTGTAGCTAGTAAAGGTAACGTCTCTTTTAAGATACGCCCTTTACTGAGTGCCAAGGTCAAACCATGATCAAAATTGCCCATCACATCAAAATTAGGATCATCGTTTCTTACATCATTCATTAACTTACTCGCTTAATTTTGGCACCTAAACCTTGAAGTTTCTCTTCGACATGCTCATAACCACGGTCAATATGGTAGATACGGTCAATTAAGGTATCTCCTTCTGCCACTAAAGCTGCCAAAACTAAAGAGAATGAAGCACGCAAATCTGTTGCCATTACAGGTGCAGCCTGTAAAGTTTCTACTCCAGTTACGACAGCATCGTGACCTTCAACCTGAATATTAGCACCCATGCGTGACAATTCAGGAACATGCATAAAACGATTTTCAAAAATCGTTTCAGAGATAGTTGCAAATCCACGACCAATAGCGTTTACAGCCATAAGCTGAGCTTGCATATCTGTTGGAAACTCTGGATGTGGCAAAGTTCTAAAACTTACAGCTTTAGGGCGTTTGCCTAACATATCAAGTTCGATCCAGTCATCACCACGAGTGACTTCAGCACCCATTTCTTCAAACTTATCCAAAACAGATTCAAGTAATGCAGGGTCGGTATGTGTAGTCTTGACACGACCGCCCGTAATTGCAGCAGCTGCCAAATAAGAACCCGTTTCGATACGATCAGCTACCACAGCATATTCACAGCCATGCAAACTTTCCACTCCAGTTACAACAAGAGTATCAGTATCAAGTCCTTCAATCTTGGCGCCCATTTTAATGAGCATTTGAGCAAGGTCAGTGATCTCAGGCTCACGAGCTGCATTACGAATAGTCGTAACACCATCAGCCAGTGCAGCAGCCATTAAGATGTTTTCAGTACCGCCAACGGTAACCATATCAAAAACAACTTCGCCACCTTTTAAACGACCTTCAACTGAAGCATGGACATAACCATTTTCAACTTCAATATGTGCACCTAAAGCTTCTAAAGCTTTTAAATGTTGATCAACTGGACGTGATCCAATTGCACAACCACCTGGTAAAGAAACTTTCGCATTCCCGTAACGCGCTAATAATGGTCCTAAAACCAAAATTGAGGCACGCATTGTTTTTACTAGCTCATAAGGAGCAAACTGATTATCTAAAGTAGAGGTATCAGCTTTTACTGTGTCATTTTCATAGCCGATTGTAACCCCTAAACCACCAATCAACTTGACCAAAGTATTTACGTCTTTAAGATTTGGAACATTAGTGATCGTAATTGGAGAGTCTGCAAGAATAGTTGCAGCAAGTAATGGTAAAGCTGCATTTTTAGCACCAGAAATGCGCACTTCCCCGTCGAGCTTAACACCACCCGTAATTAAAAATTTATCCATTAATATTTAAGCTCCGAAAAGGCTTGCTTTACGCCATTCATCTTTGGTCATTGCACGAATTGTTACCGCGTGAACTTCGCCACTTGCAATATAAGTATTTAATGGTGCATAAACTAATTGTTGGCGAGCAACAGTACGCTTACCGTCAAATTGATCATCCACAATACGGAGGTCAAATTTTCCGGCCTGTCCGCTCACCGCTACTTCCGCTTCAGGGAAAGCTTCTTTTAAAATTTGAGTGAGCTGTTCACTATTCATTGCAAAGACCTCTGACACAACCTAAGGTGTAAAACGAAGTATTTTACTATAACTTTTTCAAAGAATTCAGTACGTGTTTATATTTTATCAATAAAAAAGAGGCTATGTTTCAAGCCTCTTTCAATTATATAAAACTTATTAAATAGAAACAGCAACTTGCGAATAAGTGCACTGCATTTTCCGATATTTTAATAATTGTTTTTTTAATTTTTCAGTTAGTTTTTTAATTGAAGTATACATATCATCAGCAGTTGCCTGAGCAAACAACTCAATTCCCGGCAATCTTACTATAGCCTCTGCAACATGGTTTGAACTACCTTTATGAGAGCGCTTATCAATTTGATGATCTTTTGTTAATTTAATCTGCATACTATTCACCTGATCTAAGTGTTTTGTTAACTGATTAAATTTTGATTTAATATTTTCTTCTATAGCTGGTGTAATTGCTAAATGATGTCCACGAATCGTTATTTGCATAATTCTATCCCTCACCTTTTTTAGGTTATCTAAAGAAGAACTAAAACGATTTAATGCTATCAAAAAGAAAACTTAGAACCATTAAACCATTTTAGTTACTCTCTTGGTGAAAATGAAATTTCATTATTTCGTCATAATGAATCTCTAGAATAGCCATACTTCAAAATTCAGATCAAGACTTTTCTTTCAGACGACGAAGGAATATGTAACGATTCTCGATATTTTGCGACCGTTCTTCGAGCCACTTCAATTCCCTCATCCTTTAACAATGTAGCAATTACATTATCTGACAAAGGCTTACGTGGATTTTCGTTGGCGACTAGTTTCTTAATCATTGCCCGAATTGCGGTGGAAGATGCCTCTCCCCCTGCTGTTGTTCCTACATGGCTAGAGAAAAAATATTTCAACTCAAATAGACCACGAGGCGTAAGCATATATTTATTTGTAGTTACACGAGAAACTGTAGATTCATGCAATTCGACTTCTTCTGCCACGTCTCGAAGAACTAGCGGCTTCATCGCTTCCGGGCCTATTTCCAAAAAAGCTTTTTGATGCTCTACGATACAAGAAGCTACTTTTAATAACGTTTTATGCCTTTCATCAATACTTTTAATAAAGTTTTTCGCCTCAAGCATCTGGTTACGTAAATATAAATTATCCTCACTCTGATCTGCTCTACGAATCATACTAGAGTAAAAAGAATTAATTCTTAATTTAGGAAGTACATCTGGGTTTAGCTGAACCTGCCAATGTAAATCTTTTTTTGAAACTACTACATCGGGAATTTGATAATCAGATTCTTGCTTATCAAAATCCATACCAGGATAAGGTTTTAACGTTTTTAAAAGATTGATTGCAAACTTTAATTGGTCTTTCGTTAAACCAGTTTGTTTGAGTAATTTATTAAGATCATTGGCTATCAAAAGCTCATAATACTGTAATAGATTTTTTGCCTCATTTAGATATTCAACATCTTTGGGCAGAAACTCTAGCTGTATTTTTAAACATTCCGCTAAATTACGCGAACCGATCCCTAAAGGATCAAGTCGTTGAATGTGTTTTAAGACAACTAAAACCTCATCTTCTTCGATCTCTTCCTCAATATCCATTTCATTCAATAATTGTTGTGCCGCTAAAATTATTTCTTCAATTTCAGCATCTAAAAATCCCTTATCATCTAATGCATCAACAATACAATAAGCAATTAATTGATCTATTTTAGAAAAATGCAAAAGATTAACTTGTTCTAGAATATGTTCCTTTAACGATAATTGAACTTGGCGATTATCCTCTCGTTCTTCAAATTCTGGAGTAGCCAAAGCTGTTGATTGATGGGTATAAACATCATCCCACTCAGTATCAACGGGTAAATCATCAGGCAAATGGTCTGCATTTAGCTCAGTCGTTAAGTCATCTGATTCTTTATTTTCTAATGCAGCCAGACTCTCCGTTAGTGATTCTTCTTCTATTTTTTCAAGTAAAGGATTACTATCTAGTTGAATCTGAATTTCCTGTTCAAGCTCTAAACTAGAGAGTTGTAACAAACGAATCGCCTGCTGCAATTGAGGTGTTAACGATAGAGAATTCGCTACTTTCAATCCAACAGATAATTTCATATATTTCATTTTCCATAAAACAAGCAAAAATCATGCCTATTCAATATTTATAACATATAGTCTCCATTTGTCATACATATCCAACTGAAATTTGCAGAAGAAAAAAGAGATTTTTCCAATTATAAAAATAATCTTATTAAATTAATTCTATCAAACATAGTTCTCAGAAGTCAGATACGAAATCTTGTTATTAAAAGTTAATTAAGAGGATCTAGTTCTCTTTTAATTTTGTCTAATTGATTACTATTCGGTTATATAGTTTTTTCTATTAAATTTAAAGATTCAAGTCATAGCTTACTACTTTATATTTATTCTCCGCACAAATTTTTTATCGCAATAAAAAACACCCCCATTCATTAGAACGGGGGTGTTTAGAATAATGAGCTGGCGATGACTTACTCTCACATGGGTAACCCCACACTACCATCAGCGCTAAGAGGTTTCACTTCTGAGTTCGGGAAGGGATCA
>Ga0308166_1002364_pt1 | contig 17660 bp, 20 predicted proteins | sample PhyCR2_2_FD_202137 | JGI IMG/M metagenome (GOLD analysis project Ga0308166, IMG submission 202137) | Phyllosphere microbial communities from UC Gill Tract Community Farm, Albany, California, United States - DLSLCC.R2 | ecosystem: Host-associated > Plants > Phyllosphere > Unclassified | place... | reverse complement strand
CGAGACGCGGTGTTTTCACCGGGTTGCTTCTTCCTGGCTGGGCGACTTGTTCGTCGTTGTTCCCGGTCAGTGGAGGCGCATTATAGGGAGTTCTCAGAAGGGCGCAACCCCTAAATTCAAAAAACTTTTCAAGCGCTCAAATATCAGCCAGAACGGACTTTTTAGGATAATTATTAGTCTAAAAGACGCTGATTTCATGTTGTTGAACACCGAAAACCCGTCAACCAGGCTAAACCCAAACAAAAGGGGGCGGTAAAAACCGCCCCCTTCTATATAGCTACCAGCAACTACTTTTATTGCTTGGCAACGATATGGTCGTTTTCCACGTCCAGCGTCACCGGTTTGCCTGGGATCAACTTGCCAGACAAGATTTGCTGTGCCAGCGGGTTTTCGATTTCCTGCTGGATAGCACGTTTCAACGGCCGCGCACCATACACTGGGTCGTAACCCGTTTTGCCCAACAGCTCCAAGGCTGGCTCCGTGATACTGACTTCGTAGCCACGCTCTTCCAGACGCTGGTACAGACGAGCCAACTGGATCTTGGCAATCTGCGCGATATGTTTCTGACCGAGCGGATGGAACACCACCACTTCGTCGATACGGTTGATGAATTCCGGACGGAAATGTTGGCTCACCATCTCCATGACCGATTCCTTCATCTGTGGATAGCTCATCTGACCGAAATGCTCCTGGATCAGATCGGAACCCAGGTTAGAGGTCATGATCACCACGGTATTACGGAAATCAACGGTACGACCTTGTCCGTCTGTCAGACGTCCGTCATCCAACACCTGTAACAGGATGTTGAACACGTCTGGGTGCGCTTTTTCCACTTCGTCCAACAGGATCACTGAATATGGACGACGGCGCACCGCTTCTGTCAGATAACCGCCCTCTTCATAACCGACATAGCCTGGAGGCGCACCCACCAGCCGCGATACGGAGTGTTTCTCCATAAACTCGGACATGTCGATACGCACCATCGCGTCATCACTGTCGAACAGGAACCCAGCCAGCGCCTTACACAGTTCGGTTTTACCCACCCCGGTAGGCCCCAGGAACAGGAATGAACCGATCGGCCGGTTTGGATCGGAAAGACCGGCACGGCTACGGCGAATGGCATTGGACACCGCGTTCACCGCTTCATCCTGGCCAATCACCCGTGAGTGCAGTTCCTGCTCCAGACGCAGCAGTTTGTCGCGCTCACCTTCCAGCATTCTGGCCACCGGGATACCGGTCGCTTTCGCCAACACTTCGGCGATTTCGGCGTCGGTAACGCGGTTACGCAGCAGCTTCATGGTTTTGCCTTCTGCCTGCGTGGCCGCCTCAAGCTGTTTTTCCAGCTCAGGGATTTTGCCATACTGCAGTTCAGACATGCGACCAAGGTCACCTACGCGGCGCGCCTGCTCCAGCGTGATCTTGGCCTGCTCCAGTTCCGCCTTGATATTTTGGGTACCAGACAGCGAAGCCTTCTCCGCTTTCCACTCTTCTTCCAGTTCTGAGTATTCGCGCTCTTTCTGCTCCAGCTCGCTACTCAGCATTTCCAAGCGTTTCTTACTGGCGTCATCCGATTCCTTGTTCAGTGCCTGCTCTTCCAGTTTCAACTGGATGATGCGGCGCTCCAGGCGATCGAGCGATTCCGGTTTGGAGTCCATCTGCATGCGAATGCTGGAGGCGGCCTCATCGATCAGGTCGATGGCCTTATCCGGCAACTGACGGTCGGAAACATAGCGGTGCGACAATGTCGCCGCTGCTACGATCGCCGGGTCCGTTATCTGCACGTGGTGATGCAGCTCATAGCGTTCTTTCAGGCCACGCAGGATGGCGATGGTGTCTTCCACGCTCGGTTCCGCGACATAGACTTTCTGGAAGCGGCGCTCCAGCGCAGCATCCTTCTCTATATATTGGCGATACTCGTTTAGCGTGGTCGCCCCTACGCAGTGCAGTTCCCCACGGGCAAGTGCGGGTTTGAGCATGTTGCCAGCATCCATCGCGCCATCGGCTTTACCGGCACCCACCATGGTATGCAGCTCATCAATGAACAGGATGACGCTGCCTTCCTGTTTGGAAAGATCGCTCAGCACCGCCTTCAGGCGTTCTTCAAATTCGCCACGGTATTTCGCACCGGCAATCAACGCGCCCATATCCAGGGAAAGCACGCGTTTATGCTTCAGCCCTTCGGGAACTTCACCGTTGATAATGCGCTGTGCCAAGCCTTCAACGATGGCGGTTTTACCGACACCAGGCTCACCAATCAGTACCGGGTTGTTTTTGGTACGGCGTTGCAGCACCTGAATGGTGCGGCGGATCTCTTCATCACGGCCAATCACCGGGTCAAGCTTGCCCTGTTCCGCACGCTCAGTGAGATCGATAGTGTATTTTTTCAGAGCCTGACGCTGATCTTCAGCACCTTGGTCATCCACGCTGTCTCCCCCCCGCATTTGTTCAATGGCTTTGGCTATTTTGTCCGCTGTAGCACCGGCTGCTTTCAGCAGATCGGTCAAGTTACCGCGATCTTCAAGCACCGCCAGCACAAACAGCTCGGATGAAATAAACTTGTCTGCCCGCTTTTGCGCCAGCTTGTCGCAAAGGTTGAGGACGCGTACCAGTTCGTGTGAGGGTTGAACATCCCCACCGGTACCTTCAACCTGTGGCAGACGAGACAATGCCTGATCGATGTCGGTACGCACTCGCGCAGCATCAATCCCGGCAGAAGTCAGTAATGGACGAACCGTCCCCCCATCCTGATTGAGCAGGGCGCTCATCAGATGTAACGGTTCAATAAATTGATTGTCGCGCCCAAGGGCCAAAGACTGGGCATCGGCGAGGGCAAGCTGGAATTTGTTAGTAAGACGATCCAGACGCATAACACCTCCAATGTAGGTCAAAATTGCTACTGGAGATTAAATGAGGTCATCCCTCAAATTTTCAAGGTTATCTCGACACTATATTATGAGTACAACGTCATGCATCAGTGGATCGTCCTAGGGCAGTAGGTTATCTCACCCAGATCAAACTTGCCATACGTCCGGTTGTTCCGTCGCGCCGATAGGAGAAAAAATGACTCATTTCGTTCATTGTGCAACGATTACCGCCATAAATGGCGAAAATACCAGCACCTTGCAGGCGCTGACGAGCCAAAAGATAGAGGTCTGCGAGGAATTTTTCACGGTGGGGAGTAAAAGCGGCGGCGGCGGCGCTATCAATATCCATAAATGCCGCACGCACTTCAGCCCCAACTTCGAACCGGCTTGGGCCGATTGCCGGGCCGAGCCAGGCAGTGATGTTTTCTGGTGCGGCAGCAAAGCGCGCCACGGTATTTTCCAGCACGCCATGACATAAGCCACGCCAACCGGCATGCGCGGCGGCAACTTCATCCCCCGCTTGTGAAGCAAACAGTACCGGTAGGCAATCCGCCGTCATCACCGCGCAGACCAACCCGGCCACATTGCTGTAAACCGCATCGGCGCGCAAATCTTCAGGCGTTTGGCCATCCAGCGTCAGTACACGAGTACCATGTACCTGCTCCAGCCATAGCGGCATCTGCGGCAAGCCAGCGGCCGTGACCAAACATTGGCGGTTACGCGCCACGGCCTGTGCATCATCACCAACGTGCTCACCCAGATTCAGCGAGTCGTAGGGAGGAAGGCTGACACCGCCATGACGAGTGGAGCTGCAGGCTGTTACCCCTGCAGGCAGCGGCCAATCGGGTACAATCAGCGAACTCATTACCAATTCATCTGATCTTTGAATTCTTCGGTATCGAGCTTCAGCGCGTTGATCAGATCGACCATATCCTGTGGGATTGGCGCATGCCATTCCATCTGGATACCGCTGATCGGATGATACAGGCGCAACATGGTTGCGTGCAGTGCCTGACGGTCAAAGCCGCGCAACGTGTTGATAAAGGCCTCTGACGCCCCTTTTGGCGGACGTGGACGGCCACCGTAGAGTTGATCGCCCACCAGCGGATGGTCGATATACGCCATATGCACACGGATCTGGTGCGTACGGCCGGTTTCCAGGCGCAAGCGCAAACGGGTATGGGCGCGGAAATGTTCCATAATGCGGTAATGAGTCACCGCAGGTTTGCCCATTGGGTGCACGGCCATGTGAGTACGTTTGGTGGAGTGGCGGGCAATAGGTTGCTCCACCGTGCCACCCGCGGTCATGGTGCCGATCGCTACCGCTTCGTACTCACGGGTGATCTCACGCTCCTGCAATGCCTCAACCAGGCGGGTTTGCGCCGGAACGGTTTTGGCAACCACCATCAGGCCGGTGGTATCTTTATCCAAACGGTGAACGATACCGGCACGCGGTACGTCGGCAATCTCCGGGAAATAATGTAACAATGCATTAAGCACCGTCCCATCCGGATTACCCGCACCTGGGTGCACCACCAGGCCGCGAGGCTTGTTGATCACCAGAATATCGGCGTCTTCATAGACGATATCCAGCGGGATGTCTTGCGGTTCCCAACGGGCATCTTCTTCAATCTGTGCATCAATGGCGACCGTCTCTCCCCCCAGTACCTTCTCTTTCGGCTTGTTTATCGTTTTGCCATTGACCTGTACCCTGTCTTCCAGGATCCATTCTTTTATGCGAGATCTTGAATAATCAGGGAACAATTCGGCCAAAGCCTGATCTAAACGTTGTCCGAGTTGAGTTTCGGCCACCGTTGCGGTGAGTTGTACTTGTTGTGCCATATGCAGCTTCTTCGTTAACGTTGGGTTTTCACGGCGATGCCGTTTAATATAATGTGCTATTGTAACTGGTCTTTTGTCGGGAGCTTAACGGACAGTCTCCCAAAATAACACCCTGAGGATAATCTAAACGTCATGACGCGTATGAAATATCTGGTGGCGGCAGCCACGTTGAGCCTGGCGCTGGCAGGTTGCTCCACATCCAAGGATACGGTTCCCGACAGCCCGCCTTCGGAAATCTATGCTACTGCCCAGCAAAAACTGCAGGACGGTAACTTTAAGGGCGCGATTACGCAACTCGAAGCGTTAGATAACCGCTATCCATTCGGGCCGTACTCTCAGCAGGTCCAATTGGATCTGATTTATGCCTACTATAAATCTGCCGATTTACCTTTGGCACAGGCCTCTATCGATCGCTTTATGCGTCTGAACCCAACGCATCCGAACATCGACTACGTCATGTACATGCGCGGTCTGACAGATATGGCGTTGGATGACAGTGCACTGCAAGGCTTCTTCGGGGTTGACCGTTCTGACCGCGATCCACAGCATGCCCGCGCCGCATTCCGCGACTTCAGCCAGCTGATCCAGCAGTATCCGAACAGCCAATACGCGACCGATGCCTACAAGCGTCTGGTATTCCTGAAGGACCGTCTATCCAAGTACGAGCTCTCAGTGGCGGAATACTACACTAAACGTGGCGCTTACGTCGCGGTAGTTAATCGCGTTGAGCAGATGATGCGTGAATTCCCGGATACCAAAGCGACGCGCGATGCGCTGCCGCTGATGGAAAACGCCTATCGCCAGTTGCAATTGAATGCTCAGGCCGACAAGGTAGCGAAAATCATCGCCGCCAACGCGTCTTGAGTCTTTGAGATGGGCACAAAAACAAAACGGCAGCTTCGGCTGCCGTTTTCATTTGCTGCAAATTCAGCCGTTTTAAGGATAAATACACAAGCAAAAACACGGTGTTAGCAAGGCTGCACCACCGGTTAACCTATCGATAATGCGCGTTCTGCTGCCAAGACTCAAGCGTTAGATGGCAGTTTCAGACGCTAAATCACAGATTGAACTAACTTTGCAAAAAGTGACAAAAATTTGTGTTTTCCATCACGCATTTCGGCAAAAAGAGCGGTATGCTGAATCTATCCAAGACGGAAAGACAGAGAGGTAAGTTATATGACACTCAACATTACCAGCAAACAAATGGATATCACCCCCGCAATCCGTAATCATGTCGAAGACCGTCTCAGTAAACTGGAAAAGTGGCAGGCGCAGCTGATCAACCCACACATCGTCTTATCTAAAGAACCTAAAGGGTTTGCCGTCGACGCCACCATTACCACGCCTAACGGTCCGCTGGTTGCCAGCGCCAAACATGAAGACATGTATACCGCCGTTAATGACCTGATTGCCAAACTTGAGCGTCAGTTGAACAAGGTACAACACAAAAGCGAGGCACGCCGCGCTTATGCCAGCGTGAAAGACCTGGCTCCAGTAATCACGCAGGAAGAAGAGGAATAACTCTGCAAGTGATTGTTTCACATCAAACGCGCCCTAGGGCGCGTTTTTTGTCTGCCGGTTTCTATTGACACAATGAAAAGCCAGCGGTTACTTTAAACCCTGATTTACACACATTTTGGAACGCCATGAGCCGTAAACCGTTTTTCTTCGCATTCTTTTTTACCTTCCCCTGATTGGGAGGCGTTTCGTCGTGTGAGAAAGAATGCGAAGACGAACAACCAAGCCTCCTCAAGCAGGGGGCTTTTTTTATGGCTATTTGACAACCCGCCCCGCTGGGCTTCAAGCTGCGGCTTGCAAGACGACGGGATTAGAAGAATACAAGGCAAAGCTGATTATGACTGATAACCCGTTACTCGTGCTGCGCGAACGCATCAGCGCACTGGATATGAAATTGCTGGCCCTGCTGGCAGAGCGCCGTGAACTGGCGGTGGAAGTGGGCAAAACCAAACTGCATTCGCACCGCCCGATCCGCGATAAAGAGCGTGAGCGCGATCTGTTGGACGCCTTGATCAGCGCGGCCAAACCTTATGACCTCGATGGTTTTTACGTCACTCGCCTGTTCCAGCTGATTATCGAAGACTCCGTGCTGACCCAGCAGGCCCTGTTGCAGCACCAGCTTAACCAGACCAGCCAACATTCCGCGCGCATTGCCTTCCTGGGGCCAAAAGGCTCTTACTCACATCTGGCCGCCCGCCAGTACGCCGCCCGCCATTTCGATCAGCTCATCGAATGCGGCTGTCAGAAATTCCAGGACATCTTTACCCAGGTGGAAACCGGCCAGGCGGATTACGCCATTTTGCCCATCGAGAACACCAGTTCCGGCTCTATCAACGATGTGTACGACCTGCTGCAACATACCAGCCTGTCGATCGTGGGTGAGTTAACCTTGCCGATCGATCACTGCGTGCTGGTAGCCAGCGACACCGATCTGCAACAGATCGAAACCGTCTATAGCCATCCGCAACCTTTCCAGCAGTGCAGCCAGTATTTGAACCGCTATCCACACTGGAAGATCGAGTATTGCGAAAGCACCGCCGCCGCTATGGAGAAGGTCGCCAAGCTGAACTCGCCAAAAGCTGCGGCGTTAGGCAGCGAGGCCGGTGGTGCGCTGTACAATCTGCAGGTACTGGAACATAACCTGGCTAACCAGCAGCAGAACATCACTCGCTTCATTATTCTGGCGCGTAAGGCGATAGAGGTTTCCGAGCAGGTTCCGGCCAAAACCACGCTGATCATGGCCACCGGTCAACAATCCGGTGCTCTGGTGGAAGCTCTGTTGGTGCTACGTGACAATGGCATCATCATGACCAAGCTGGAATCACGCCCGATCAACGGTAACCCGTGGGAAGAGATGTTTTACATTGATGTGCAGGCTAACCTGCGTTCTGTGGCGATGGAGAAGGCGTTGAAAGGGCTGACACCGATCACCCGCTCGCTGAAAGTTCTGGGCTGTTATCCAAGCGAAAACGTGGTGCCGGTCAATCCGTCTTAAGTAACAAAAAGGGTTCGGCTATGCCGAACCCTTTTTCATCTATTATTGACGGCTATCGTTCGCCTGGCGCAGCAAAGAACGGCTCTCAATCAGGAAGCGCTGGGCATAATCACCAAACCAGTGCTCCACCTTCTGGAAGCTTTGAATAAAGGCCTGCTTGTCGCCCTGTTCCAGTAGCTTGATCGCCTCACCAAAGCGCTGATAGTAGCGTTTGATCAGATGAATATTGTCTTCAGAAGACATGATGATATCGGCGTACAGCTGCGGATCCTGAGCAAATAGCCGCCCCACCATTGCCAGTTCCAACCGATAGATCGGCGAAGAGAGCGCCAGCAACTGCTCCAGCTGTACGTTCTCTTCGGCCAGATGCAGGCCGTAAGCAAAGGTAGCAAAGTGGCGCAGCGCCTGGATAAAGGCCATGTTCTGATCGTGTTCGACGGCGCTGATACGATGCAAACGCGCGCCCCAAACCTGCAACTGCTCCAGCAACCACTGATAGGCCTCTGGCTGACGACCATCGCAGTACACCACCACCTGTTTGGCCACGCTGCCAACATCCGGGCCGAACATTGGGTGCAACCCCAGTACCGGGCCACCGTGTACGGCCAGCATCGCCTGTAACGGTCGGTTCTTCACCGAAGCCAGATCGACCAGAATACAGTCCTGCGGCAGCGGCGGCAGTTGGGCGATCACCTGCTCGGTAATATGGATCGGCACGCTGACAATCACCATACCGGCATCTGCCAGCAGGCTATCCGCCTGCGGCCAATCCTCTTGATCCAACACTTTGACCTGATAACCCGACAGCGTAAGCAACCGGTTAAACAGGCGGCCCATCTGGCCATTACCGCCAATAATGACGATAGGGCGCAGCTGTGGGCACAGCGTTTTGAAGCCTTTATCGTTCTCGCTAGTGTAGGATTCACGCATCACACGGCGAAGCACGTCTTCGATCAAATCTGGTGGAACGCCGAGGCTTTCCGCTTCCTGGCGGCGAGAGGCCAACATTGCCGCCTCCCGCTCAGGTACGTAAACCGGTAAACCGTAGTGGCTTTTGACTTCCCCTACTTCCGCCACCAGCTCCAGGCGTTTTGCCAACAGGGCCAGCAGCGCTTTATCCACTTCGTCAATTTGATCGCGCAATGCGGTCAGTTCAGCCACCATAACTCACTACTCTCCAGTGCGTGCCATCAGCGCAGCGCCGAGTTCCTGATGCATTTGGCGCAGCAGCGTCTCCGTGCTTTCCCAGTTGATGCAGGCATCGGTCACCGATACGCCGTAGCGCATATCCACACGCGGCTGTTCAGAAGACTGGCTGCCCTCGTGCAGATTGCTTTCCAGCATGATGCCGGTAATCGAACGGTTACCCGCTCTGATCTGCTCAACGACGGATTCGGCAACCGCTGGCTGACGGCGATAGTCTTTATTTGAGTTGCCATGGCTGCAATCTATCATCAAGGACGGATGGAGTCCCGCATCCTGCATCTGTTTTTCGCAGGCGGCAACGTGCTCAGCGCTGTAGTTAGGCGTTTTACCACCGCGCAGGATCACATGACCATCCGGGTTACCCTGGGTTTGCAGCAGGCAAACCTGGCCAGCCTGATTGATACCGACAAAACGGTGCGCCATGGATGCAGCGCGCATCGCGTTGATGGCCGTGCCCAGGCTACCGTCCGTACCGTTTTTGAAGCCCACTGGCATTGAGAGGCCGGAAGCCATTTCACGGTGCGTCTGAGATTCTGTAGTACGCGCACCGATCGCCGACCAGCTGAACAGATCGCCCAGGTATTGCGGGCTGTTCGGATCCAACGCTTCGGTCGCCAACGGCAGGCCCATACCGACCAGATCCAGCAGCAGGCGACGCGCAATGTGCAAACCCGCTTCTACATCAAAGGATCCATCCATATACGGATCGTTGATCAGGCCTTTCCAGCCGACGGTGGTTCTTGGTTTTTCAAAATAGACGCGCATAACGATATACAGCTGATCGCTCAATTCAGCCGACAGGGTTTTCAGACGGCGCGCGTAATCCAGCGCGGCATCAGGATCGTGGATCGAACATGGCCCACAGACCACCAGCAGACGGTGATCTTGCCCTTTAAGGATATTGGCAATGGTTTGGCGGGCCGTCGCGATTTCCGTTTCATCGTTGGCACTGAGTGGGAACTGGTTCTTCAGCTCTTCCGGGGTGATCAGAACCTGTTCTGCACTGATATGTACGTTGTTGAGCGCGTCTTTTTGCATGATCCTATTCCTGTCGTTTGCCGTTATGCGTGTGCGTAGTGAAAACATTGAGCGTTACAGGTGCTACCTTAACCACTCCTTGTAAAGTTTTCAATCCATTTGCTGTAAATAAAAAATTACCACCATAAGCAGCGAATAAAATCATCGACAACAGGAAATAAAAAATAACTTAACAAACTGTTTTATTTAAATAAAAAAGAAAAATACCAATAACAAACAGCGAAGAACAACCAACAGCGTCCTCCTTGAAAATCACAGGTCGTAAACAAAAATAAACACAAAATAGATTACTCACTGGCCCTGGTGCGATCAAAAAACCACCTCTTCGGCGTGTAGTGGCACTGCATGCCACGGCCGCGTAGCCAACAAGTTCCTTGGCAAACCCGCCCCATCCATCGCCAAATTAAACAACTATAAAACAATTGTCATACATTTAACTGGCAATTGATTTTCATTCTTTATTCATTTGAATCTATATCAGAAATAATAGTCACTCTATTGAATAAATATTGCGGGATCTCACAGTTATCCCTCGCCAAATAAATAACTATGGCATAAATCGCTCACACCTCTTTAGGGTTACTCTGCGAAGACAGAGCCCGTACTGCCTGCATTGAGGAGCGATGGGCGTTAGCAGTTATTTCTTTCTGACAAGGGACTCTCATGATCACATTGCAATTCGCAATTATTATTATCTGCCTATTAGTCGGCACCCGATTTGGCGGTATGGGGCTAGGTTTAATAAGTGGTATTGGCTTATTTCTGCTGTGCTTTATTTTCGGTTTGGAACCAGGAAAACCTCCTGTAGATGTCATGCTCACCATTTTGGCGGTGATCGGCTGTGCCTCGGTGTTACAAACCGCTGGCGGCCTGAATGTCATGATGCAATATGCTGAGCGACTACTGCGCCGCCACCCACAACACATCACCTTACTCGCCCCTTTTACCACCTGGACGCTGACCTTTCTATGCGGTACCGGCCACGTGGTCTACACCATGTTCCCGATCATTTCTGATATCGCCATCAAAAAAGGGATCCGCCCAGAACGCCCTATGGCCGTCGCCTCTGTTGCCTCACAGATGGCTATCACCGCATCCCCGGTTTCCGTGGCCGTAGTATCACTGGTTTCGATCATTGCCGCCGGTCATGGGATCGGTAAAGCCTACTCGCTGCTGGAGATCCTGGCCGTTTCTATCCCGGCTTCGCTGGTCGGCGTATTGATGGCAGCATTGTGGAGCCTGCGCCGCGGCAAAGATCTGGATAAGGATGCGGATTTCCAGGCCAGGATCCAGGATCCGGAGCAGCGTGCCTATATTTATGGCGGCACCGAAACCCTGCTCAATCAAACATTTCCCAAGCAGGCTTACTGGTCAACGCTGATCTTCTTCGGCGCTATCGCTATCGTGGTTATGCTCGGCGCCTTTGCCGATCTGCGTCCTTCCTTTGCCGATGCCAAGGGTGTCTTGAAACCGCTGTCGATGAATCTGGTGATCCAGATGATGATGCTGATCGCCGGTGCCGTGATCCTGATGGGCTGTAAAGTCAAACCTAGCGATATCGCCAACGGTGCCGTATTCAAAGCGGGAATGGTCGCCATCTTCTCGGTATTCGGTGTGGCATGGATGAGTGACACTTTCTTCCAGGCACATATGGGGGAGTTAAAAGTGGTGCTGGAAGACGTGGTGAAAAGCCAGCCCTGGACTTACGCCATCGTCTTGTTCCTGGTTTCCAAACTGGTTAACAGCCAGGCCGCTGCTCTGGCCGCCGTTGCTCCAATGGCCTTGCAGCTAGGCGTCGAGCCTAAAATGTTGCTGGCCTTCTTCCCGGCGGCCTATGGCTACTTCGTGTTGCCTACCTACCCAAGCGATCTGGCCTGCATCGGCTTTGACCGCTCTGGTACCACTCGCATCGGTAAATTTATCATCAACCACAGCTTCATTATCCCTGGCCTGATCGGCGTGCTGTGCTCCTGCATCACCGGTTATCTGCTGGTGATGACCTTCCTTTAATCACGTTTCTGCCGGCAACGGACGCTCCCCGTTGCCGCAGCTAACACCGCCGCAAAAAGCCAACGGTATCACTAGACGAAAAGTGCATAAGCCCCCTGTTTAAACTAAAAACATAAGCTAACCAGGCCTATTTTTGTCCCCTCGGCGAATCGATATAATGTGACCGCTATCACTTATAATCACACTTAACTACTGGATCCAAAATGCTCTCTTTACGCGCTCGTCGCGCCATTCCGCTGTTTTTTAGCTGCTTGACCGCCTTCACCAGTGTTTCCGTGTTCGCCGACAATACCCTCTTCACCGCGATGGACGATCCGGCCACCGCCAAAAAGCCGTTTGATGGTAACGTCCAGGCTGGCTATAACGCCCAGTCAGGCAACACACAGAACTCGACCCTGTTGGCCAACACCACCATGACCTGGTTTAACAGCGATACGGCTTACAGCCTGTGGGGCTCGGCGAACAACACCACCTCCTCCAACGTACGCTCCTCGGAGAAATACCAGGCCGGTGGCCGTACCCGTTATAATCTGTCGGCTCGTAATTATATGTTTGGCCAGGTTGGCTGGTTGAACGACCGTTACAACGGGTACGATTCACGCTCCACGCTAACCGGGGGTTACGGGCGCCAGATCTTTAGCGACCCACGCCAAGATCTGCGTGTCGAATTCGGGCCAGGCGTTCGCCATGATGAATACCACGGCGGTGGCCGCACCACCCGCGCCCTGGCCTATGGCGCAGCCAACTATTCCTACAGGCTGACAGACACGGCCCGCCTATCCGAAGGTCTATCCGCTTTGGCGAACGACGAAACCACCGTTAACTCCGAAACCGCGTTAAACGTCGCCATCAATAACGACTTTGCCCTACGGCTGGCCTACACGGTGGTCTACAACACCAAGCCACCTGCCTCGGCACCGAAAAATACCGATACCACGACGTCAGTAACGCTGGTGTACGGTTTGTAATCTCGTCTTACCGCTCCGCGCAGTCCTCCTCTAAGCCCATAATTAATGGGCTTTTTTTATTCCCATTCCCATGTTGACCATTTTGCTAAAAATAGTCCTATCCCCGCTTGACGACTTTAGCATTTTGATTAATACTGTATGCATATACAGTAATTATTGCTAAGGTAAAAACCATGATAAACCCGGCAAATGAGGCCAATATCGACCCGCTTATCGTGGCCGACAGTCGCGTTATCCTACAAAACAACCCGCTGCGACAGCAGATGTGGGGTTAATGGGATGGAGAGATTAACCTCATTCATTACCTACTCCGCGGCGCTATTTCTCGCCTGGCTTGGCAAGCTCTCACCGCAGGATGTGGCCTTTCTGATCGGCGCGGCCGTAGGAATCGGCACCTTCCTGGTTAATTGGTACTACAGACGCAAGAGTCTGGAGATCCTCAAAAGCATCGAACGCGATGCGGCAGCACGGAGACTTTTTGATGAACTCAATCGTTAAGCGTTGCAGCGCCCTGGCCATTCTGGCGATCGCCATGCTGCTGCCGCAGGCCAATCACATTAAAACCTCCGAACAAGGGCTATACCTGATTGCCGATTTTGAGGGGTGCCAGTTAACCCCGTATCAATGCGCAGCAGGGGTTTGGACGCAAGGTGTCGGCCATACGGCCGGCGTTATTCCAGGTAAGTCCATCACGCCAGTTCAGGCGGCGGAAAACCTGCTGGAAGATATCCGCCGGGTAGAGAGCCGCATGGCGGTCTGTCTGCCACAGCAGATGCCCCAGGCCACTTATGATGCCGTCATGGCGTTTGCCTTTAACGTTGGTACGGGAGCCGCATGTCGCTCTACCCTGGTTTATTTCCTTAACCATGGCCAATGGCAGCAGGCTTGCGATCAGTTACCGCGCTGGATTTATGTCAATGGCGTCAAAAACCGCGGGCTGGAACGCCGCCGGGCCGCCGAACGTGAGCTGTGCCTAAAAGGTCTCAGCACGCCGAACACCACCAGTTTCCCAGGGAAAGAACAGCTCGCTCAGTAACTTTTCGAGCATTGCTGACGAACAGTTTTTCACCGTTTTATCAAGAGGGGGTCTCTATGATGCATTGTCCACTGTGCGGTAGCGTGGCACACACTCGCTCCAGCCGCTATCTGAGCGAGTCGACCAAAGAACGCTATCATCAATGCCGTAACATTAACTGCAGTTGTACCTTTGCCACCCATGAATCCGTGGCCCGGGTCATCGTTTCACCCGGCGACATCATTCCTGCGCAGCCGCACCCGCAAGAAAGCAAACAACGCGCCGCTGCGATGTAATGAAAAAAGGGGTTACCATCTGGTAATCCCTTGGTTTCACCAGAATAACGATAATCCAACCAGAGGGAATAGATGGTAAGCTTTGGAAAACCGGGTCCTTGAGATGATAGGGAGATCAAATGCAACAGCTGGTCTTGGAACACTGGAGTTTTCATGCACCAAAAACGACACGGCAAATTGTTGTTCCTGATGGCTGTCGGGATTTAATTTTTCTGACTGACGGGAATGGGCAGCAGGAGATGAAGATCACTGAGATCGACACCTGTGCCTATAGCGTGGAAAGCGCCGCAGGTGACCAATATGATGGTTTCCGGTTTCGGCCAGATTGTGTTATCGATGAAGGCAAATTATTTCATTACCTCAACGCATCCCGATTAACACCGGAGCATCCAACATTAGTGTCTATCATTCACGATACCGTTCGTGTGGATACGCAGCTTGCCGAAACATTGCAGTCGTTACGGCTTGCCAACTCTCTGACTCAGGCAAGCCTGGAGTTGGGGATTAGCGTTCGTACTCTGGAACGACTGGTGAAGAATAAAACCGGCAAGAGCCCGTTATTCTGGCTTCGTCTATTACGGATGAGAAGAACTGCATCAATGCTAACTGCCTGCGATCGTGTGTCCCTAACAGAAATCGCACTAAACGGTGGTTATTGTGACCAGTCGCACATGAATAGGGAGTTCCAGCACTGGTTAGGGATCACGCCTGCCGCATTCTGTATTAATCCCCATTGGCAACAGGCGTTTGGCGAAGGCTACGATTAGGCCATTACGGAACAGATCTCGACGAGGTTATGCTCTGGATCTGCCACGTAGCATATCGTTTGCCCCCAGGGCATGTGCTGAATATCTTCAACCAGTACCGCACCGGCATCCAACGCGGTTTTCAGCGCTTTCGGCACATCGTCGGTAGTGAAGGCAATTTCAAACACCGGATGGTGATAATCACTTTTAGCGCTCTTTTTACCCTGCCCAGCCAGCAACTCTCTTGAGCAAAATGACAGTCGCGTGGCACCGGTAGCCAACTCTCCCCAGTCCCCGCTTTCATGCAAACAATGGATCTCAAAGCCAAAGGCTCGATGATAGAAATCCATCGTTTGTTGCACGTTATCAACATATAAAATCGTATAGGCAAATTGCATCGCAGGCGCTCCATTCAGTGATCAGTGCCGGTAGTTTTACAAATCCGCCTTCCCGCGTATTGGATAAATACGACAGACGAATTAACGAGTGTGGCCATCATCGTCAAACCGCAACGCCATTCCGGCGCACCATAAAAAAAGGGGATTACCATGACGGTAATCCCCTTATAACTATTAACTTTTGGATGCAGCGTTAGTTAACGCGGTTCAGACGCTCTTTGATACGAGCAGACTTACCAGTACGTTCACGCAGGTAGTACAGTTTGGCTTGACGAACGGCACCACGACGTTTAACAGTAATGCTGTCGATTACTGGAGAGTGAGTCTGGAATACACGCTCAACACCTTCGCCGTTGGAAATCTTACGAACAGTGAATGCAGAGTGCAGACCGCGGTTACGAATAGCGATAACCACGCCCTCGAATGCCTGCAGACGTTTTTTGCTACCTTCAACGACCCATACCTTCACTTCCACGGAATCACCCGGACGGAATGCAGGTACGTCTTGCTTCATCTGCTCTTGTTCAATTTGCTTAATAATGTTGCTCATAATATGTCTCTTACCCTAGGTAAACTGATATATCGGTCTCGTCGAGACAACGCTCAGACGTTCCCTTCATAGTCCTGTTACTTAGCTCGATGTTCCCGTTGGAACTCGGCCAGCAACACCTCTTGCTCGTCAGTCAGAGCTAGGCTTTCTAGAAGTTCAGGTCTTCTAAGCCAGGTACGGCCCAGCGACTGCTTTAAGCGCCAGCGACGTATCTCGGCATGGTTGCCCGACAGCAGAACTGGCGGAACCTCCATCCCTTCTAACACCTCCGGGCGGGTATAGTGCGGACAGTCCAGCAATCCCTCAGCGAAAGAATCTTCTTCTGCCGAAGCCTGATGGCCCAGAACACCCGGTATAAAGCGGGCGACCGAATCGATCAGGGTCATTGCCGGTAGTTCACCGCCACTGAGAACGTAATCGCCGATTGACCATTCTTCGTCAATTTCGGTTTGGATCACGCGCTCGTCTATCCCTTCGTAGCGGCCACACACCAGGATCATCTTCTGGTTAGCCGCCAGTTCGCGCACACCGGTTTGATCCAGCTTGCGCCCCTGAGGTGACAGATAAATCACCTTTGCTCCCTCGCCTGCCGCTGCTTTTGCTGCATGAATAGCTTCCCGCAAGGGTTGCACCATCATCAGCATTCCCGGGCCGCCGCCGTAAGGGCGATCGTCCACGGTACGATGCCGGTCGTAGGTGAAGTCACGCGGACTCCAACACTGCACGCTCAGCAGGCCATTTTTTACTGCCCGGCTAGTTACCCCGTAATCGGTGATTGCGCGAAACATCTCAGGAAACAGGCTTACGATACCAATGAACACCAGCCAATCCCCATTTTGTTATTCCACTTGCTTCGACCATGAAATCCGGAGGTCAAAAACCAGGATCCCACTCAGCCTCGATAATCTTGGCGGCGAGATCGACTTTCTTGATAACCTGCCCATGAAGAAACGGGACCAACCGCTCCTTCATACCGAATGCATCTTTCAGGTTTGCCCGCACGACCATAACGTCGTTAGAACCGGTTTCCATCATATCGATGACTTTACCCAGTTCGTATCCGGAAGTGGTGACTACCTGGCAGCCCATAAGGTCTTTCCAGTAGTAATCATCGCCTTCCAACGGAGGCAACTGCTCGGAATCTACGACAATTTCGCAATTGGTCAGTAAATTCGCGGCATCCCGATCGTCAATGCCTTTGACCTTGATGATCAGATCCTGACTGTGGCGTTTCCAGTCTTCCAACTCGACAAACTGCCACTGACCAGAGCGCTGGATTAACCAGGGCTGATAGTCAAATATGCTTTCGGCGTTCTCGGTGGATGAAAACACTCTGAGCCAACCACGGATGCCGTAAGTAGACCCCATCTTACCGAGTACAATCGGCTGCTTAGGTGCTACCGGTTTGAGTTGCTTGCTCATTGCCACCACCGCGACAGATTAAGCTGCTTTCTTAGCGTCTTTGATCAGCGCGTGAACGCGATCAGAAACGGTAGCACCCAGACCAACCCAGTGCTCAATGCGATCCAGGTCCAGACGCAGTGCTTCAGCCTGACCAGATGCGATTGGGTTGAAGAAACCTACACGCTCGATGAAACGACCATCACGAGCATTGCGGCTGTCGGTCACTACTACTTGATAGAACGGACGCTTTTTTGCGCCGCCACGTGCCAAACGAATTGTTACCATAACATCCTCTTTAGTTAATAAAACA
>Ga0308166_1002363_pt1 | contig 17666 bp, 11 predicted proteins | sample PhyCR2_2_FD_202137 | JGI IMG/M metagenome (GOLD analysis project Ga0308166, IMG submission 202137) | Phyllosphere microbial communities from UC Gill Tract Community Farm, Albany, California, United States - DLSLCC.R2 | ecosystem: Host-associated > Plants > Phyllosphere > Unclassified | place... | reverse complement strand
CAGAATGTGCTTTAATGAACCAGTCGCTTATGAAACCTCTTCGTCAACAAAATCGCCAGGTTATTAGCTACGTGCCCCGTGTCGAACCCGCTCCCCCTGAACATGCGCTGAAGGTGGATGGCTATCGCGATGTCTGGCAGTTACGTGGCAAATATGTGGCCTTTGTGCTGATTGGCGAGCATTTCCGTCGTTCTCCGGTGTTTACCGTGCCGGAAGCGGCCCAGCGGTGGGCCATGCAGGTCCGTCAGGATGAAGAAATTCAGGAATAGTTTTTTATACAGAACATCCCGTTAGTAAAACGGGATGTATTGTTCCGATGAATATATGGCTATTATTCATCGGAAAATAAATGTGCATTCCTGTCTGGAATGTATATTTGAAAAAAATAACACTTCAGGGTTATCTTTTTTTTATGATCCTGGTCACTAATTTTTTTGACACCTCCTAATGCTATGATTTAATGCTGAAAAAATAATGTAATATTTTAATTCATTAATTCTATCCTTTAAGTGTTGCGTCTGTTAAACACCTATGGGTCAGAAAAATGAATAAATCCTGTGCGTTGCAAAACGATGGTTTTCACTTTTCTCGTCTGGCTATCGCCATTCGAAATGCAATCCCTGTTTTAGTGCTGGCTTCAATGCCTGTTTATGCCGATACCGTTATTGATAGTCAAACCTCGTCCTATATATTGTCTGGCCCAGGTCCGTTTATAATGCCTGCACCTAACGATATTACTGTTAGCTCGGGTAGCGCAATCAGCGGCGATAATTCACAAAACTGGCTGGTAACCATTGATGATGGGGCGACGGTCAACGGTGGCTCATATGGCCTGAATCTGGGGTCCGCATCGCAAGGTACGGTGCTGAATCTCAGTGGTGATGTCACCACAACCGGCGGTGGTTCCGGCGGGAATGCCGCCGGGGTTAAGTTGAATAATGGCGGTACGCTGAATATTTTGTCTACCGGTTCTATCGACAGCAACAGCGACGGGATATTTTTGACATCGGGCGGTACGGTTAATAACAGTGGTGTAGTGAGCGGTGCCGATGGCGGAACGTCAGTCTATTTCAGTAATGGTACTGGTAGCTATGTGGGGGACAGTACTTCATCCATTGGCGGCGGGTACGGTATTATTGTCGACTCGGGCACCTCAACAATTAGCAACGCCGGTAAAATTGACTTACTGCATAATGGCGTTTGGTTCCGGGGTAGTTCCTCTGGCTCTGTCGATAACCAGGCGGGTGGCATAATTAATTCAACCAGCACCAGTAATTATGGGATTGATATAAGCGCATCAGGAACGGTGACTATTTCCAACGAAGGTTCTATTACTGGTAATACCGGGATCCTGTTAGGGACCAGCGGGCATACTCTGACAAACAGTGGCATTATTATCGGTTCCGGGGGAACCGCTATTTCGCTGACGGGGAATAATAACGCCGTCACCCTCGACACAGGGAGTAACATCACCGGCAATATCACGGCAACCGGAACCGGTAATACCCTGACGTTGAACGGGCAGGGAACGCTTAGCAGTAACGTCACGGGTGTACAAAGCATTACTGTCGCGGCAGATGTCGGCCAAAGCTGGATCCTTAGCGGCTCCTCGACTACGACGGGAATCACGAACCAGGCGCTGTATGTGCAAAGCGGCACTCTGATCCTTAATGGCGCACTGGACAACGGTGGTACCGGCGGGGGAACCACCATCAACGGCGATGCGGTCCTCCAGCTTGGTAATAATTCCGCCAGCGGCAGCGTAACGGGGAATATTGTTGATAACGGCACGCTACGCTTCTCCCGCAGCGATGACATTAGCTTTGCCAATTTCATCAGCGGCAGCGGGCGCGTCAACCAGGCCGGAAGCGGCCAGACCACGCTGACCAGCGCCAATACCTACACCGGCGGCACCGTTGTGGATGCGGGAACCCTGAACGCGTCTGATGTCGACGCTCTCGGAACCGGAAATGTCACCATCAATAATGCAGGGACGCTGGACCTCTCTTTCACCGGTGATGTTTTCACCAACACCATCACCAATAACGGTGTGCTGGATGTGATTGCCGCGGATAACTCACTCGACGGAAACATCTCCGGGACGGGGGAGAACCGCGTCAGCGCACTCAATACGACCTTCAATGGCGATAACAGCGGCTTTTCCGGTCTCTGGAATATCCTCAGCAGTGGCTCGATGTTTGCCAAAACGACGCAAAATCTGGGTGAGGGTGCGGTTCAACTGGCCGGGATATTGAACGTGGTCCCGGTGACAGGCGGTTTTCTTTTTAGCAATGCCCTCACCGGAGCCGGGATACTCAAAGTCGAATTGACGAGCGGCAACGCCTTTAATTTTGCCAGCAGCGTGGGAAACCTTTTTACAGGCACGCTGGAAATGGGCTCCGGCACCTTCAGCCTTGATGGTGATAACACCCTGGCGCTAACCAACGCCACGCTGCAGCTGGATTTGGGCGGGACCACCACCGTGGGGGCAGCCCAGCAAAATGTAGGTAACCTGACGCTAAACGGCGGCATTTTACGCTTCCCGGACCTGCCTGCGGGCACAATCAATACCGGACAGCTGAACATGCTTTCCGGCACCATCCGGGTTGATCCTGACGCCATTGTCGATACCAGTAATTTGTTGAAGGCAGACGATGGCGCGGGCGTGCAGCTGGTGACATCAACCAGCAACACCGGTGCGGCGTCAGCGCTGTCGCTTCAGGATTTAACCGGAAATACCTTAACCACCTCTGAGGCGAACGTCACGCAGGGGGGCAATACCGTGGCGGTGGCGACCTACGGTGATTTCGGCCTGACCGAGAGCGGTGGGCTGGCCGTCGGGTACACCTTAAGCCAGCTGGATATCCAGGCAGGGCAAACCTTAATCCTCTCTGGCGACGCGTCCACCCCTTCCGGCGCGGCAGATATGAAAGCGTTGCTGAGCGGCAGCGGTAATCTGGCGGTCAATGCGACCGACGCCATTACCCTGACAAACGCGGGCAATACCTATACCGGCACCACGACCGTGACCGGTGGCACCCTGCGCGCGGGTGCGTTAAACGTGATTGACGACAGCAGCCAGGTCACCTTAAACAGCGGAACTACGTTCGATCTGAACGGTTTCGATCAGAGCGTTAATAACCTCAGCGGTGCCGGAAACGTGACCCTGGGGGCAAATACCCTGACGGAGAATACCGCAGGCACCGTGACCTATGGCGGCGTAATCAGCGGCACCGGGGCAGTGACGGCCGCCGGAACAGGAACCTGGATCCTGACGGGGGATAATAACTGGACCGGTGGCACAACCATTGATTCTGGCGTATTATAGCTGGGGAGCGGCGGTACCACGGGGGGGATCACCGGCGATATCACCAACAACGGATCGCTGGTGGTCAACCGTTCCAGTGCCCTGACGCTGGGCGGAGCCATTGACGGGACGGGGACGCTAACCCAAAGCGGAACGGGAGAGACCACGCTGAGCGGGGCAAACAGCTACAGCGGCGGGACAACCGTCAGCGCCGGCACCCTGAATGCCGCCAGTGCGACGGCGCTGGGCACAGGCGACGCGACGGTCGGCAGCGGTGCGACGCTGGATCTCTCCTTCACCGGTGGAACCCTGACGAACAACATCGCCAACGCAGGTCTGCTGGCGGTCACCGGCGCGAATGCGACGCTTAGCGGCAGCATCACCGGGGCGGGCGAGAACCGCATCAGCGCCCTGAACACCACGCTGAGTGGCGATAACACCCTCTTTACCGGCAACTGGAATATCACTAACGGCGCTTCGGCGAACGTGACCGGCGGGCAAAACCTGGGGGATGCCGCCGTTAATCTGGACGGCACGCTGAATATTGCTCCGGCCAGTGGGGGATATACCTTTACCAACGCCCTGACCGGCGGGGGCCTGATGACCGCCACCGTGACAGGCGGCAACGCCTTTGCCTTTGATGGCACCGTCGGCAGCGCCTTTACCGGTACGCTGCAGCTCGGGCAAGGCACGTTTGCTCTCTCGGGCGTTAACACCACCACTCTGACCAACGCCACCCTACAGCTTGATGGCGGCAACACCACAACGGTGGGGAGCGGCACGCAAACACCCGGCAACCTGACGCTGAACGGCGGAACCCTGCGCTTTGCGAATCTCGCCTCCGGGGTGATCGCTACTGGCCAGCTGGGGTTGACGTCCGGGACAGTGCAAATCGATCCCACTCAGGTCGCCAGCAGCGGGGGCTCGCTGTTAACCGAGGATGATGGTTCAGGGCTGCAGTTGATTACCGCCACCAGCACCAGCGGTGCCGCATCGAACCTGACCCTGACAGATCTCTCCGGGGGCGCGCTGAGCAGTTCGCTGGTTAATATTGACCAGAACGGCGCGACGGTCGCCATCGGCACCTACGGCTACAGCCTGAACAATACCAATGGGCTGGGCGTCGGTTACACCCTTAACCAGCTCGATCTGCAGTCCGGCCAGACGCTTACGCTTTCTGGTGACACCGCCACCCCGGCCGGCGCGTCGGACATGAAGGCGTTAATCAGCGGCAGTGGCAATCTGGCGATCGACGCGACCAACGCGCTCACCCTCACCAATGCCGGTAACACCTATACCGGTACCACCACGGTAACGGGCGGTACGCTGCGCGCAGGCGCGCTTAATGTGATTGATGACAGCAGTCAGGTCACGCTGAACAACGGCACCACTTTCGATCTGAACGGCTTCAATCAGAGCGTGAATAATTTGACCGGCACGGGTAACGTCACGCTGGGTGCCAGCACCCTGACGGAGAACACCACCGGCAGCGTCACCTACGGGGGCGCGATCGGCGGCACCGGCTCGGTCACCACCGCAGGCACCGGGACGTGGATCCTCACCGGGAATAACGCCTGGACCGGCGGTACGACGCTGGGCGGTGGGGTATTACAGCTGGGCGCGGGCGGCACCAGCGGGTCGATTGTCGGCAATGTGGTGAACAATGCTGGACTGGTTATTAACCGTTCAGATGATGTCACCCTGGCGGGGGCAATAAGCGGTTCAGGGACACTGACCCAGAACAGCACTGCGACCGGGACGACGACGTTAACCGGAACGAATAGCTACACCGGGGCGACCACCGTGCAGCAGGGCACCCTGCAGTTGGGCAACGGCGGGACCACCGGCTCGCTTGCCGGCACCAGCGCGATTACGCTCGACAGCGGGGCGGCGCTGGCCTTTAACCGCAGCAACGCCATGACGGTCGCCAACGCGATTACCGGCGATGGTCGGGTCACGCAGGTCGGCAGCGGAACGACCGTGATGAGCGGCACCAGTGCCTATACCGGCGGGACCACGGTGGCGGCAGGAACGTTAAACGCCGCGAACAGCAGCGCTCTGGGTAGCGGGGTGGCAACCGTTGACAGCGGTGCCAGCCTGCTGCTCTCGTTCAGTAACGGTACGTTTGCCAATGCTGTTGCCAATGGCGGATTACTGAACGTTACAGGCGCGGGGAATGCGCTCAACAGCACCCTCACCGGGGCGGGCGAGAACCGCATCAGTGCGCTCAATACTACGCTTGGCGGGGATAACACCCTCTTTACCGGCAACTGGAACATTATCAGCGGCGGTGAGGCGAACGTGGCGGGCGGAGAAAACCTCGGGAACGCCGCCGTTAATCTGGACGGTACCCTGAACATTGCCCCGGCCAGCGGGAATTATACCTTCACCAATACCCTGACCGGCTCAGGGCTGATGACCGCCGCGCTTGCCAGCGGCAGTAGCTTTGCCTTTGATAATACCGTCGGCATCGCCTATACCGGCACGCTCCGCCTGGGGCAGAGCCTTTTCAACCTGGCGGGTGACAATACCGCAGCGCTGACTAACGCGACCTTGCAGCTGGATAACAACAGCGAAACCACGGTGGGCGCGGGAACGCAAACCATCGGCAACCTGACGATAAACGGCGGGGCACTGGTCTTTAACGGCGAGGTTCCGCCCGGACAGCCGGATGGCGCGGTGGCGGTGGGCGACCTGACGCTAAACAGCGGTGAAATTCGCACCGAAGCGCCGACCGCCGGTATTCCTAACCCGGCGCCAACGGGGCAGAACCTGATGGAAGAGGACGATCGGGCGATCCTGTCCCGGCTGGTCTCCGCTTCCGGCACGGTGACCGGTACCGCGAATAACCTGACCCTGACTGACCATGATGGCAACGTCATCAGCGATCCGCAGCAGTTTGCGATAACGGAAGGGGGGACGGCGGTGGCCAATGCCACCTACAACTATGCCCTCAGTACCGGCACCAGTAACGACGGCCTGTATATCCAGTACGGTTTAACCACGCTCGATCTGCTGAGTGCGCAGACGTTACACCTGACGTCGGATGCCGGAGCAACTGGGGCCGCGGCAACGCTGTCGGCGCAGGTGACCGGCGTCGGTAATCTTGACGTTGATGCCAGTGCGGCTGGCGGCCAGACCGTTACCCTCAATAACAACAGCAACAACTACACCGGGACCACCAGCGTATCCGGCGGAACGTTGCGTCTGGGCAGCAATCAGGCGCTCGGTAACACCAGCCTGCTTACCATCAACACCGGCGCAAACGCCAATATTAACGGCATGACCCAGACCATTGGCGCGCTGGCGGGCGATGGCGGTCTGGCGATTAACGGCGGTAACCTGACCATCAGCAACGGAGGAACGTTTGGCGGGGTGACCAGCGGCGCGCTCGGTAATCTGACGCTTACCGGCGGCACGCTGACCCTGACGGGGGCAAATACCTTTACCGGCCTCACCACGATTAACAGCGGCGCGGTCATGCAGGTTGGCGCGGGCGGGACAACCGGAAGCGTTGCCGGGCCGATCGCGGATAATGGCACCCTGAGCTTTAATCGCAGTGATAACGTGGCCCTGACGGGGGCGGTGTCCGGTAGCGGTGAACTGCACCAGGACGGTGCCGGTACGCTGTTTATCAACAGCAGCGTCGGAGTGACCGGGCCGGTGGTCATCAATAGCGGAACCGTGAGCATCGGCGATGGCACCACGGACGGCAGCGTGGCCGGAAATATCGTCAACAACAGCGCCCTGCAGTTCAACCGCAGCGACTGGCGCTACGGCGGCGTGATTAGCGGGGCGGGGACGGTGGAACAGGTCAGCGGCAGTCAGACGACACTGACCGCAGCCAACACCTACAGCGGCGCCACTACCGTCAGCGCAGGAACGTTAAACGCGGCGAACGTTGCCGCCCTGGGAACCAGCGCCGCGACGGTTAACAGCGGCGCAACGCTGGCGCTCTCGTTCGCGAACGGCACCTTTGGCAACGCGGTGGACAATAACGGTGTGCTGAACATCAGCGGTGCCGGAAACACCCTCACCACCGACATCACCGGTACGGGAACCAACCGCATCAGCGCCCTGCAAACCACAATAGCAGGGGATAACAGCGGCTTTAACGGCAGCTGGGATATTACCGGCAGCGGTGGGGTGACCGTAACCGCTCAGGAAAACCTCGGCGGCTCACCGGTGCAGTTGAACGGCATTCTCAACGTCAGCCCGGCCAGCGGCGGCTTTACGTTTATCAACGCGCTGACCGGCAACGGCCTGCTGGCCGCGACATTGGGGAGTATCAGCGATGCCTTTAACTTTGCGGCCACGGCGGGGAACGCGTTTAACGGCATTGTGGCGCTGCGTCGCGGCACGATGGCGCTGGAAGGTGATAACACCAGCGCGTTAGCCAACGCCACGCTGTCGCTGGGGATCGGGGCAATCGCCACGCTCAACAGCGACCAGACTATCGGAAACCTGACGTTCAACGGCGGGCTGCTGGACGTGGCGATGAGCACGCCTTCCTCGGCAAATATCCTGACGGTGAATAACCTGAACGTCGATTCTGCCGTTACGCCGCCAGACGTGGGCGTCGTTAATCTGCAGACTACCTCCCTGCCACCGGGGACTAAACCAGACGGCAACTTCCTCGATCAGGATAACGAGGTGGATAACGGTATTCAGTTGGTGAAAGCGACAACCGTCAGTTCGGAAGGGACGCATCTGACCCTGCTGCTGGATGGCGCAGCCCCGGCTGACGAGACGGATCAGGTCTCTGACGGCTTTGGTCATGACGACGTGCTGGCCACCTACGGCTATACCGCCGTCATGACCGCGGGTGCGAATGCCCCTGGCGGTCCGGGGTTGTACGCGGGGTATATGCTTAAGGTGCTGAACAGCCAGTCAACGGCGGTGATCGATACCACCGGAGCCACCGACAGTACGCTGGGTGCACAGCTGACCGGCGTTGGGGATTTCGAATTCCGCGCCAACGACGGCACCCTCACGCTGGCGAATACCGCGAATGATTATCAGGGGAATACGCAGGTAACCAGCGGCACCTTGCTGCTCGGTGGGAATAACACCCTCGGCCAGACCCGCGCCCTGAACATAGCTGACGGTGCGACGACCAACCTCAACGGATTCAGCCAGAGTATTGGCGCGCTCAACGGCGCGGCGGGGAGTACGCTCGCGCTGAACGGCGGCGTGCTGACCGTAACCAATGGCGGGCAGAGCGACGGGGCATTAACCGGGGGCGGTAACCTCAACCTGACCGGCGGCGAGTTGATCGTTACAAACGCTAACGATGCGCTGACCGCGACCGTGGATATCGACAGCGGGGCAACGGCGCGCCTCAAAAACGCGGCCGGGCTGGGCAGCGGCGCGGTCACGCTGGACGGCACTCTGGTGCTGGATACCGTAAAAGGATCCCTGGCTAATGCCGTCCAGGGGGCAGGGGCCATGAACCTGGTCAACAGCAGCGACGTGATCCTCGCCGGCAATAACGCGGACTTTAGCGGCGACATCAACATTGGTACTGCGAATCGCCTGACGGCGCAGCAGCCTGCCAGCCTCGGTACGTCTACCCTCATCAATAACGGCGAACTGGTGCTGAACGCCAGCGACAACTGGGCGTTTGCCAACACGATGGGCGGCAGCGGCCTGTTGACCAAAGCGGGCGCCGGGAGGGTTACGCTCGCCAGTGACTATGCCCATACGGGGGGCACGCACGTTGAATCAGGTACGCTGGCGCTGGATAACCGCGCGGCGGCTCTCTCCGGCGGTGGGGCCGTCACGGTGGATGAGGGGGCCACGCTCGGCGGCTACGGTAAGATCGTCGGGAATGTCACCAGCAGAGGGACGGTTTCCGCCGGTGATGCCATTACCTCGCTGACCGGTGGTGCAGGGAATCTGACCATCCAGGGGGATCTCGATAACTTCAATACCGTTAACCTGGCGGGGAATAGCGTGGGCAACACGCTCACCGTCACCGGGAACTATACCGCCCACAGTACGCTGGTGCTCAATACGGTGCTGGGCGGGGATAATTCGAAAACCGATAAGCTGGTGGTACAAGGCGATACCAGCGGTCATACCGACGTTTATGTCAATAACAAAGGCGGAAGCGGCGCGCAGACCGTCAATGGTATTCGCGTCATTGAGGTGGATGGGGCGTCAAACGGGGACTTTACCCTTGCGAACCGCGTGGTCGCCGGTGCTTATGATTATCAGCTGTTAAAAGGCACGCCAACCAGCAATGACGGCGACTGGTATCTGCGGGTTCCCGTTGAGCAACCGGTCGTGCCGATTCGCCCGGAAGCGGGGGCCTATCTGGGTAACCAGAGCGCGGCGATGGACATGTTCACCCATAGCCTGCACGACCGTCTGGGGGAAAGCCTGTTTGTCACCGGCAACGGTCAGCAGCTGAACGCGCCGTCTGCCTGGATCCGCACCTTCGGCAGCCGTACCGACAGCCGAAGCGCGGGACAGATTGGGCAGGATACCTGGAGTAACGGCCTGCAGCTTGGTTTCGATCTTGCCAGTAACCTGCAGGTCCAGAACCGCTGGCAGGTGGGTGTCATGGCGGGCTACGGCTCCGCGCGGACCCGTAACCAGAGCGACGGCCAGAGCACCGTCGCCCGCAGCAAAGTGGATGGCTACAGCGTCGGTCTGTATGGGACCTGGTTTGCGGATGGACGCCCGGAAGGGACGGGACCGTACATTGATACCTGGACGCAGTATGGCTGGTACAACAACAAGGTGAACGGGGACGATCTGCCGGAACAGAAATACGACAGCACGACCCAGGCCGTTTCGGTGGAGGGGGGCTGGGCCTTCAACGTCTATAACACCTCGCTAATGAGCTTCTTTGTGCAGCCTCAGGAGCAGGTTATTTACACGCATTACGATGCGGACGATGTGAAAGAGGACAACGGTACTAAAGTGAAGATGAACGACGGTGGTTTCAGCAACCGTCTGGGCGTAAGGGTCTACGGCTATTCTGCAGACAAGAAGGGACGTCAGTGGCAGCCGTTTATCGAGGCGAACTGGCTCTATAACGGCTATACCGACGCCGTGAAAATGGACAGCACGCGTCTGGAATCCGATACGCCGAAGCATCGCTATGAGGTAAAAGCTGGGGTAGAAGCGAAACTGAGTAATCAGTGGAGCCTGTGGGGCAACATCGGTACCCAGCAGGGCGCCAGCGAGTACCGTAACGTGGAGGGCGGTCTCGGGGTGAAATACACCTGGTAAAAATAGCGGACATAAAAAAGCCCATCACGTCGCGGATGGGCTTTTTTTATTCTCACAGGAACGTGATTAACGGTGCGCCAGCTCGGCGTCGTCTTCACTATCCAGGATGGCTTTGTCGGTCTGCTTCAGCCACTGGCTGGTCAGCGTACCGGCCGTCATTGAGCCGCTCACGTTCAGGGCGGTACGCCCCATGTCGATCAGCGGTTCAACGGAGATCAGCAGGGCCACCAGCGTCACCGGCAGGCCCAGCGCAGGCAGAACAATCAGCGCGGCGAAGGTAGCACCGCCGCCCACGCCCGCAACGCCTGCGGAGCTAATGGTGACAATACCGACCAGCGTAGCAATCCAGACCGGATCCAGCGGATTGATCCCAACCGTTGGCGCAACCATCACGGCCAGCATCGCCGGGTAGAGACCCGCACACCCGTTCTGACCAATCGTGGCACCAAAGGAGGCCGAGAAGCTGGCAATAGACTCAGGTACACCCAGGCGACGAGTCTGCGCTTCGACGTTCAGCGGAATAGATGCGGCGCTGGAACGGCTGGTGAAGGCAAAGGTCAGCACCGGCCAGACTTTACGGAAGTATTTCAGCGGGCTTACGCCGTTCACACCCAGCAGGATGCCGTGTACGACAAACATAATGCCCAGACCCAGATAAGAGGCGACGACGAAGCTGCCCAGCTTAATGATGTCCTGCAGGTTAGAGCCAGCAACCACTTTGGTCATCAGTGCCAGAACACCGTAAGGGGTCAGCTGCATCACCAGACGAACCAGCTTCATCACCCAGCTTTGCAGGGTATCGATAGCGGTCAGCACGCGCTCGCCTTTCGGCGCATCGTCTTTCAGCAGCTTCAGTGCCGCCACGCCCAGGAAGGCGGCGAAAATCACCACGCTGATGATGGAAGTTGGGCTGGCGCCTGTCAGGTCAGCAAACGGGTTCTTCGGAATGAAGGAGAGCACCATCTGCGGCACCGTCAGGTCAGCGACTTTACCCACGTAGTTGGTCTGAATTGCGGTCAGGCGCGCGGTTTCAGCTGTACCCTGAACCAGACCCTCGGCGGTCAGGCCGAACAGGTTAGTCACCAGCACACCCACCAGCGCAGCAATCAGCGTGGTAAACAGCAGCGTACCGATGGTCAGGAAACTGATTTTACCCAACTGCGTAGCGTTATGCAGACGAGCAACAGCGCTCAGAATAGAGGCAAATACCAGCGGCATGACGATCATCTGCAGCAACTGGACATAGCCGTTACCGACAATATTGAACCACTGAATGGAGTCTTTCAGTATCGGGCTATCGGAGCCGTAGACGGCATGTAAGGCCAGGCCAAACACGACACCCATGACCAGACCCACCAGTACTTTCTTCGCCAGGCTCCACTGTTTGTGACGCGCCTGGGCGAGAAGCAATAGCAATATAACGAACACGACAATGTTCGCGATGAGTGGAAAATTCATCCCCGTTCTCCTGATTTATTATGTGGCCGGTTTTTACCGGTCCTGTTGGCGCAAGGTTAGCAGAAGTGTGATGTCGCGCTTATATCCAAATGGAATGGGTTATGACAAATGCGATAATTTTGCTGGTTTACTGTTCAATCTGGTGATGAATAAAGCGATTGAACTGAAATTGCAGCGAATTGATCATCTGAGATGACCAGCGCACTGCACTGTTTTCGGGCAATGTCTGCGGCATCCAGACGGCATAGGCGAACAGAGCCATGCACAACACGCGCTCAAGCTGATTCCCTTTCTGGGGAACGAGAACAGGCAGGCGGAAACGCCAGCGGCAGGGCCACAGCAGCGGCACGCCAGCAGGCGTCAGCATATCGGCGAGAATATGACTCAAATAGCCCAGCACCATGCCCTGAATGGCATCGGCGGGCACTATCCAGCTTTCAGGTACTTTTAAATAGAACAGCGTCAGCAGGGCAAACACGGCCAGCAGGCTGTGCGTAAACCCGCGATGGCCAAACGCACGGGCGATTGGTTTTGAGATCCACTTCAGGCGTTGCCCAAGAAAAGATTTAGGATGGTCGATGTCGGGTAACAGGCAGGTCAGCACGGCAGAAGGAACAATATGCCACCAGTCCCCCTGTGCAAGCACGGGGGTAAGCTCAGCGTTTTTGGCAAATACTGCGCACGCAATGGAAAAAAGCAGGTGGCCTTCCGCCGTCATGATAAAACCCAGGAAACTGTCGATTCATACAGTATAGGGTTTTTATACAGTAGGCGAAAGAGGTGACGGTGTAACTCTTTGTCACAAAGCGGGTCAACGCGCCAGCCAGCCCCCGTCGACGGCCAGGGTATGGCCGTTCACGTAGTCTGAGGCGGCGGAGGCCAAAAACACCACCGGGCCCTGCAGATCTTCCGGGACGCCCCAACGCCCGGCAGGAATGCGGTCAAGGATTTCCTGGCTACGCTGCTCGTCATCACGCAGCTGCTGCGTATTATTGGTCGCCATGTAACCCGGTGCGATAGCGTTGACGTTAATACCATGCGCCGCCCACTCGTTCGCCAGCAGACGGGTGATCCCCAGCACGCCACTTTTTGAGGCGGTATAAGAGGGCACGCGGATGCCGCCCTGGAAGGAGAGCATTGAGGCGATGTTGATGATTTTCCCACCCTGACCCTGGGCGATAAACTGCTTTGCCACGGCCTGTGAGAGGAAGAAGACGGATTTCAGATTGAGGTCGATCACCTCATCCCAGTCCTTTTCCGTGAACGCCAGCGCATCTTCCCGGCGAATCGTCCCGGCGTTATTCACCAGAATATCGACGCGCCCCATCTCAGCGACGGCACGCTCCACAACGCCCTGAAGACTCGCCTGCTGGCCGAGGTCGGCCCGAATGGCCGTAAACCGTCTGCCGAGCCCCGTCACGCTGGCCGCTGTTTGCTCAGGCGCTTTACGGTTTACGCCCACGATATCGCAGCCCGCCTGTGCCAGCGCGATGGCCATGCCTTGCCCCAGACCGGTATCGCATCCGGTGACGATGGCCACTTTTCCTGAAAGAGTAAAGGTATCCAGTATCATTCGCGCCTCAGAAGCAGGTGATTGTCGTTCTGAAACTTAGAATAGGAGTCGGGCGTGAGAAATGCAACCGAAATGGAACGGTGTTTTATTTTATTTTCAGGCAGCACGAGGCTGCCTGAAACAGAGCGTTTATTCGCCTCGCAGGTGTTGCACCGTCAGGTCAGCCAGGGAGTTTAGCTTCACGTCGGCAAGCGCAAAACGGGGATCGTGTCGGCCCTCTTCAGCAGGAACGACAATGGAACGCATCCGCGCAGCTTTTGAGGCCACCATGCCGTTAACGGAATCTTCCAGCGCCACGCAGGTTAGCGGATCAAGACCGAGCTTAGCAGCACAGTCCATATACACCTGGGGATGGGGCTTACTGTAGGGGAGCTTTTCCGCAGAGGCCAGTGCATCGAAACTGTCACGCAGCTCGAACATGGTGAGCACTTTTTCCAGCATGTGCAGCGGGGAGGCGGAGGCCAGTCCCACCTTCAGCCCCTGCGCCTTGCACAGGGCGACAGCTTCACGGACGCCCGGCAGCAGCGGCCTGGACTCTTCCACCAGCGCAATGGCGCGGCTGATAATGCGGGCGGTGACCTCATCGCGATTCGGGCCCACCCATGGCTGATGGGCATACCACAGGTCAACCACCATATCGATACGCAAGCCCAGCGTATCCGGAAGTTCATGGCGGCGGCTGATATCGACGCCGAGGCTGGCCATGACGTCCAGTTCAGCACGATCCCAGAGCGGTTCGGAATCGATCAGTAATCCATCCATGTCAAAAATAGCGGCAAGAATTTGGCGCGGTGTCGACATCACAACGTCTCCTTATTAAGGGTGTACGACAGACGATACGTGCTAAGTACAATCTGCAATTTAGCATATTGCCTTTAAAGATCGGGCGAAAATGACGGTCAGGAGGTAGACTTAGCCACAAATAACGCGTCTTTATGAAGAGGAACTGATGACGTATCAACAAGCTGGACGCATTGCTGTCTTAAAACGGGTTGCTGGCTGGGTGATTTTTATTCCTGCCGTTATTTCTACGCTGATTTCTGTGCTCAAGTTTATGTACGATCACAGCGAAAAACAGCCGGGTATCAATGCGGTCATGCTTGATTTTGCGCATGTCATGATTGAGATGATGCGTTTCAACACGCCATTTTTGAATATCTTCTGGTTCAACTCGCCCACGCCGGACTTTCACCAGCAGCTGAATATCGGGTTTTGGGTGATTTATGCGCTGATTTTTATCGCCATGGCGTTACAGGCGTCAGGCGCACGCATGAGCCGTCAGACCCGTTTTTTACGTGAAGGGGTGGAAGACCAGATGATTCTGGAACAGGCCAAAGGCCCGGAAGGGATGACGCGTGAGCAGATCGAGTCCCGCATCGTGGTGCCGCGTCACTCTATCTTCCTGCAAATCTTTCCGCTCTATGTCCTGCCGGTGATCATTATTGTGGCGGGCTACTTCTTTTTCTCACTGCTCGGCTTTTTATAATCACAGGGTGGCCTGAGGCCACCCGTCCTGCCTTCACGCGGCCAGTACGCGCTCAAGCGCCCGCTGTGCGTTCACCAGATGCTCACCCCCAAACAGGATTGCGCGGTTCATCAGGGTATAAAGCTGATACACCGGCTGACGGTCGAGGAAGCCCTGCGGTAAGGGGGAGATTGACTGATAGCCATCATAAATTTGTGGCGGCTGCTCGGGGTGCAGGGGCAGCATGGCGAGATCGCACTCTCTGTCGCCCCAGTAGCAGGCCGGATCGTATATATACGGCCCATTGGGGCCCAGCGCGCAGTTATCGGACCACAAATCGCCGTGCAGCAAAGAAGGCTGAGGCTGATGAGAGGCCAGGCGCTGCTGTATATGCTCGACGATAGCATCAATGTTGCCAAATTCGAGGCCTTTCTCGGCGGCGAGCTCAAGCTGCCAGCCGATACGCTGCTCGGCAAAAAAGGTCGACCAGCGGCGTTGCCAGGCATTCGGTTGTGGTGTGGTGGAGAGATCGTTATCAAAGTCGAGACCAAACTGCGGCTGGTCGCTCCATTGATGCAGGCGCGCTATCTGCTGTCCCAGAATAAACGCATTGTGGGCATCCAGCGGACGGGCAGGGAGGTATTCCATCACCAGAAAGCTGTAGTCGCGGTCGCTGCCCACGGCCAGCACCTCCGGGACGGTGACCGTTTTGCTGCGCGACAACAGTTCCAGTTGATCGGCTTCGGCGGTGAAAATCGGGAGCAACTCTCGCTCGTCGCATTTTACGAAGAGATCGCGCCCTGAGTAGCGTATATGCCATGCGGCGTGGATCTCTCCGCCTGGCAGTTCGTTACGCAGTTCAATTTCACCTTCGCCCAGTTGTTCACGTAAAAGATGACTGATAGCCTGCCACATGATCTCTCTCCCATGTTGTCTGCCAGATCATAAAGTTAGCGCATAACTGCGGTAAAAAAATACGAACTAACGCACACCTGAGCGGTTTACCTTCATGCAGGGCACTTATTGTTCTTTTTTCTGCCAGGTTTCCCAGGTATCCACATCAATTTCGGCAGGTTTATCTGTCACGCTCTCAGCCAGGCTTTCCGCCAGCGCGCGAACCTCCTCTTCGCTGAGGGCGCTTATCAGGCCGAATGCCAGCGTGCCTAAATCATGAATATTGCCTTCTTCATCCGTCAGCGTGAGCAGGAAATTGGCCCGGGTAAAGGCGTTGTTAAGCTCATTCAGCTCGGTCAGCGACGCTTCATGAATGTTGACGGTAACGACGTAGCGGGTGATGTCACCACTGCTCATAATTCACCTCATTGTTATCATGAAAGTTTTCTTAGCATAGTCGATAGTGTGTGTTTGGCGACTTTGCACTGCATTTCCCCTTCAGCGCGAAGGGGAAAGCGGGTTAATTTCGGGACAGGTAATCGACAATTTTTTGCGTATCGGCCAGCGAACACAGCCGCGTTCCCTGGTTGATGGTTGCCGCGCTACCTGCCGCCACGCCGTAGCGTGTCATCTCAAGCAGCGTCGCGCCCTGCGCCAGTTTTAGCGTCATTGCCCCAACCATGCTGTCGCCTGCGCCTACGGTACTCTGGCTTTTCATCGGCGGCGGGACAACCTGCACTGACCCCGTTTCATCCACGGCCAGCGCCCCTTGTGGACCAAGAGAGACCACCACGCGCCGCGCTTTACCCGTGCGCACCAGCTCCTGGGCCGCGCTGCGCACATCATCCGGCTGAGTAAGTTCGCGGTTAACCAGCGCGCTCAGCTCTTTCTGGTTTGGTTTGACCAGCTCAAGATTGCCCGGCTCTAACGCTGCCTGCAACGCCTCGCCGCTACTGTCTACAATACAGCGGATGCCGCGCTGCTGTGCGGCCCGAATGAGCGCCGTCAGCTTTTCCGTACTGACACCGGGTGGCAGACTGCCGCTGATGACCAGCAGTGAACCGCTTTCAATCGTCAGCACTTTCTCTTCAAGCTGACGGAACTCATCGTCGCTCAGTCTGGCGCCTGGCATCACAAAGCGATATTGCTCTCCGCTGGACTCCACGTGCACGTGCAGATTTTGACGTGTCCAGTCTTTGGCATCGACCGTCTCCACGGCGACCTGTTCATCTGCCAGCAGAGAGACGAGATGTTCGCCGGTGGCACCGCCTGCGGGGAATATCGCCGTGGCTTTCCCACCGAGATGGGTGATGGCGCGTGCCACGTTGATCCCTCCGCCGCCGGGCTCAAACACCGGGGCACTGCAGCGGAGTTTACCTTCCGGGTAAATCTGCGGCGTGAGGGTGGCGGAATCGAGGGAAGGGGAGAGCGTCAGAGTGTAGATAGAAACCATCATTACCTCCTTTTAGCGTGGGTTCCTTTTAGTCTGGCACCATTTGGCAGGAAGGCAATGTAAATAACAGTATGATTTTCAATATGAATAATGACAAAGCGAAGGCTAAGCGATATATAAAATAAAACGCATTTTGGGATCGTTCTTATTCAAAAAATGAAATAAGAAAACATTGCTATGTTATTTGCGGCTTTTTATAATTTGTTACCTTTCTCTGGACGCCTTGTCATTGATCCTCAAGAAAGTTTCCGGGACCGTGTGGTCTCTTTTTTTG
>Ga0308166_1002362_pt1 | contig 17682 bp, 15 predicted proteins | sample PhyCR2_2_FD_202137 | JGI IMG/M metagenome (GOLD analysis project Ga0308166, IMG submission 202137) | Phyllosphere microbial communities from UC Gill Tract Community Farm, Albany, California, United States - DLSLCC.R2 | ecosystem: Host-associated > Plants > Phyllosphere > Unclassified | place... | reverse complement strand
TCGAGAAGCTGGCGGGTAAGAAAGCGACCTTCGTTGAAGGTGATATCCGCGATCGCGCCTGTCTGCGTGACCTGTTCGCCTCAAACAGCATTTCTGCCGTGATCCACTTCGCTGCGTTGAAAGCGGTGGGTGAATCAACCCGCATGCCGCTCGAGTATTACGAGAACAACGTTGCGGGTACTGTGGTGCTGCTGGAAGAGATGCGCGAAGCGGGCGTCTGGAACTTTATCTTCAGCTCTTCCGCGACCGTATACGGTGCAGATGCGCCGGTACCGTACGTTGAGACCACGCCGATTGGCGGCACCACCAGTCCTTATGGCACCTCCAAGCTGATGATCGAGCTGGTGATGCGTGACTTCGCCAAAGCCGAACCGAAGTTTAAGGCGATCGCCTTACGTTACTTCAACCCGGTCGGCGCGCATGAGTCGGGTGAAATCGGTGAAGATCCTGCCGGTATCCCGAACAACCTGCTGCCGTACATTGCTCAGGTCGCGATTGGCCGTCTGGAGAAGCTGGGTGTGTTTGGCGGTGATTACGATACGCCAGATGGTACCTGCCTGCGTGACTACATCCACGTGGTCGACCTGGCGGAAGGGCACCTGAAAGCGCTGGACCATCTGAGCAAGGTTGAAGGTTATACCGCTTTCAACCTCGGCGGCGGTAAAGGCTTCTCGGTGCTGGAGATGATCAAAGCGTTTGAGAAGGCGTCAGGCAAAGCGATTCCTTTCGAGATCAAACCGCGTCGCGATGGCGACCTGCCGGCCTTCTGGGCCGACGCCTCGCTGGCCAACCGTGAACTCGACTGGCGCGTGACGCGCGGCATCGACGAGATGATGCGAGATACCTGGAACTGGCAGAGCAAGAACCCGAATGGGTTTAAGTAAGTGAAAAAAGGCGAACTCAGCTTCGCCTTTTTTACCTTTAAATCAAATTTTCCGATAAAGCCTTTCACAACATTCTGATTGCGTACTCTTGACGCATCAGCAACCATCATCTACGCCTGTATAGCGCTTATAAGATGAACTGTCACCTAAGACTTAAACGCATTTTAATCGTCATAAACATAGCCGAGTGATAGAATTTGCACTTGTTGAATGATAAAGCTGCTTTAACAATTTCAGTAATAAAGTGATATCAATCAACTGAATGGTGAACTTATACCTTGTTGGTATGGTCAGCATACTCTTTCGGCTTAAGATAATCAGCATCGTGGGGGCTGTAACCCAGGGGCGGTAGCGTGTCTCAAAAATGCTAAGGATTGTCTGCTTTTCATACAGGCATCAATGCCTCAGATAGCTTGTCAGGAATAACTCACGTTATGAAGATTCTAATTACTGGTGGTGCAGGGTTTATCGGTTCAGCGGTGGTACGACATATTATTAACCACACTAATGATGAAGTTATAAATGTAGATAAGCTGACCTATGCAGGCAATCTCGAATCCTTGAAGGAGGTTAGCACTAACCCCCGTTATCGATTCAGGCAGATTGATATCTGCGATGGACAGGCAGTCAGCGATGCGTTAAATGAATTTCAGCCTGACGCGATTATGCACCTGGCTGCAGAAAGCCATGTGGATCGATCAATTACCGGACCGGCTGAGTTTGTACAGACAAACGTAGTAGGGACTTATGCACTGCTGGAAGCCAGCCGTCAGTATTGGTCTTCTTTACCAGAAGAGCGCAAAAGTGCATTCCGTTTCCATCATATCTCTACTGATGAAGTCTATGGCGATCTTCCACATCCTGACGAAATGGAAGGCGAACTACCGCTGTTTACTGAAGAAACGCCGTATGCCCCAAGTAGTCCTTATTCTTCAACCAAAGCTGCCAGCGATCATCTGGTTCGTGCCTGGGGCCGCACCTACAAGTTACCGGTTATTGTAACTAACTGTTCGAACAACTATGGCCCTTACCATTTCCCGGAAAAATTGATCCCCCTGATCATCAGTAACGCGCTGGAAGGCAAACCGTTACCGATCTATGGCAAGGGCGATCAGATTCGTGACTGGTTGTATGTCGAGGATCACGCACGCGCACTGTATACCGTGGTTAAAAACGCGAAGACCGGCACCACTTATAATATTGGTGGGCATAACGAAAAGAAAAATATCGACGTTGTTATGAAAGTTTGTGAACTGCTTGATCAACTGCGCCCTAAAGCGACATCGTATAGCGATCAGATCACTTACGTTCAGGATCGCCCTGGCCATGATCGACGTTACGCTATTGACGCTGCCAAAATCGAGAGAGAGCTTGGCTGGAAACCGGAAGAGACATTCGAAACGGGTCTGAAGAAGACAGTTGAATGGTACCTGAACAACGCGCAATGGGTTGAGCATGTTAAAAGTGGTGCGTATCAGAACTGGATTGAAGAAAACTACGAGAAACGTAGCTAATGAATATTCTACTTTTTGGTAAAAATGGACAGGTTGGCTGGGAATTACAGCGGGCTTTAGCCCCCCTCGGCAATCTGATGGTAGTTGATCGCCATTCCAGCGATTACTGCGGAGATTTTGAAAACCCTCAAGGCATAGCTGAAACTGTTCGTAAGCTTAAGCCTGCCGTCATCGTCAACGCAACAGCCTATACGGCCGTAGATAAAGCTGAATCAGAACAGGATAAAGCCCGTCTGGTAAATGCTACTTCAATTGAAGCATTGGCTCAGGCTGCGGAAGAGATCGGGGCATGGTTGGTTCATTATTCTACTGATTACGTGTTTAACGGTTCAGGCGAGCACCCATGGCGCGAAGAAGATGCCACGGCACCACTAAATGTGTATGGTCAGACAAAACTTGAAGGCGAGCAGGCTATCGTCCGAAATATGACGAAATACCTTATTTTCCGCACCAGTTGGGTTTATGCAGCCAGAGGGAATAACTTCGCCAAAACTATGATCCGTTTAGCCACAGATCGTGAAGTTATGACCGTAATAAATGATCAGTTTGGCGCGCCAACAGGCGCAGATCTCATTGCCGATTGCACGGCTCATGCTATCCGTATTGCTCTGGATAAACCCCAGGTAAGTGGGCTATATCATTTGATTGCCTCAGGTACGACTACGTGGTTTGACTATGCTGGTAAAGTCATTGAGCAGGCTCGCCGTAAAGGCATTAAATTGAATGTCAAAAATATCAATCCCGTTGAATCAGATGCGTTCCCAACGCCTGCAAAGCGTCCTTCTAACTCGCGAATGGATACGAGTAAATTTACCAATACCTTTGCATTGTCACTGCCCGCCTGGGAAACAGGCGTAAACCGTCTTATTGATGAGCTTTACGTTTAGTTGTGTCGATTCGGCAACATATTAATTTTTAAGGGTGAATTTAGTGAATAACAGTAAAGGAATAATACTGGCCGGTGGTTCAGGAACACGTCTCTATCCAGTTACCATGGCGGTTAGCAAACAGTTACTCCCCATCTACGATAAGCCGATGATTTATTATCCGCTGAGCACACTCATGCTCGCGGGTATTCGCGATATCCTGATCATTAGCACACCACAAGACACTCCACGTTTTGAAAGCTTACTGAGTGACGGTTCCCAGTGGGGGCTTAATATTCAATACAAAGTACAAGAAAGTCCAGACGGGCTAGCCCAGGCATTTATTTTAGGTGAAGAATTCATCGGCAATGATTCTTGTGCTTTAATTCTGGGCGATAATATTTTTTACGGACATGATCTCTACAAGCAGTTAGAAGAAGCATCAAAGAAAGAAAAGGGCGCTACAGTTTTTGCTTATCATGTACACGATCCTGAACGTTATGGTGTGGTTGAATTTGATAAAAATGGTAAAGCTATATCTTTAGTAGAAAAGCCGGAAGTAGCGAAAAGTAATTATGCTGTAACCGGTCTCTATTTCTACGATAACTCAGTGGTAGAAATGGCAAAAAATTTAAAGCCTTCACCACGTGGCGAATTAGAAATCACTGATATAAATAATTTATACCTTGAAAAAGGTGAATTATCGGTTTCGATCATGGGCCGAGGTCATGCCTGGCTTGATACAGGAACTCATCAAAGTTTGATCGAAGCTAATAATTTTATACAAACTATCGAAACACGTCAGGGATTAAAAGTTGCCTGCCCAGAAGAAATAGCTTTCCGTATGGGATTCATTGGTCGTGAAGAACTTAAATTATTGGCACAGCCATTGATGAAAAACGATTATGGCAAATATCTGATGTCGCTTTACGAAGGTAGATTATAATGAAGATTGTTGAGACAAAAATCCCTGATGTTAAAATCTTCGAGCCTGTTGTATTTGGGGATGAACGTGGATTCTTTTTTGAGAGCTTTAGTCAGCATAAATTTGATGATGCTGTAGGACGACATGTAGAATTTGTACAGGATAATCATTCAAAATCAAGCAAAGGTGTTTTACGCGGCTTACATTATCAACTTGATCCTTATGCTCAGGGTAAACTTGTGCGCTGTGTTGCAGGAGCTGTATTCGATGTGGCGGTTGATATACGCAAAAAATCCCCATTTTTTGGTCAATGGGTTGGTGTTGAGCTCAGTAGTGATAATAAAAGACAATTATGGATACCGGAAGGTTTCGCGCATGGGTTTTTAACGCTCACTGACAATACAGAATTTGTTTATAAAACCACTAACTTTTATTCTAAAGAAAGTGAGCGCAGCATTGTTTGGAATGATCCTTCCATCAATATTGAATGGCCGGAAAAAGAGGTCCTGTTATCTGAAAAAGATAAGCTTGCATCTTTATTTTGTGGAGCTGAGGTCTTTGAATGAACGCCCTTCTTAAAATGACGTGGCAATGTATTAAATCGCCGGTTTCTAATCGAAGATTAATCTATACACTGACAAGAAGAGAGGTGATTAGCCGTTATCGGGGCTCAGTGTTGGGTTTGCTATGGTCGTTTTTCACCCCTGTATTGATGTTAGTCGTTTATACGTTTATTTTCAGCGTAGTGTTTCAGGCTAAGTGGAGTGAAGGCCATACGTCTAAATCTTCTTTTGCATTACTGTTATTTTCAGGATTAATCATTTTTAACCTATTTTCGGAATGCATAAATCGGGCCCCTGGTATCATTCTTGCTAATTCAAACTATGTTAAAAAGGTTATCTTTCCATTGGAAATATTGCCATGGGTCAATCTTTGCGCTGCAATGTTTCATTTTGCAATCAGCTGCATTGTATGGATAACATTTTATGTCTTTGAAGTGGGAGTGCCGCATCTAACCATATTGCTGTTACCTTTTATTTTGCTTCCTCTGATGTTTATGATAATGGGTATCAGCTGGATACTAGCTTCGCTTGGGGTATATCTGAGAGATGTAAGTCAAATAGTCGGAATTTTAACGATGGTTTTGATGTTCTTATCACCTATCTTTTTCCCCACTTCAGCACTACCAGACTCAGTAAGACCACTTTTATCCTTAAACCCGTTAGCGCATTTTATCGAGCAAACGCGCGATGTTATGTATTGGGGAAAAGTACCTGAATTCTTTCCTTATATTAAAGGATTGATCATTAATGCCATTCTGGCATGGTTAGGATACTTATGGTTTCAGAAAACACGTAAAGGATTTGCTGATGTCATCTGATAATATCATCGAAGTCGCTGGGTTGAGTAAATGTTATCAGATTTATGAATCACCTCAGCATCGTCTCATGCAGATGTTTTTTAGATCGCGTAAAAAAATGTATCGCGAATTCTGGGCGCTCAAAGACGTCACATTCTCCCTCAAAAAGGGGGAAACTGTCGGCATTATTGGACGAAATGGATCGGGAAAATCGACGCTGCTGCAGATGATTTGCGGTACCCTGAATCCAACTGATGGACGTGTAACAGTCAATGGTCGTATTGCCGCACTACTCGAACTTGGTGCGGGTTTTAACCCTGAGTTCACCGGCCATGAAAATGTATTTATGGCAGCTTCTTTATATGGATTAACCAATGAGCAAATCCGGGATCGATATGAAAAAATATTGGCTTTTGCTGATATTGGCGATTATATAGATCAACCAGTTAAATCGTATTCAAGTGGTATGTACGTGCGCTTAGCCTTTGCTGTAATTGCTCATGTGGATGCAGATATATTGGTTATCGATGAAGCGCTTGCCGTAGGTGATGCAGTTTTTACTCAGAAATGCATGCGCTTTATTCGAAAGTTTAAGGAAAATGGGACGTTACTGTTCGTAAGCCATGATACTCACTCTGTCATTAATCTGTGTGATAAAGCTATCTGGCTACACAAAGGTGAGATGATAACTTCAGGCACGGCGAAGCAAGTTGCAGAAAAATATCTGCAATATACGCTACAGGAAGTTTATGGAGATGAAACTCATCTTGAAAGTATTAAAAAAGACAGTGATGTAACTTTTGAAGAAACAGACAAGCACTTAACACCTAAAGAACTTAATGATACACCTGCTATCGATTATAAAGTTCAATACGGGATTGCTAATAACCTTTCTGAAGCCAATGGATGGAAGACTGGCGCTGCAGAAATAACAGAAGTAACATTTGTCGACAAAGGCAATAACAGCAAAAACCTCTTTAAGGGTGGCGAGAAAGTCAAATTATCGGTCAGAGCAAACATTTATCAACATCTCGACTCACCAATTATTGGCTTTTTAGTTAAGGATCGTCTGGGACAAGTATTGTTTGGAGAAAATACTTTACCCTTTACAAACGAAAAAGCTATAGCCGCTTCTGCGGATAGTAAGATTAATGCGACTTTTGAGTTTACATTACCCATGCTACCTAACGGTGAGTATGCATTAATGGTCTCCCTTGCTAATGGAGACTTGAATAATCATGTTCAGCATCACTGGCTTCATGATGCTATGATCATTAATGTATCATCCAGCGAGGTGCGCTGGGGACTGGTTGGAATTAAATTTGATGATGTTAAGCTGAGACAAGAATGAAAAACTTAAAAGAGCTCTATCAGGAGCATCATGGTAAATCATCTGATAAATGGGATATTTACCTGGAAACTTATCATAATATCCTATCCGGAAAAAAGAAAAACCTGAAAAGTCTGCTTGAAATTGGTGTTCAAAATGGCGGTTCTTTGGAAATCTGGAGTAAATATTTTCAGAATGCTGAAAATATAGTGGGTTGTGATATTAATCCTGATTGTGCTCGTCTTGAATACGCAAACAAATCAATTAAAGTTGTGATTGGTAATTCCTCTACACCAGAAATAAAAAATAAAATTGAAGAAATCTCTCCTTCATTCGATTTAATCATAGATGATGGTTCGCATAATTCATCAGATATAATAAAGTCTTTCTTACTCTACTTCCCTCTTCTGGAGCAGGATGGTATTTATATTGTTGAAGACCTGCATTGTAGTTACTGGCAAGAATGGGAAGGTGGGCTTTACGATCCTTATTCTTCAATGGCATTTTTGAAAAAGCTCGCCGATATTACCAATTTTGAACATTGGGGCATTGAACGTTCTGCCTCAGATTACCTCTCTTCATTCTTTGAGCATTATGATAGCGCACAACTAGATAAAGTGGATTATTCAGAAATTCACTCCGTTTGTTTCATAAACTCATTATGTATAATTAAGAAAAAATCCAGAAACGAGAATTTATTAGGTCTACGCCATGTTGTTGGTGAGGATGAAGGCGTAGTTGTTGGTAATCTAGAGTTAAATGGCAGCGTATTTGAAGCTCCAGAACAAACAGAAAACCCATGGAGTAACTTAAGTTCTTTTCCGGAAATGGAGTGGAAAGATCTTGTTACTCAAAATATCAGTTTATCTGAACAATTATCTGTAAGTGCCAGACAAATTAATCTTTATAAAAGAATTGAAGACGTATTAAGAAACGATATTGACGATCTTAAGGCGCAATTAAGCAATCAGTCTGAGCTAGCAAATAGATTAAATTTTGAAAATAATGCTCTGCTCAACTCCACTAGCTGGAAAATTACTGCCCCTATGAGAAAGGCAGTATTAAATGCACGGCGCGTTAAAAAAGCGGTTAAAGTTGTACAAACTGTTGTCACGAATTATGGCGTAAAAGGAAGTGTGAATCGAACATTTTCATTATATAAGAAGAATGGGCTTAAAGGACTAGTTCGTAAGCTATACCATATCAATAATTTACAGGTAGCCGCGCAAACTGTATTATCAGCAAAGTCTCTTCCATCCTTGACGTTAGATAATGCATCTCTACTCTTACCAAGAGTTCTGATTATTGCTGAGATGTCTATTCCGCAGTGTAAAAAGTATCGTGTGGATCAGAAGGTTGATTTATTTAAGCAATTAGGCATTCCTGTCAAAACAGTTAGCTGGACCGATCTGATTGGCTGCATGGAAGCCTTACAATATCATTCGATAGTCATTTTTTATCGCGTGCCGGCGTTCGATACAGTATTAAAACTTTTCGATGAGTGTGACCGTCTAAATTTAGATACATACTGGGAAGTCGATGATTTAATTTTTGATGAAGACATACTTCTCAAAAGCAAAACATTAAATGAGCTTGATAAAGATACATTCAAAGGTCTTATTGATGGTGCTCGATTGTACCATAATGCAATGATTCGCTGTAAGGGCGTTATTGCATCAACTGAGCCATTAGCAAAGGCTATGGAAAAATCCGGATCTGGTAAATCAATAGTTATTGAAAATGCACTAGACCCTGAAACAATTGAAACGGCAGAGTCAATCCCAGCATTAAGAAAAAGCGAAAGTGATGGCATAATTCGCATTGTCTATGGCTCCGGAACAAGTACTCATAATGTGGATTTTCTGGAGGCATCAGAAGCTATCTATAATATCCTTGTTTCACATCCTAATGTGCATTTACGTCTGGCCGGTGTATTAGAGTTGCCCAAAAAATTCGATCTGGTAAAAGATCAAATCGAAAGAATAGAATTTTGCCCATATGCAGATTATTTGAGAATACTTGCTGAGTGTGATATTAGTATTGCACCACTTGAGGATTATATTTTCAATGATTCAAAATCAAATATCAAATATCTGGAAGCTTCTATTCTAGGCTTGCCAAGCATTTGCTCTCCCCGTCCTAATTTTGCTTCCGTAATTGATAATGGTGTGAATGGATTTCTCTGCTGTAATGTTGAAGAATGGGAGTCTTCATTTAAGAAACTTATTGAAGACCCTTTATTAAGAAAAAATATTGGTGAAAATGCTAAGAAATGTGTTTTGCAGCATTATTCGCCTGAGAGTGTTGCTCGAGAACAAGCTGCTTTGGTCATTGAAGGCTTTGAACGATTAAACAATAATAACAACAAAAAGCACGTTCTCTCTGTTAATTGTTATTATAATCCGCGTTCTTTTGGCGGCGCAACGGTTGTTGCAGAAGCTTTAAATAGGCACTTTGTTGACGATAGTGAGTTTGATATTCATGTGCTAACTTCGTTACCAGAAGAGTATGGTGCGATAAATACTCTTCGACGTTATGAGGCTTACGGTCAAGAATGTTATGGCATTGTTTTACCAAATCTACTCTCTGAAAATCGTCAGGTTATCAATCCTGACATCGATAATGCATTCACAGATGTAATAGATCTCGTCCAACCAGATATCGTACATTTTCATTCTATCCAAGGGCTCGGCATTACTATGCTTCGTATATGTGCCGAACGTAATATCCCTATCGTTGTTACCACACATGATTATTGGTGGTTATACGAGCATCAGTTTATATTGAGCTTTAAAGAAGAACATAAATTCCGTGGAAATGTTGATGCACCGATGAGTAAAGTGCCGGGCAAAATTGATTATTTAGAAATCAAGAAGCGTGATGCGCTATCACTGGCAACTAAGATCATCTCTCCAAGTATGTTTACCACAGAGCTTTATCGTAAAGAGGGTTTTGCTGAAGCCTTACTTAACAAGAATGGAGTAACCTATCCTCAGAGTATTTCTCCAAAAATCCCTGGGCGGCCGTTACGATTTGGTTACGCAGGTGGAAACACCGACATTAAAGGCTATCACTTAGTCAAATACGCATTTAATCATATTGCAGAAACTGAAGGTAAGTTAATTATCGTTGATAATGCCCTTAACCTTGGGTTTAAGTCTTTCCATGAGAATGATCTGGCAGGATTGAGAAACGTAGAAGTTGTTCCTGCTTTTACTCAGGATAATATGGATGAATTTTTCAGCTCTATCGACGTTCTGTTATATCCAACTCAATCTAAAGAAAGTTTCGGTCTGACTGTACGTGAGGCCCTGATAAGGAACGTTTGGGTAATTACCTCAGATGCAGGTGGCGCTGTCGAAGATATCCTACCCGGTGAAAATGGGTTTATTATTCCTTTTAATAATGATGGCGGTACACTTCTGGAATGTGTTAAAGAAACGATAGCGCATTTCTCTTATCTGCCACAAACTGAAGAAGTACATCTGCCTCATTCACACATACGTACATTCAGCGAGCAGTATGAAGAGCTTAAAGATATTTATCGCAGCTGTATCAAATAAGGGCCTTTGGCCCTTTTATTAGATAATCATATGCCAAATAATACCCTCGCAATCATTGTTACTTATCATCCACAGCTCGAGCAGTTAAGGTCTCAACTAAATATATTGTCAAAAAGTAATGTCGATATCATTATTGTTGATAATGCTTCGGATAATAATTATGCACTGAAAAAAATGGCTGTCGAGTTTGATGCGCACATTGAAATTATTTTGTGCGACAGAAACTTAGGAATTGCTGCAGCTCAGAATATAGGTATCAACCATGCCATCATTAATAGATATAAAAATGTATTACTAATGGACCAGGATAGTTTACCTGCAAATAATATGGTGTCTTCCTTGCAGAAAATTCTGGATAAATACCCAGATGCTGCAGCGGTGGGCCCACAATTTTTAGATGTAAATAACAATGTGCGGTCGCGTTTTATTCAAATTAGAGGGTTGATTGTTGATAAAAAACTGCAACCTGATATTAACGGATGCGTTATTGTTGATCATTTAATTTCTTCTGGCTCATTAATACCCGTCGATACACTTAGAAAAATCGGCTTGATGGACGATACACTCTTTATTGATTATGTGGATGTTGAGTGGGCGTTAAGAGCCAAAAGTAAAGGCTTTAATAGCTATGGGGTATATAATGCTCATATGACCCATTCGTTAGGCGATGAAAGGGTTACTTTCCTAAGTAACTCAATTGCAATTCATTCTCCCTTAAGACACTATTATCAGGCTCGAAATGCTTTACTTTTATACAGGCGTAACTACATACCCTTTAACTGGAAAGTAGTGGACGCCTTTAAATTAATGGCAAAAATGTCTATTTACATTATTGCATCTCGACACAAATCGCTCGAGTTAAAGATGATTTTCAGGGGAGTTGTGCATGGCATACGTGGCATCCACGGAAGATTTAATCAATAAAAAACAAGCAAAAAATAGCAATTCGGTTACATTGGAACGTGAGGTTTCGTTACAGATTTCAATCGTATGTTATTATATGGATAATGATATAATAGAATTGCTTGAATCGTTTAAAAATGCCGCCTCTGAAATTAACAACCTCCGTTACTATATTGTGATCGTTGAAAACGGTTTTAAAAAAATGCAGCCGCTTCATGATACTGTAATTAAGCAATTCCCTTTTTGCAAAGTTATCATAAGCGGTAAGAATCTGGGCTATGGCAGGGCTCATAATCTGACCTTTTCTGACGGCGTTGATTATCATTTAGTTTTAAATCCGGACGTCATTTTTACTACTCGCTCTCTATTTAATGCTTTGAGTTTTATGGAGATAAATAAAGATTGTGGTTTATTATCTCCACAGGCTTTTTGGAGGAATGGCGACAGGCAATATCTTTGTAAACGTTATCCATCTGTTGTTACGTTATTCCTTAGGGCATTCCTTCCAAGATCATTGCAATATTTGTTCAAAAATAAATTAGAAACATACTGCATGATGAAAGAAACGCAATCTGAGACGGTTTTATGGCAACCTGATATCGTTAGTGGCTGTTTTATGTTTTTCAGGAACGATATTCTTTTGCGGCTTAACGGTTTTGATGAGACTTTCTTTTTATATTTTGAAGACACAGATCTTAGCTTGCGTGCTGGCAAAATAACTAAAGTGGCCTACGTCCCGGATGTCAAAATTATTCACCATGGAGGGAATGTGTCGCGTAAAGGCCTTAAGCATATATTCCTTTTTGCGCATTCCATGTGTAAGTTTTTTAATAAGCATGGGTGGAAGTTTTTTTAAATCTATTTTTCATCTGCATTGCATAGAGAATAGTTTTAATGAAAGGCATCAAATGCTATTTATCTTCACATTAATTAAGCTATCATTCTCTATGTGATATATAATTTCTAAGCGTATTCATTACGTTCTTATATAACAGGAGTAAAAGATGTCCAAGCAACAGATCGGCGTTGTAGGTATGGCAGTGATGGGCCGCAACTTGGCTCTTAACATTGAGAGCCGCGGTTACACTGTTTCTATCTTTAACCGTTCACGCGAAAAGACTGATGAAGTCATCGCGGAGAACCAGGGCAAGAAGCTTGCTCCTTTTTACACCGTTGAAGAGTTTGTCGCATCGCTGGAAAAACCACGTCGTATCCTGCTGATGGTTCAGGCAGGTGAAGCGACCGACAAAACTATCGCCTCACTAACGCCACATCTTGATAAAGGCGACATTCTGATTGATGGCGGTAACACCTTCTATAAAGACACCATTCGTCGTAACAAAGAGCTGTCAGACCAGGGCTTCAACTTCATCGGTACCGGCGTATCCGGCGGTGAAGAGGGCGCGCTGAAAGGCCCATCTATCATGCCGGGCGGCCAGAAAGAAGCCTATGAGCTGGTTGCTCCAATTCTGGATAAGATTGCGGCACGTGCAGAAGATGGCGAAGCCTGTGTGGCTTACATCGGTCCGGACGGCGCGGGTCACTATGTGAAAATGGTGCACAACGGCATCGAATACGGTGACATGCAGCTGATTGCAGAAGCTTACGCGTTGCTTAAAGGTGCACTGGGTCTGAACAACGAAGAGCTGGCGGAAACCTTCACCGAGTGGAACAACGGCGAGCTGAGCAGCTACCTGATCGATATCACCAAAGATATCTTCACTAAGAAAGATGAAGAAGGTAACTATCTGGTTGATGTGATTCTGGATGAAGCAGCGAACAAAGGTACCGGTAAATGGACCAGCCAGAGTTCACTGGATCTGGGCGAGCCACTGTCACTGATCACTGAATCAGTGTTTGCCCGTTACCTCTCCTCGCTGAAAACGCAGCGTGTTGCGGCTTCCAAAGTCCTGAGCGGTCCACAGGCTCAAGCCTTTACCGGTGATAAAGCTGAGTTTATCGAGAAAGTACGTCGCGCACTCTACCTCGGTAAAATCGTCTCTTATGCGCAGGGCTTCTCACAGCTGCGTGCGGCTTCAGAAGAGAACAACTGGGATCTGCACTACGGTGAAATCGCCAAGATTTTCCGTGCTGGCTGCATCATCCGTGCCCAGTTCCTGCAGAAAATTACTGATGCCTATGCTGAAGATGCAAGCATCGCTAACCTGCTGCTGGCGCCGTACTTCAAAGATATCGCCGATCAGTATCAGCAGGCGCTGCGTGATGTTGTTTCTTATGCGATTCAGAACGGTATCCCAACGCCAACCTTCTCTGCGGCGATTGCTTACTACGATAGCTACCGTTCAGAAGTGCTGCCTGCCAACCTGATTCAGGCGCAGCGTGACTACTTCGGTGCGCATACCTATAAGCGCATTGATAAAGACGGTGTGTTCCACACTGAGTGGTTAGACTAATCACTAAAAAGGCTTCCCTCGGGAAGCCTTTTTTCATCCCACCAGCAAATCCCCGCTCCGAATCTCACTCTCGCCCGCCAGTCTCACCACCAGCATGCCAGCCGTTGCAAACCGTACCCAGTGCCTCGCATACAGAATGCCGCCGTGCTCAGCCATTAATGGCGTGATCTGATCGGTGACCGGATCAACAATTTCTGCCACCACTTCGCCAGCGCGAATCCGCGCGCCCAGTGGCTTGCGATGCAAAATTAAACCTGAAACCGGCGAATGAATGTATTCACAGGCCGCCAATGGCGTCGGTGGATTCTTCAGGGCAGGTGAGGGCATAGCGCAACCTTCACTGTAGCGCTCTTTAATCATGCTCTGCTCATCGGCTGCTTCGACCACCTCAGGCGCGCTCAGGCCGGTACCGTTTTCACCAATTGCCACCACATCTTCGCCGCCGGTGGTCACCGATACCAGTTCATCGCCGCCAATCACCGGAGCCGCCACTTCCACCGACACCGCCGGTTCGCTGTAGCCGATATAGCCGCCTTCCTGTAACGCCGAAATAATCGCATCAGCATCTTTCTCAGCCTGCTCCGGTGAGACGTCACGGACACCCCGCAGTTCGAGCGTGACCGGCAGTAAGCCGCGTGGCATCGGGAAATCTTTGCCATAACGTTCGGCCAGCGTCAGCCACGGCTCACAGCAGGCTTCATCAAACGGTTCGCCGCCTGAAATCTGCGCCAGCAGCTGTACTTCACTGCCTAACCAGCGCGCCAGAGGCTCGATATCCGGCCAGGCGTGCGGCGTGGTGTAAAGGTGCGGCACCGCTTCCCAGTCACAGTGCAGATCAATCATCAGATCCGCCTGGCTGGCCATACGCATCAGGGTAAAACGCTGCGCGTCCAGCTCGGTTTTTGGCACCGTATCGCGGTAGTGACGATCGATCGCCTCACGGATCAGCGTTTTATTCTGCGCTTCGCTCTGGGTCAGACTGTCGGCCAGCCCGGTTGCCAGCGTCTCGCCCAGCGAGGGGAAGCGGCGATTAAAATCCTGTCCCGATAAGGTATGAAAACGACCAAGATGAGTACCGTGCCAGTGCTGGCCCAGCGCCAGCGGATTGGCGACCGGCACCAGTGTGAAAGCGGCTCTCAGCTGGCCGGCTGACTCCAGCGCCTGCAGCCGCTGCTTTAAAAACCACGCCACCGCCATGCCCGGCAACTCGTCGCCATGCAGCGCAGCCTGGATATAAACCTGACGCGCGTGGTTTTCAGCAAAATGGAAACTGATGATTTCACGTTGGGTGCCTAAAGAGGCGCTTAACAGAGGATGATGTTGTTGATGCATACCGTGTTAATGTCCTGTAGTCGGCGAAGGACGACAGCGCGCCGTCCCGAAAAGGTTAGAGTATAGTGCCGGATCGCAGTCAATGACGGAAAAGCCGGCTCGCGCCGTTACTGCTGAATAGAGATATCGGTGGCGAAATAGCGCTTCTGGATCTGGTCGAAGGTGCCATTCTTCTTGATCTCGCTAAAGGCGTTATCCAGCGCGGTTTTAAGCTCCGCGTCACCTTTGCGCAGGCCAATAGCGGTACCGGGACCGATAATCGGATCCTGAACAATCGGGCCTGCCAGCTCGAAATCTTTCCCCTGCGGATGTTTGAGGAAGCCAATTGCCGCCTGCGCCGCATCGGTAAACACCGCATCCAGACGACCGGCAACTAAATCACTCTCGACCTGTGCCTGATCGCCATACGGCACCACGTTCACGCCATGCGGTTGCCATTTCGCCAGGGCATAACGCTCCTGCACCGTTCCCTGTTCAACACCCACCGTTTTGCCTTTCAGGGATTCCGCCGTCGGCAGCACGCCAGCACCTTTTCGGGCAATCAGCTGGGTGTGGGTGTCGTACAGTGGCACGGTGAAATCGATCTGCTTCAGACGCTCTTCCGTAATGCCCATGTCCGACAGGATGGCATCGAACTTACGCGCCTTCAGCGCCGGGATCATGCCGTCAAACTGGCTCTCAACCCAGACGCACTTCGCCTGCATCTGGGCACAAAGCGCATTGCCCAGATCGATATCGAAACCGACCAGTTTGCCCTGCGGCGTTTTGGATTCAAACGGAGGATAGGTGGGATCAACGGCGAAGCGTACCTGGTCGATTTTTGCCTGCGCACCAAAGGTACTGCCAGCCATTACAGCCAGCATCAGCGTCTGACGCAGACGGGTAGAAAAGCGGTTCATTGCCATATTAAGGTCTTCTTTTGTCGTGATGAGGGTTAACGCAGAGTAACGTTGACCCGCATTGATGGCAATTACTGGATTATTTTCACGACGTTAGCACGGCACAGCGCCCGATAATCTTCGGTATTAAGGATCACCGAGCGATCCAGCAGACCGGCGTTAAAAGCGATCTCCGAATAGCGTTCAAACAGCAGCGGATCAACCACCAGGCCTAAATCGGGATGAAAGCTAAATGGCGGGATAGCGCCAAATACACAGCCGGTCAGGGCATCGGTTTCTGCCGGACTGGCTAGCGAGGCGCGACGTCCACCCACTGCGGCAGCCACTTTGCTGAGGTCCGCCTGACGATCGGCGGGCAGCACCGCCAGGACATGTTGCTTAACACCATTGCCTTTGACGTGGCAGACCAGCGCTTTGGCACCCTGACCGACCTCGGTACCGCGGATCGCCGCCACCGCTTCGCACTTACCGGTAGCCAGATGTTCCATCAGTCGATAGCGTGCCTGGTGCTGGTCGAGCAGGGCGATCAGTTTTTCATGGGTTGTCATGGTGCTCTCCTGGCGCAGTGCGTTGCTGGATCAGGGTTTGCAGCAGATGCGGCTGGCTGACGCGGTAATAGCCCTGTCCTGAGACCGAACGGTTTAAAGGCGCGATTCAGCGTAGTTAAGATGGTGTTGCCTTTATCCTGCTCAATATCGAACAGCGTCCGTCGGCTAATTCCTGCCAGCAGCACGTAGCGTTGTTGAGAAAACCCCAACACTTTTTTACGAAGCAGCTTGGGTAGCTCGCCCTGCGTCAGCTCTTCCTGAATAAACTGCTGTCGCAGCGTGAGCATAATGGCTTCTCGTTCAAAGGGAGACAGTGTTTTATTCATCGTTGCCAGCTCTCAATGCGCTGATCGGGATAGTCAAATCCCATCCCTGGCAGAGTTGTTTTTGAGAAGGATGCTGCTCAAAATCGTCGACTCAGCCGGATTTTGAGCAGCTTATTGCATATTTTACTGATGACGGGCGCGCAGGTTATTGATTACCGCGCTGAAGTCTAAGTCCTGGTCCTGCAACAGCACCATCAGGTGATAGATCAGATCGGAGGCTTCATTGGTCAGCTCATGGCGATCGTTAACCGTGGCCGCCAGGGCGGTTTCAACGCCTTCCTCTCCTACTTTCTGCGCGATGCGCTTGGTGCCGCTGGCGTAGAGCCGGGCGGTGTAGGAGCTTTCAGGATCGGCGCTCTTACGTGACGCCAGCAGCTGCTCCAGCTGATAGAGGAAGGTCCACTCCGCAGCGGCCGGGGAGAAGCAGCTGGAGGTGCCGAGATGGCAGGTCGGACCGATGGGATTCGCCAGCACCAGCAGCGTATCGTTATCGCAGTCTGGCGTGATGCTGACTACCTGCAGAAAGTTGCCGGAGGTCTCGCCTTTGGTCCATAACCGGTTTTTGGTACGCGAGAAAAAGGTCACGTTGCCTTCGGCCAGGGTTTTTTCCAGCGCCGGCTGGTTCATATAACCGTGCATCAGCACTTCGCCTGAGACGTTATGCTGCACAATCACCGGCATCATGCCCTGAGTTTTGTCCCAGTCGAGCTGGGCCAGTTGTTGTTCGGTTAACACGCGCGAATCTCCACTCCGTTGTCGATCAGGAAGCTTTTCAGCTCACCAATATTGATAATCTGCTTATGGAACACCGAGGCCGC
>Ga0308166_1002355_pt1 | contig 17720 bp, 15 predicted proteins | sample PhyCR2_2_FD_202137 | JGI IMG/M metagenome (GOLD analysis project Ga0308166, IMG submission 202137) | Phyllosphere microbial communities from UC Gill Tract Community Farm, Albany, California, United States - DLSLCC.R2 | ecosystem: Host-associated > Plants > Phyllosphere > Unclassified | place... | reverse complement strand
TCGTGATGCTGCTGCTGTATCCGCTGGCCGCACAGTCGGTGTGGACCATCGGCCCGATGATCATCACGGTCGGCACCATGGGTGCGCTGGCGGCGGTGCTGCAGACGCGCCTGATGGACGTGGCCGGCGAAGCGCAGACGCTGGCGGCGGCCTCCAATCACGCCGCCTTCAATACCGCCAACGCACTCGGCCCGTGGCTGGGCGGCATGGCGATCAGCGCCGGCTTCAGCCCGGCCAGTACCGGCTATGTCGGTGCAGCCACCGCGATCGGCGGCCTGCTGCTGTGGTGCGTGGCGGTGATGCTGGACAGGAAGCGCAAGACCGTCGCCGCCGGCAACCACTGAAGAACGGACGACCGCATCCACAGGTCAACCGTTCGACTGAGCCGGCTTCGTCGCGCTCCTGACGCGCGATGAACACATTTCGTGGATGTGCATTTGGGCACAGTGCAGCCGACGCCGTTTTCTCGGCCTGCACCGGACCCGCAATGCACCACCCTCGCGCCCCTGCCCGCCACGATGCCATCGCCTTGCAGGCCGGCATGCTGGGCAGCGTGTTGGGGGTGGCGTTGTCCAAGGCCATCGCCTTGTCCGCGTTGGCAGCCGATTCGATGATGGGGATCGGGCTGTGGGTGGTGGCCTGCGCACTGCTGGCTGCCTGGGCGCTCGCAGCCTATCTGGCCTGCCTGGCGCTGAGCCGTCGTGTGTTCGTGCTGATGGTGGCGCTGTGCATGGTGCTGATGATCTGCATCGCCTGACCCAGCAGGGGCCGGACTATCGCGCATTTGTTACAGAATAACAAGTGCAATGGGTCCGATTGTGCATGCCCGGCGTCACGGATTTGAATTCCATGACCATCCTGGCATTACCCGAGGCCACCCCATGAACCTGCAGCCTTCATTCCGCGCCACCCTCACTGCCATCGCTCTGGCGTCGCTCAGCGCCTGCGCCACCTACGACGACAGCGCCATGCATCCGACCTGCCAAGAGTCACCCCATCTGAAGGATCTGCCACGCGAGGTCGCTGCCCGCGAGAGCCGTTGCAACAAGGGTGTGGAAGTGTGGTCGAGCGAGCGCGGCGGCAGTGACAAGCCGCTGGACCTGAGCGGAAAGAAAAAGGATCTCTGAAATGGAGCGCTGCCGGTTGCCGCAGCTGTCTTGATCATGTCCATGCACCTGGCTGACTGGCCCATCACAACCGGCGCGCGACGATGAGGTCTCCCCACCCTGTCGAGATTCAGATGCCGGACACTGCCCACCCTGTCATTCGCGCGTTCGAGGCCGTGTTCGATCTGTCAGGGGGCGTGCAGCGCATCACCGCGCTCACGGTCACCTGCCGGCATTGCACATCGACCAGTTCGGCCAGTGAGGACAATCTGGTGCACTTGCCAGGTGGAGCATTGTTCCGCTGCGACGGGTGCGGCTGCCATCAGCCGGTCAGCCATGCCCGGCTGTCGGACTGGCAACCGGCGTCGTTGCTGGGTATCTGAGGACCGCGACGTGATAATGACTGCGGAACAGCGGAAAATACTCCAAGCGATCGCCGCTGCAGAACCGGTGCGCGGTGATGCCGCAACCTGGGCGGTGACCGCCGGATGGGCTGTACAGGCAGAGGACGGGGATATCGATCTCACCGAGGCTGGCCGGGATGCGCTCACCGCGCAGGCAGGTCGTGAGGGCTAGACCCGCCGCTCAGGGCAGCTCCGCCTCCCTTCGCGCTGCGCCGCGATAGCGGCAACCTGCGGAACAAGGGGTGCATCGCTGCCACGTCGGCGGCGAAGTGGCGAGGCCTTCATGTCGGCGGTGTGCAGAGCGTCATGACATGCGCTCGGCTATGCTGCGCCACCTTCCTGCGCCAATGGCGGCCATGCATCCTTTTCCCCTGCCAGTCTCTGCACCTGATCAGCTCGCCTACCGACTGCTGCAGGACAGTGACTGGGCCCGCTCGGCCACTGCCGCAAGCGCACCCGCCGAACTTCGCACGTTACTGGCGATGATCCTGGATTCGCCAGAACCCCTGTGGCTTGCCTGGGGCAAGGAAGACAAGGCGTTCTTCTTCAATGATGCGTACCTGCCCATGCTGGGGGAAAAACTGCACCGCGCGATGGGCAATCGCCTGGAGGATGTCTGGGAGGACGTATGGCCGGACGTGGTGCAGGCCGTCAACGATGCCTTCGCCGGCACCAGCCGCAGCTTCAAGAACCTCCCGTTGATGATGGATCGCGACGGCACGCTGCGTGAAACATTCTGGACGTTCTCCTATTCGCCGCTGCGCGTCGGCTGCGGCAGCGTGGCCGGCATCCTGTGCGTGGTCAGCGAACAGACCGAACGGGTGATCGAGCGCGACCTGCACAGCCGCCAGGTCGCGGCGATCACCGAGCAGGCGCGGGAGGCCCATCTGGAACTGGTGCGCGCCCGCGAGCAGCTGCGCCAGTCGCAGAAGCTGGAGGCGATCGGCCAGCTCACCGGCGGGGTGGCCCACGACTTCAACAACCTGCTGCAGGTCATCACCGGTTCGGTAGACATGCTCCTGCACACGTGGCCGGCAGACGACACCCGGCGCCGCTACATCCAGGCCATTGCAACAGCGTCGGACCGCGCCACCAAGCTGACCGCGCAACTGCTTGCATTCTCGCGTCGCCAGAGCCTGTCGCCGGAGGTCTTCGACCTCTGCGAAAGCGTGCACGCGCTCTCGGATATCATCACCACGGTACTTGGCGCGCGCATCCAGGTGTCGTTGACATTGCCCGATACACCGATGCCGGTACTGCTGGACCGGACCCAGCTGGACACCGCATTGATCAACATCGCGGTCAATGCCCGCGACGCGATCGAGGGACACGGCCGGGTGACCATCGAAGTGGAACGGGTAACCGCCGTGCCTTCGGTGCGCTTCGCCGCGCCGATGAAGGGCGACTTTGCCGCGATCAGTGTGACCGACACAGGAGCGGGCATCGACCCTGCGGTGGTTGACCGCATTTTCGAGCCCTTCTTCACCACCAAGAGCGTGGGCGCTGGGACCGGGCTCGGTCTCAGCCAGGTATTCGGCTTCGTCAAGCAGTCAGAAGGCGAGGTGGACGTGCAGAGCCAGGCCGGCGCCGGTACCCGCTTTACGCTGTATCTGCCACTGGCGCAGGCAGGAGAAACGGCGGAACGGCCGGCGGCGCAATCGGGGCTGCAGCATGGTCATGGCGTCTGCGTGCTGGTGGTGGAAGACAACGTCGACGTGGCCGAATTTGCGGTGGGCGCCCTGCGCGAACTCGACTACAGCGTGGTCCTTGCACGCAATGCGGACGAGGCCCTGGCCGAGCTGGAACGGGATGCCGCGCGCTTCCATGTGGTCTTCAGCGACGTGGTAATGCCGGGCATGAACGGCCTGGATCTGGCCCGTGCCATCCGCGCCCGCTTCCCGGAGCTTCCGGTGATCCTCACCAGCGGCTACAGCGAATTGCTGGCGCGGGATCCTGGCCATGGCTTCACCCTGCTGCGCAAGCCGTACTCATTGAAGCAGCTGGCCTCGGTGATGACCGAGACCGGGCACCGCGCCCAGGCCATGATGGCATCCCCCTAGCGCGCCGTTCACCACGGCAAACCGAACCAGCGTTCCAGCGAAGACTCCAGCCCCGACGTGTCGCCGCCAGCATCGCAGGCCCAGGCCACAATACCGTCAGGGCGGACCAGCACCGCACCCAGTCCCATCGCATCGCGCGCCGTGGATATCACGCAGGTAACCGAGCGTTGCCAGCGCGCAAAGACCGGGCCGAGTGAAACGCCGGTATCGAGCCCCAGCAGCACGCCCTTCCCTGCGCGCAGGAGCTCCCCCATGCGATCGCCATTGGCCAGCTGGACGTCAGGCGCGCTTTGGCCAACCCACGGATGCTCGCCGTTGAACACCGGTGGTTGTGCCACGCCCCACAACCGCTCAGCGAGATAGGTGGCGCCGTCGCGGGTCGCGGCCAGGTCGGCGAAGACCGCCGCCAGCGCGCGCTGCCCTGGGCCTGGTCGCATCAACGCCACCTGCGCACGCGACCAGTCGAGCACCCGGACGCCGATCGGATGGCGCTCCGCCTGATAGCTGTCCAGCAGCGTCTCGGCGGCGTCGCCTCGCGCCACGGCGGCCAGCTTCCACCCCAGGTTCATCGCATCGCCGATGCCGAGATTCAGGCCCTGGCCTCCCAGCGGCGAATGCATGTGCGCCGCATCACCAGCCAACAGCACGCGGCCGCTGCGATAGGCCGTGGCCTGGCGCGCGGCATCGGTCCATGTGGTGGCCAGATGCAACGCGGTGATCGTTGCCTGGCGCCCGGACACCCGCCGCAGCAACGCCTGGGCGGCGTGCAGGTCCAGTGACCCGCGGTGGCCTGCGCCACCGTCGAAATCGGCCAGCGCCAGCACGCCCGGCGGGTTGAAATTGCACATGCCGTATTCGGTGAACCGACGCCCCGGGGTGAGCACCGACGGATCGGCCAGTTCAACCTGCAGCGTGTACCCGGTGAACTCGGGCGCCGTCCCTGCGAACTCGAAGCCGGAGTGCTTGCGTACCGTGCTGCGGGCGCCATCGCAACCGACCAGCCATCGGCCCCGCATCAGCCCGCGACCGGTCTGCACCTGCATCTGTGCGTCGTGTGCGTGCACTGCCTGCACCGTACAGCCCCGCTCGATCTGCACACCCAGCGACATTGCGCGCTCGGCCAGCACCGCCTCCAGCGACTGCAGCTCCACCGCCATCTGCATGGGTACCGGGGTCGGCAGGCGATCACGCCAGCGCCCGCTGTCCACGTCATCCAGCGCGAACGGAATGCCGGCGAAGTGGCCTCCCAGCGGCCGCGGTTGTGCCAGCCAATGGGCGGTGCCGGGCGGCGGTGCGCCCTTGTCCGGCTTCAGCACCTGGCGGGCTGCGACCGCGTCCAGCAGGCCGCGCCGATCCAGCGCTTCCAACGTGGGCGCGTTCAAGCCGCGCAGGCCAAATGGCAGGCGCTTCAGGGCTGAATCGGGCGACTCAGCCTGCTCCAGCAGCAGGACCGAACAGCCGGCCTGGGCCAGCTCGCAGGACAGGAACAAGCCGACCGGGCCGGCCCCGGCAATGACAACGTCGTACAGCATCAGGTTCCCCCCTGCGCCGGCCCGGCGCTCTGGTGCGCACAATGTTACACTCGGTGTACGTTTACACAAGCCAACCGCCATGACCCCGCCCCAAGGCCGTCGCGAGCAACGCAAGGCACAGACCCGACAGGCAATTTCCGATGTCGCCACCGCGCTGATCATCCGGCGTGGCTTCGAGGCGGTGTCGATGTCCGAGATCGCCAAGGCCGCCGGGGTCTCGCGCAAGACAGTCTTCAACTATTTCGCCAGCAAGGAGGACCTGGTATTCGACCGCGACGAGGAGGCGCGGGCGCTGCTGCGCGAGGGCATGGCGGCGCGCCGCGGCATGACGCCGCTGGCCGCCTTCCAGTCTCTGGTGAGGGAGCTGCTCGACAGCGGCCATCCCCTGTTGCGGATCAACTCCGGTGCAGCGGCCTTCTGGGCCACCGTGGCCGACAGTCCGGTGCTGGTCGCGCACGCGCGACGGCTGCAGGCGCTGCTGGCCGACGACCTCACGCTGTTGATGGCAAGCGCGGTCGGGCGGCCAGCGGATGATGCCGAGGCACGCCTGGGTGCGGCGATGCTGCTGGCGTCGATGGTGGCGGCCTATCAGGGAGGCCTGGCCAGCCAGCAGGAGGGTGAGGATCCGCGCCAGGCGGTGCTGCAGCTGATCGTACGCGGCGGCACCGGCGTGCTGGTGGCCCTGGCCGGCACCCCGTATACCGACCCGGGCCCGCGTCCATAGTGCATCCGGGGGATAGGTCCCGAAGCACTGCAAATGCTAATCTTTCTCATTTGCAGCCCAGCCTCGTCCCTCATGCCCTTTCCAACCCCGCTCAAGCGCGCCCTCTGCCTGGCACTGCCCCTTTCCCTGGCTACACCTGCACTGGCTTCCGAGGCCTTCGCTGACGCCCCGAAGGACCTGGACAAAGTGGAAGTCCGCGGCCGCGCGCAGACCCTGTATCGCACCAACGATGCGGCCGTCGGCACCCGCACCGATACCCCGCTGGAACTGGTACCGCAGTCGATCCAGGTCGTGCCGCGCGAGCTGATCGACGACCAGGCGGCGCGCCAGGTCACCGATCTGTACCGCAGCATCAGCGGCATCAGCTTCTTCAGCTATGCCGGCGTCACCCTCCGCGGGTTCCGCCAGGAGAACGTGCTCTACGACGGCCTGCGCGGTGATCCCTATGCAGGCTTCTCGGTGCCGCAACTGTTCAATATCGAACGCGTGGAAGTGCTGAAAGGTCCGGCCGGTGCGCTGTACGGCGGTGGTGATGCGGGCGGTGTCATCAACTATGTAACGCGCAAGCCCAAGGCGCGCGCCGAACGCCGCATCGAGCTGCAGGCAGGCGACAAGGACTTCCGCGCCGGATCGATCGAAGGCACGGGCCCCTTGAATGCCAGCGGCAGCATTCGCTATCGCGCCGGCCTGTATGCCGACAGCGAGCAGGGCGTGCGCTGGAATGCCGACAGCGAAAGCGTGATCGGCGATGCCTCGCTGGCCTTCGATGTCGGCCAGACCGGCGAACTGGTGCTGCAGTTCACCGACATCACCCAGAACCTGGGCGGCAACCGCCTGCGCGGCGTGCCGGTGAACGATGCCGGCAGCTTCCTGACCGACCGGCGATGGAACCACAACGAGGCCAGTGACTTCCTCGACATGCGCGCCAAGGTCGCACTGGCGCAGTATCGTTTCGCACCGCGCGACAACCTGGACGTGGACATTGCCGCGCGCTGGTTCAGCAACAACGAGCACCAGATGTACCACGAGCCGATGGGGCTGATTGATCGTGATCGCGACGGCGTGGCCGAGTGGATGACGCGCCAGCTGCGCAACCAGATCCGCGACAACGAGGCCTTCACCGCCAGCGGCAATGCCGTCTGGCGGATCAACACCGGCCGTATCGAACACAAGGTGCTGTTCGGTGCCGACGTGTATCAGCTCGACGCCGACTTCACCGCGCAGACCGCCAACAGCGCCGACCTGGCACGCGGCGCCGGCCCTGTGCGCGGCATCGACCTGTTCAACCCGGTCTATGGCGCGAGCACCTGGCACGACTACAACCTGGCCGCACTACCCTGGCGCAGCACCGCCACCCGCAGCAAACGCTACGGCGGCTATCTGCAGGATGAGCTGGCACTGGGCACGCGCTGGCATGTGCTGGCCGGACTGCGCTGGGATGGCTTCAAGGATGAGGACCGCATGGGTCGCAGCAGCGTCGATGGCAATGCGCTCAGCTGGCGTCTGGGCAGCACCTTTGCCGCCCGGGACGGCGTGAACCTGTACGCCAACGTCGCCAGTGGCTTCGTGCCGCAGAGTGCCGCCAACCAGAATCCGGCGGCCGGTGGGCCCTTCGACGCTGAGCGCAGCAGGCAATGGGAAATCGGCCTGAAATCCCTGCTGGCCGACCGTGTGACCCTGAACATGGCGGCCTACCGCATCGACCGCAGCAACATCGTGCAGGCCACCGGCGAGGTGATCGGCGGGGTAAACCAACTCGCTGCACTGGGCCTGGTACGCAGCACGGGCATGGAACTGGACCTGCTGGCCGACGTGACCGAGCGCTGGGTGGTGAACCTGACCTACGCCTACAACGACGCACGGGTGAAGGATGCCGGACCGAACGGCATCACCAATGCCTCCGGCGACCGCTTCGCCAATGCGCCACGCAACAAGCTCGGCGTGTGGACGCGCTACGACCTGCCGTCGATCAACTCGGCCATCGGCTTCGGCGCCGACCATGTGGGCGAGCGTGTCAGCCTGGATGGGCAGGCGGTCAAGGCATACACGGTATTCGACATGAGCTGGAAGACCACGTGGAAGCAGTGGCAGTTCCAGGCCAACGTCAAGAACCTGTTCGACAAGGTGTACGCGGCCAGCGGCTTCATCGAGCGCAACGGGCATTTCCCGGGCGAGCCGCGGCGGGTGTATGTGCAGGCGGCTTACAGCTTCTGAGAAGGCCTTCCAGCAGAGCCGGGCGCCCGCTCGGCTCTGCTGCGTAACCTCAGCCCATCCGCATCGCAGGGTTGTCACGCGCGTGGACGTCGTTGTCCTGCTGGCGCTGCATGGCCGCCTGCTGTCGTTCCAGGCTGGCGGCCTCGATCTGCCGCAGCGAGTGTTCGACCGGCGTCTGCACTGCCGTGTCCGTAGGCATGACCGCTCGCAGATGCGCGGGATCGCTCATCTCGCCCTGCACCACGAACACGTTGCGGCCGGCCGGATGCTCGGCGGTCTGCGCGCTCAGCAGCACATGGTCGGCCCGTTCAAGCTGGTTGCGACGGGCCAATGCCATCACGCTCGCTACGAGGCGCTCGCTGTTCTCGTCGTGGGTACGCCCGGCGCCGGCATCGATCGCGGCCACGCCTTCGCGCACCTGTTGCATCAGTGCGTAGTCGCGGTGGCCCGGACCAATGTCGGCCAGGCGGGTCGGTGCCTGCGAGAAATCCGGCACGTCGTCCACAGCTGCGGTCAGCGGGCTGCGGGTGATGGTCCGGTACGGGTCGTCCGGGTGGAACTGGGTGCGTTTTTCCTGGCGCTCCAGACGAACCTCGCGCGCGTCGTTGAGCTCGGCGATGCGTGCGGGGTCTGTGATCTCCCGCATCGACATGTGGCCGCCGCCCGCGCTGACACTGGCCCACTTCCTGTCCGCTGCGAAATACATTGCGTAGTAGCTGTTGCCACCGATGACGTTCGGATCGACCGCCGAGCGCCCTTCCAATGCCTGAGTGGCTTCCAGCACGCTCAACCGGGTCAGGTACTGGCCGCCCTTCGCCCATCCCATCTGGCTGATGGCATCGACACTGGTATTGCCTACGCGCGGGCCGCCGGCATAGTCGTTGTTGAGCATGTTGGTCCAGATCTGCTCCAGCTTCTCGGAGCCGCTCTTCTGCTCAGCCGCCTGCAGCAACACGCGCGGCGTCCAGCAGTTGGGATCGAGTTCATGCCGTTCAAATGCCCGGTCGTGAGCCAGCATCACGTCTTTGCCGGGAAGATTCAGTGCCAGGTCGGATCGCCCCTGCTCCATCCAAAACAGGCGTCGCTCCAGGTCCTGGCGCAGAAGCGTCTGCCCAAACATCTCCCATTGGCGCTCGCTCAGCTGCGCGTCGGGAAAGCCGGAGCCCTTGCCTTCCTGATGCCGGGCATACTCCTGTGCATAGCTGTTTGCAACGCGGCCAGGCAAGCTGTCGTTGCGAACCACGCCCAGCGCAAGCGTCCCATAGCCATCCGCGTCCGGCAGCTGCGACAGATAGTTCCAGTACAACTCGCGGTTTCCAGCCTTGGCATAGCTGGCCAGAATCTTGAGATTTTCTTGCGTCAATCCGCCCATCGCCTGCTCCTGAATGCACTCACTTCCGGACCCGGGAGCGCGCGAGAACATCCCGCACCGCATCTTCCATCCGCTTCCAGTCCGCCAGGAAGGCCCGCTTGTAGTTCAGCGAGATGGAAAGCTTGTTCTCCACATCCGAGAAATAGTGGAAGCACCCCGCGGCGGCTTGTCCCTGCTCACTGATGACCTGATCGCCCTGCAGTCGAACGCCGTCCCCCCGGAACGCCGTGTTTTCGCATTTGATGAATGTGGTCAGGTTGCCGTTGGGAGCGCGCGCGATGTACCAGTCATCTTCATAGGCAGGATTGCGGGTGGGCGGTTGTCCATAGCGTGCTTCGTGCTCCTTCGAGAAAACCGCCATCCTCGTTTCATCGATGGCGTAAGGCGTCAGGCCCATGACATCGGGCTGCGCAATCCGCAGATCGAGCCGATCCCGAGGATCCTTTCGCTCCACCGACCCCTCCTCGGTGGATGCCTGGTTGGAGGACAAGCGCTCCAATGATGTTTCGATTGGCGCACGATCGATGTAGTCGATCGCCACAGCAATCTCCTTCCGGAAATCATTCGTACGCGGATTGGCCCGGGCGCCCGGCGCCGTCGGCTTCATGTCCGGCCACTCGATGACCAGCGTCACGCCCTCGCCTGGCCACGGTGCGATCTGGCTGTCCAGGTAGTTGGCCGGAATGCGGAAAGTGTTCGGCCCGAGCTTCACGTCCACGGGCGCATCGGTATAGGTGTGGCCGTTGATCGTGCGGCCGGTCTGCGTTGCGCCGGACATGGCGGGATTCCTTTCGTGTTCGGTGGACGGTGACCGTGCACATGCGCTGGCGCTCACCGCGACGGCAAGTGCAAGCGTCAGGCAACGGCTCGGGGACATCACGTGCATGGGCATTCCATTGCAGGGTTCCAGCGCCACTATAAGGAGCCGGGCGTCAACCGAACAGGAACCGCATCGCAGCCCTTCATGGAACCAGGCAGCGCTCTACCTGCAGTGACAGCACTTGGCAGGCGTTGAACAGGCCCTCGACCACGGCGGCGGAGGGACAGCAGGCGGGATCGTCGCTCTCCCGCGCCACATGCGCAGCGTGCAGCACCGCGGTCAACGCCGTGATGCCCGAAATGCTGCGGGTCGCCAGGGCCATGTCGAAGGCGCGGCCGGGGCTCAGGCACATTTCACTCCAGGCCTCGCCATCAGCGCGCAGGTTCCTGCCGTGGCCTGCCAGATGTGCAAAGAATGCCGATGGCGTGACGAACTCGGCGGATTCGCGGAGCGCGTCCTCCAGCGTCTCGGCCAAGGCAGCGGGAAGATCGCGCACGGCGGCGCCCAGCAGCGCATGCAGGCGGGGATGGTCGGGAAGACGTTCGGGCATGACGGCAACCTCACGATGTGGCCACCTGCAGATGCAAGGTGGCGGACGGTGCGGGTTGGCGTGCCGGATACGTAGTACGAAAGCCGACGGGCCCTAAGACCCCCACGCACCATCCGCCATGAACTGACAGAAGGTGCATTGTCGTGATCGCAACATACGTTGCAACTACGACGCCTTGTACTACGTAAGTTCGGGACGCCAATCCCGGCCACGGCGAATGCCTTGGCGCGGACATGGTTACCGCCCTGAACCGGCGGTGGAAAGCAGGGAAATCCTGATCGATCACGTCGCTACGTTAGTTGCGTCAGTGGATGTCGAGTTGTCCATTGACTGGCGTTCTTCGCCAGCAGGCGACTACCATCGACGCGTACTTTCCGGACGCCCTATCCAGCCGTATACGACATGCGCGCTCGCGGTGCCAAAGACCCGCCGATGGCTGTAGGCATTCGCGAAACCCGCATGCGGCAAGCGCAACGCCGCGCAGCCTTCAGCTATCGCCTTGGGTGCTCTGATAGCCGCGGTAGGTCTCGCCCCACTCGCGCATCGCCAGCAGCACCGGCGCCAGCGTGCGGCCGAACTCGGACAGCTCGTATTCCACTTTCGGCGGCACTTCCGGATACACGTGGCGGATCACCACGCCATCGGCTTCCAGTTCACGCAACTGGCTGGTCAGCATGGACTGGGTGGCATTGGGCACCCGCCGCGTCAGTTCCATGAAACGCCGCTTGCCGGTCATCAGGTGAAAAAGAATGATCGGCTTCCACACGCCGCCGATCACCGACAGCGTGACTTCCACCGCGCAACCGCTTTTGCCGTCCCACCGTTTGCTACGCATGCATACTCCGGAAAACCATAGTACCTACGGAAAATCATCGTTCTTGTTGCAATAGTGGCACGAGCCTAGCATGGCCCCATTCCATCAATGTGAGGCCATCCATGACGTTCAAAGCCCTGCTGACCGGCAAGACGAACAACCAGCTTTCGACCGAGCTGGTCGATTTCGACGAGGCGGACCTGATGGACGGCGACGTCCTGGTGCAGGTCGAGTACTCCACGCTCAACTACAAGGATGCGCTTGCGCTCACCGGCAAGAGTCCGATCATCCGGACATTCCCGCTCATTCCCGGCATCGATCTGGCAGGCGTGGTGCTGGAATCCAGCAGGGCCGACTTCAAGCCAGGCGACCGCGTCGTGCTCAATGGCTGGGACCTGAGCATGGGCCACCACGGCGGCCTGGCACAGCGCGCCCGCGTACGCGGCGAATGGCTCAACCGGATTCCCGGCAACCTGAGCACCCGCGATGCCATGGCCATCGGCACCGCTGGCTATACCGCGATGCTGTGCGTGCTGGCCCTGGAACATGCCGGGGTGACGCCCGAGAAGGGCGATGTGCTGGTGACTGGCGCCAACGGTGGCGTCGGCTCGATTGCGGTGGCGATCCTGTCGAAGCTGGGCTATCGCGTGGTAGCCGCCACCGGACGCCCGGAGCATGCTGAGTATCTGCACAACCTGGGTGCGGCCGAGATCATCGATCGTGCGCAGCTTTCGGAGCCGCGCGAGCGGCCGGTGAGTGCCGAACGCTGGGCCGGCGTGGTGGATGTGGCCGGCGGCCCTACCCTGGTCAACGCCATCGCCGAGACGAAGTATCGCGGTGCCGTGGCCGCGTGCGGCCTGGCGCAGAGCGACGCTCTGCACGGCTCGGTATTGCCCTTCATCCTGCGCAACGTGACCCTGGCCGGCGTGGATTCGGTGAATGCCCCACAAGAGGTTCGCCAGCGCGCCTGGGATCGGCTTGCGACCGACCTGGACCCGCAAAAGCTGGAAAGCACCGTGCAGCAGATCGGCCTCGCCGAGGTGCTGGATGTCTATGAGCAGATCATCCCCGGCAAGGTGCGCGGCCGCATCGTCGTGGATGTGAACGCCTGAGGCCTGTCGCGCTGGCGAGGGTGCAATGCCATCGCTGGCTCACGCGCGCGACTGACCGGAAAACGCAGCGTGCCACGCCAAGCCGCCTTATCATGGGGCGGCAAGGGCGCTTTACGCCCGGTGACGTACGCAAGGCAGTATCTGGATGTCTATGGAATGGCGCCCCTCGGTCTGGGGCCAGCGTGTCACCCGCTCGCCGGACTGGCAGTTGCGGCTGGATGGCGAACAGCTCGCGCTTTTGATCGACGGCAGGCAATACCACCAGCATGTGGCGAACGAACACAGCGTGCGGGTCGTTCGCGGCGTGCTCTGGTCCCGGGTCGAACTGACGACCGAGCACGGTGAAGCACTGTCCGTGGATGGGCTGCCGAACAGCCAGGGCTCCCGGCTTGCGGCGGCGCTGCAGCAGGTGCGCTTTGCGCGCACCACACGGGGACGCAAGGCCCTGTTTGACACGATCCTGGAGCAGATCCAGGCGTGGCTGGCCGAAGCAGACGCGCTTACCGACCGAGGCACCACCGGACGCCGCTGGATCACCCACGAACAGCAGCAGGCGTTGCTGGCCAACCGCCCCGCCCTGCCCCTGCCGCCCGCCGAGCTGGAGCAGCTGTTCCTCGACGAGGAGGTGCACGACGACCTGCACGCGCCCGGCCACCGCATGGCGCTGGACGCCCTGCACGACTGGCAGCTGGATTGGCCTGCCGTCTGGGCCGAGGCCAACGCGACCATGGCAGAGCGCGAGCGGGTGCTGGCCAAGGACTTCCTGGACCGGGTCGAGAGCAAGCCCCTGACCGAGGAACAAGCCCACGCCGTCATCTGCTTCGACAACCGGGTACAGGTCGTGGCCGCGGCCGGCTCTGGGAAAACCTCCACAATGGTCGCCAAGGCCGCTTATGCCATCGACCGCGGCTTTGTCGAACCCGAACGGATCGTGATGCTCGCCTTCAACAAGGACGCCGCCCAGGAGCTGGAGGAGCGCGCGCAGCGATGCTTCGACCGGCTCGGCATGGGCGACACCGTGGTGGAAGCCCGGACTTTCCACGCCCTGGGCCTGTCCATCATCGCCAAGGCCACAGGGCGCAAGCCCGATATCCCGGAATGGGCGGTCGACGCAACGCTGGGCTTCAACAAGCTGGCCGAACTGGTGGACGACCTGAAGGACCGTTCGACCCACTTCCGCACCCAGTGGGACATGTTCCGCCTGGTGTTCGGACGCGATCTGCCGCCGTTGGGTACCGACATGATGGCCGATGGTTACGACCGCGATGGCACACCCTACATACGTACACTGCAGGGTGAGCGGGTGAAGAGCCTGGAAGAGTGCGTCATCGCCGACTGGCTGTTCTACAACGGCGTGGCGTACGACTACGAGCGGCGCTACGAGTTCGATACCGCGACGGATACCCACCGCCAGTATCGTCCGGACTTCTACTATCCGGACGCCCGGCTGTATCACGAGCACTTTGCGCTGGATGCCGATGGCCATCCGCCGAAGCACTTTGCCAACTACAGCGAAGGGATGCACTGGAAGCGGCAGCAGCATGCGGCACGCGGCACCGCACTGGTCGAAACGACGTCGTTCGGCCTGCGCAGTGGACAGGCCCTGCAGCATCTTGCCGAGCGGCTGGGTGCGTCTGGTGTCGAACTCGACCCGCACCCGGACCGCGAGCTGCCTGACCAGGGCGCCAAGCCGATGCCGGATGCAGACCTGATTGGCCTGATGCGCACCTTCATTGCGCATGCCAAGAGCAACTGCCTGACGCTGGATGACATGGCGGCGCGCCTGCGGCAGATGCCCGAGGATCAGTTCAAGGAACGCTACCGGCGCTTCCTGGAGATCGCCGGGCCGGTTTTCCAGGCCTGGGACAACGCGCTGGCTGACGAGCGCAGCATCGACTTCGAGGACATGCTCAACATGGCCGCCGGGCTGCTGGAACAGGGCCACTATGAATCACCCTACGATCTGGTGATGGCCGACGAATTCCAGGATGCCTCGCGCGCCCGTGCGCGCCTCTGCAGTGCGCTGGTCAGCCAACCGGGCCGCTATCTGTTTGCGGTGGGCGATGACTGGCAATCGATCAATCGCTTCGCTGGCGCCGACGTTTCGGTGATGACCGGAGTCCGTGAATGGATGGGGCATGGCCAGGTGCTGAAACTGGAGCAGACGTTCCGCTGCCCGCAGGCACTGTGCGACGTCTCCAGCCGCTTCATCAGCCGCAACCCCGCGCAGATGGCCAAGAAGGTCCGCTCTGCTGCGCCGGCAGTCGGCCCGGTGCTGCAGGCGTTCCAGATGAACCGGCGTGAGGAGGTGCAGGATGGCGTTCGCCAGTACCTTTCGAAGCTGCACCAGCAACTGTTGTCAGGCGCGGTGGCGCAGGGCCGCAATGGACGCGTGACGGTCTTTGTTCTGGGGCGGTATCGCGCGGATCGCGGTGCAGTGCCTTCGGATTGGAAGACGGCCTTTGGCAGCACGATGGACGTCGAGTTCCTGACCGCACATCGATCGAAGGGGCGCGAGGCGGACTACGTGATCCTGCCGGGCATGATCAACCGCAGCTTCCCGAACCTGCGCGCGGATGACCCGGTGCTTTCGCTGGCGATGCCGGACGGCGATACCTATCCGCTGAGCGAAGAACGGCGCCTGTTCTATGTCGCGCTGACGCGTGCGCGACGGTCGGTTGCGATGTTCACCCTGCAGGGCAGGCACTCGCCATTCCTGGATGAGCTGGTGAAGGACGGGGCCGTAGAAGTGACCGCGATTTCAGGCGCGGCCATCCACGAAGAGCGCTGCCCGGTGTGCAAGGTGGGCGTGTTCGTGGACCGCAATGGGCCGCATGGGGCGTTCCGGTCGTGCTCGAGTTACCCGTTGTGCCATAACAAGCCGAAGGGTGAGCGTCGTGGGTGAGCGTATTCTCTGCGCTTTCCTGGCGATGTGCGCACTGCCCTCACCGTCACCGTGAGCTTCGCCCAGGCGGAGATCGACTACTCACTCCGGCTGCTAGACTTTGCCGACATTCAAATGGACGACCCCATGGAACGGTGGTATCTGGCAACACTGCTGGCGTTGGTCCTGCACCAGATTGATGCAGCGTTCTGGCACGAGTGGGCCCTGTTCGGCGTTCCCGGCGGCATCCAGGGGTTTCTGGCTTTCAACCTGATCGCTGTGGGCGCCCTGCTGCATGGCTATCGCCAGGTTGTGCTGGCCAAGCCCTCCGCGCGGGCGTATGCCAGCCTGTGCGGGACAGTTGGCGCCGGCACCGCCATGATTCATGTGGGCTTCGCCGCGGCCGGTCGTGACGAGTTCCTGCTTCCGCTCTCCATCGCAACGCTGGCGGCCTGCCTCGTGGCCGGCGTCGGGCTCCTCATGCAAGGCCGCCGTGCTACCCCGGCTCGCGTGCAGATCGATGGCGTGGACTGACGAGACGAAAAAGCCCCTGAATCCAGGGGCTCTTTGAATCAACTGGCGGAGAGAGTGGGATTCGAACCCACGGAAGGTTTGACCCTTCGCCGGTTTTCAAGACCGGTGCCTTAAACCGCTCGGCCATCTCTCCAATCGGGTCCCGGTCGCCCGGGCAGCGCCGTATTCTCGCACGTGACGGGCATTTGCCCAAGACCACCATGCCCCTGCCCTCCGCATCCGGCACGGTGGGGCCTTCGCCGTAGAACAGCAACGCCGGACATCGCCCGGCGCTGCCTTCAAGACCTCTCAGCCCGCATCCACCGCCAGCGCACCCAGCGCACTGGCCTTGATCCGCTCCTTGGCCTTTTCACAGGCGCCACCGCAATCCAGGCGCGAGGCCTCCAGCTGCGGCGGCAGGTGCTCGGCCAGGAAGTCGATGAACACGCGCACCGCCGGCAGCAGGCCGCGGCGCGAAGCGAACACGGCGTGACACACGCCCTGCGGCAGCGACCAGTCCGGCAGCACCACTTCCAGTTCGCCCTTGCGTACGGCATCGGCGCAGACGGTTTCCGGCAGCATGGTGATGCCGAAACCGTCCTTGACCATGCTCTGCAGCAGCGGGAAATCGAAGCCGGCCACGCGCGGCTGCAGGTCCACGCGGCGCACCGCGCCTTCCGGGCCGTGCAGTTCCCAGCGCTGGCGGGCTTCGTCTTCGCTGATGCTCAGGGTGACATGGTTGGTCAGTTCGTCCGGGTCCTTGGGGCGGCCGGCGCGGTCCAGGTATTTCGGGCTGGCCACCAGCAGTTCCTGCACCTGGCCGAAGCTGCGCATCACCAGGCTGCCATCGTCATCCAGCCGCGAACGTACGCGCAGGGCGACGTCGTAGCCTTCGTTGATGATGTCCACGCGGCGGTTGCTGATATTCAACTGCAGCCGCACCTTGGGGTACTGCTCCAGGAACTTGGGCAGCAGTTTGGGCAGCTGCATCTGCGCCAGCGATACCGGCACGCTGGCACGCACCAGGCCGCGTGGCTCGGCACTCAGGCGGTCTACCACTTCGCGCGCGGCCTGGGCTTCGGCCAGCATGGTCTGCGCGTGTCGGTGTACGCTGGTTCCCACGTCGGTAACTGCGAAACGGCGCGTGGAGCGCTGCAGCAGGCGGACGCCCAGATCGGTCTCCAGCTGGCTGATGCGGCGGCTCAGGCGGGACTTGGGGATGCCCAGCGCGCGTTCGGCTGCGGCAAAACCGCCGTGGTCCACGACCATGGCGAAGTAGTAGAGATCGTTGAGGTCTTGCATGCTGCAGTTCCATATCTAGAACAATACGTGGCATTCAACCACCTTTATCCCAGATTGGCAACAACCTATCGTTTGCTCCGTCGGCAGCACGGCTGCCCACCCCACAAACCTCAGGTGACTGCCATGAAGCTTCTTCACATCGACGCCAGCGCGCTCGGCGACAACTCGGTCTCCCGCCAGCTGTCGGCGGCCGTGGTCGCCCGTTTCAAGGATTCGGTCGAATCCCTCGACGTGTCCTACCGTGACCTGGATGCCAATCCGATCCCCCACCTGCGCGGCAGCTCGCTGGCCGGCGCGGATGCGGCCGAGGTGG
>Ga0308166_1002352_pt1 | contig 17728 bp, 12 predicted proteins | sample PhyCR2_2_FD_202137 | JGI IMG/M metagenome (GOLD analysis project Ga0308166, IMG submission 202137) | Phyllosphere microbial communities from UC Gill Tract Community Farm, Albany, California, United States - DLSLCC.R2 | ecosystem: Host-associated > Plants > Phyllosphere > Unclassified | place... | reverse complement strand
GACGCCGAAATGGCGGCCGCCGATCATCAGCGAGAGGTTGACGACGTTCGGTCCGGGCATGATCTGGGCGACGGCCCAGTCTTCGATGAATTCTTCCTGGGTCAGCCAGCGCTTGCGGTCGACGATTTCACGCTGGACGATGGCCAGCACGCCGCCGAACCCCTGCAGGGCCAGCAAGGTGAAGGAAATGAACAGGTCGGCGAGGGAGCGGGGACGGTTGGCGCTTGCGGACGGTGCGGACGTGCCGGACGGCGGGGAGCTGGGCGGGGCATTCATGCACCGATTATCGCGCCGCGCCCGGCATCCTGTCCATGTGGGGGGGCTGTCAGCCGCCGCCGATGCCCCGCATCACGCGTCCCGTGCCTTCGCATTCGGGACAGGTCTTGCCGTCGGCCAGCTTGCCGCTGCCGCCGCAGGTTTCGCACAGGTCTTCGCCGGCGCCTGGCGTGCCGGGTTCGGCTTCGTCGCCGGGTTTCAGGTCGGGATCGGGCATTGCGCTCATGGAGTCCTCGTGGTGGTTGGGTCGACGAGGCCATTCTAGGCGCAGCGAAAACGGCGCGGCGCGCGCATGCGGCGGGGGTTTGTCATGAGGAATTCACAAACGGATGCCACATTGGATAAAAATTAATCTTGACTTTGGCCAAAGGTGGGAAATACTCGTTAGGCAGCAATCCCTTCAATCCATCAAAGTCAGGAACTGCGATGAACCAAGACACCCTCGAGCTCGAAGACGGTCCGTTGACCGTCCCTTACCAGCGGCGCGATACCGACCAGAAGGATATCGTCGACCTGGGTATTGCGCTCCAGCAGCGCAGCAATACGATGTCGGCCGTGGAATACCTGCGTTCGCAGAACGTCGGCAACGACGTCATCGAACGCGTGCTGACGGAGCCGGGGCGCAGGCGCTCCTGGTGCAGGTAAGGGTGCGATGAGCGACAAGCTCGACAGTTGTGCACAATCTTGCTCGACTGCATGTTGCTTATTTTTTCGATTCGTGCGTCACTTGTCCTGGTAACTCATTGATTTTGTGAAGGTTGAGTTTTGCCCACACAACGGGCAAATTGTTGAAACCCGCATTCCTGCTTGGTTTTGGCATGTCAAGAGGGTGTTTTTCCACAACCTTATGCACAGTTTTTGTGGATATCTGATCAAGCCTTGTTGAAGAGGCAAGCGAGGCGGGCAGGGGCTGTGAACGTCCGCGCCCGTTGACGCTGGTTTGCGACATTGCTATCTGCGCTTGCATAAAGATACTGGACAAATGTACAGTTGAGCATCTATCCTCAACCGCCATGTCCGTCGCCACCGCCACCCCCGTTTCCCGGCCCGCCGCACCCGCCGATCCATTCGCCGGCCTGAATCCCGAGCAGCGCGCCGCCGTCGAGCACGACGTGGGCGCGGGGATGGTCCGGCCGCTGCTGGTGGTCGCGGGCGCCGGCTCGGGCAAGACGAATACGCTGGCGCACCGGGTCGCGAAGCTGATCCTGGCGGGGAGCGATCCGCAGCGTATCCTGCTGCTGACGTTTTCGCGCCGCGCGGCCAACGAGATGGGCCAGCGCGCCGCCGGCGTGCTGCAGCGCGTGCTGGGCACGTCGACCGCGGTGGGCAGCCTGCCCTGGGCCGGCACGTTCCACAGCATCGGCGCCCGCCTGCTGCGCGAGTACGCGGGCCGGATCGGGCTGGAAGCCTCGTTCACGATCCACGACCGCGCCGATTCCGAAGACTTGATGGGCCTCGTGCGCCAGGACGTCGGCCTGGGCGCCTCCACCGGCCAGAAACGCTTTCCACTGAAGGGCACGTGCCTCGCGATCTACTCGCGCGTCGTCAATGCCCGCGAGCCGCTGGCCGACGTGCTGCAGTCGACGTTCCCGTGGTGCAGCGAATGGGAAGAACAGCTCAAGCGCCTGTTCGGCGCCTACGTCGACGCCAAGCAGGAACAGAACGTCCTCGACTACGACGACCTGCTGCTGTTCTGGGCCGAGATGGCGTCCGATCCGGAACTCGGTCCGGAACTGGGCGCGCTGTTCGACCATGTGCTCGTCGACGAATACCAGGACACGAACCGCCTGCAGGCCGCGATCCTGCAAGGCATGAAGCCGGACGGGCGGGTCGTGATGGTCGTCGGCGACGATGCGCAATCCATTTATTCGTTCCGCGGCGCGACGGTGCGCAACATCCTCGACTTCCCGAAGCAGTTCGGCGAGCACACGCGCCTGATCACGCTGGACCGCAACTACCGCTCGACGCAGCCCATTCTCGACGCGTCGAACGCCGTCATCGCCGCCGCGCTGGAGTGCCATGCGAAGACGTTGTGGACCGATAAGGTCGCCACCGGCAAGCCGCAGCTCGTGCTGATCCCGGACGAGGCCGAGCAGGCGCGCTGGGTGTGCAACCGCGTGCTGGAGCAGCGCGAGGCGGGCATCAAGCTGACACAGCAGGCCGTGCTGTTCCGCGCCGCCAGCCACAGCGCGGCGCTGGAGCTGGAACTCGTGCGGCGCAACATCCCGTTCGTGAAATTCGGCGGCCTCAAATTCCTGGAAGCGGCGCATATCAAGGACGTGCTCGCCATGCTGCGCTTCGCCCAGAATCCGGCGGGCCGCGTAGCTGGCTTCCGCGTCGTGCAACTGATTCCCGGAATCGGCCCGGCGACGGCGGCACGCCTGCTCGATGCGGTGGCCGAGGCGGCGGATCCCGTCGCGGCCGTCGACGCGTTTCCCGCGCCTCCGCGCGCGCAAGGGGAGTGGGAGCAATTTACCGCGCTGTTCCGCACACTGCGCACGACGGGTCTGCGCTGGCCGCTGGAAATCGAGCTCGTCCGCGACTGGTATCTGCCGCACCTCGAGCGCCTGCACGACGACGCACCGGTCCGCGCGGCCGACCTCGACCAGCTGGTGGCGCTGGCCGGCGGCTATGGCTCGCGCGAAAACTTCCTCACCGAACTGACGCTCGACCCGCCGGAAGCGACGAGCGACCGCGCGGGCCCGCCACTGCTGGACGAGGATTATCTGATCCTGTCGACGATCCACTCGTCCAAAGGGCAGGAATGGAAGGCCGTGCACGTGCTGAACGTCGTCGACGGGTGCATCCCGTCCGACATGGCGACCGGCAGTGCCGAGGACATCGAGGAAGAGCGGCGCCTGCTCTACGTGGCCATGACGCGCGCCAAGGAACATCTGCACCTCATCGTCCCGAACCGTTTCTTCATCAAGCAGCAGGCGCAGATGGGCGACCGCCACGTCTATGCGCAGCGCACGCGCTTCGTCACGCCCGTCATGCTCAAGCACTTCGAGGAATGCGTCTGGACGAATGCCGAAACGTTGCAGGTGCGCAAGCCGATGCCGGACAGCGTGCGGATGATGGTGCGCGAACGCGCCCGCAACGCCTGGAAATGAAAATAACGGCAAGATGACGGCAAAAGTGGGCAGAATCGGAACACTGTGACAAAGTTATCCACGCTGGGTCGATTTTGTAGGAATTTGCCGCATTTCCAGTGCCTGCTTAAAACACGAGCAATGGTAAGTCGTTGATTTAATTGGTTTTTGATTTTGCCCGTTCAATGGGCAGTTTGTTGAAACCCGCATCAATACTGGGCTTCCGGCTTGTCAAGAGGCGCTTGTCCACACAGTTATCCACATTTCTTGTGGATATTAAAATTAATCCCGTCGAATCAATGCCTTAGGTCGCGGACTTGAGGCCGCATCGAGCATTTTCGTGTCGATAAGGATCAAGTCAACCGAGCGCTGCGCGGAGCGCCGCCAAGGCGTCCAGCGCACCCAGCGGCACCCCGACACCCCGGCCGGTACGTACGTCGGGCTCGCGCGGATTGATGCGAACGAGCGGCGCACCCTGCGCTTCGCACATGTGCCGCACGGAGGGCACGTCCGTGCCGGCTCCCAGTTCGATGACGACGAGGTTCGACACCTGCGCGCGCCAGCGCTCGAGTCGGGCGTACTGCGCTTCGGTGCGGGCGTCCAGCCAGCGGCCGTCGCCGAACATCAGGATGTTGGGCCGCGCCAGCGCACCGCAGCGCGGACAGCGCGGCAGCGGCGGCGTCATCAGGCAGGTCGCGGGATCGATGCGGGGATCGACGGCAGCGGCAGGCCAGATCGCATCGCTGCACGGGCGCGTGCATTGCAGGTGATGAATGGAACCGTGGCATTCGACGAGGCGGTCGTCGCCGAAACCGGCGCGCTGGAACTGCCCGTCGACGTTGCTGGTGAAGACGAAGGCGCCGTGCTCCAGGCGCGCACCGAGGTCGCGCAGGATCGCGAAGCCCGCATGCGGGACCGTGGCGCGGTACAGCGCGAGGCGGTGGCCGTAGAAGCCCCAGGCCAGTTCCGGGTTCGCGTCGAAGCTGTGCGGAGTGGCGATCTCGACGAAGCGGATGCCCAGCGCGGCCAGCGGTGGATAGGCGCGCCAGAAGCCGTGGTCGCCGCGAAAGTCGGGCAGGCCGGAATCGACGCCGATGCCGGCGCCGGCGCCGATCAGGAGACCGTCGGCAGCGCGCAGCAGCGCGGCGGCCCGGGCAAGTTCGGCGGCGCTCATGCGGCATCTCCTTCGTCTATGCGGCGCTGCAAATGCTCGAGTGCATCCAGGAAGCGTTCGGCGGCGAGGCCAGGCGGCCACGGTTCCCACGGCGCGCAGTCGTACACGTCGACCAGCGGATCGTGCGCCAGCACGGCGGACCGGATCTTCAGCGTCGTGCGCACTTCCTGCGCCGACCATCCCGCCACGTGCACGGCTTCGCTGGCGGCGGCCAGGCGGTCGGCGCGTTTGTGCAGCTGGTGTTCGGCCGGCGTCCACGCGGGCAGGCGGTAGCGCAGGAACACCGCCTGTTCCAGGCGCCGCGTGAGGGCGCGAAAGCCCTCGCCGAGGAATGGCTTGATCGGCGCGACGGCGTCGAAGCCGAGCAGGCCTTCCTCCGCGTCGTGCAATAGTTCGCGCAGTTCGACGACGGGGGCGAGCGGCGCCGGCGACGCCGCGCGCCGCAGAAGCATCACGGCGATCGAATGCTGGGCCACGGACAGCGGCAGCGGCCACGCGGAGTGCCCGCCCCAGCGGTAGGTGCGCGCGAGGCCGAGGGCGAGGTCGCTGTCGTCCCAGTCGAACGGTGTCGGATTCAGCAGGTCGAGACGCTTGCCGGATGGCATGCGGACCCAGGCGCGCATGTCGGGCGCCATGTCAGCAGTGGTATGAAACGGTGGGCATGGACCGATTCTACACGGCCGCGCCGGCCGGCCCCGGCCGGATTGACATGGCCGAACACAGGGCCCCGTTCGCGGTGTAGAGTAGGCTGCGGCCGGGCGGGGGCCCGGCAATCCGGAGTGCGGCTTCATGGGTGAACACGGCAAACGAATCGAGTGCGACGTCCTCGTCGTGGGCGGCGGCATCAACGGCGCCGGCATCGCGCGCGACGCGGCCGGGCGCGGCCTGCGCGTCGTGCTGTGTGAGAAGGACGACCTCGCGCAGCACACGTCGTCCGCGTCGAGCAAGCTGATCCACGGCGGCCTGCGCTATCTGGAGCAATACCATTTCGGGCTCGTGCGCAAGGCGCTGGCGGAGCGCGAAGTGTTGCTCAAGAGCGCGCCGCACATCATCCGCCCGCTGCGTTTCCTGATGCCCCATGCGGCGGGGCAGCGTCCCGCCTGGATGATCCGCGCCGGCCTGTTCCTGTACGACCACCTGGCCCGGCGCGACTTCCTGCCGGCGTCAAGCACGGTCGTGTTGCGTAACCATCCGGCCGGCGCCGCGCTGCAGCGCCGCTTCACGCAGGCGTTCGCGTATTCGGATGCGTGGGTCGACGACGCGCGCCTCGTCGTGCTGGCGGCGCTCGATGCGCGCGAACGGGGCGCGACGATCCTCACGCGCACGCGCTGCGCACGGGTGCGGCGCGATGCCAGGCGGTGGGAGGCCGACCTGGAGGGTTCGGACGGCACCGTCCACGTGCACGCGCGCTGCCTCGTCAACGCGGCCGGGCCGTGGGCCGGCAGCTTCCTGCAGGCGACGGGTGCCGGCCCGGCGCGTCCGCTGCGGCTCGTGAAGGGCAGCCACATCGTCGTGCCGCGCCTGTTCGACGGCGACCAGGCGTTCCTGCTGCAGCAGCCGGACGGCCGCATCGTGTTCGCGCTGCCGTACGAGGGCGCGTTCACCCTGGTCGGCACGACCGACGTCGACCACGACGCGCAGGACGTCGACCGTGTCGCCATCAGCCCCGCCGAGACGGCGTACCTGTGCGATGCCGTGAACCGCTGCTTCGAGCGGCGCATCGGGCCGGACGACGTGGTGTGGAGTTATGCGGGCGTGCGGCCGCTGATCGCGGACGATGGCGGCAGCGCGTCGTCCGCCAGCCGCGACTACCGCTTCGAGCACGACACGGCCGGCGGCGCGCCGCTGCTGTCCGTGTTCGGCGGGAAGGTGACGACGTTCCGCAAGCTGGCGGAACAGGCCGTCGACTGGATCGGGCCCGTGCTGGGCCGCCAGGTGCCGGCCTGGACGGCGCATGCCTGCCTGCCGGGTGGCGACCTGTATGGCAAGGAGCCGGTCGCGCGCGCGGTGCTCGAGTACGACGCGTGGGTGCGCACGCGCCGCCAGCAGTTCGCCTGGCTGCCCGACGGCCTGCTGGCACGCTATGCCCGCAGCTACGGTACGCGCCTGGCCACGCTGCTGGCGCATTGCCGCGCGCGTGCCGACCTGGGCGAGGAAATCGTGGCCGGCCTGTACGAGGTCGAGGCGGACTACCTCGTGCGCCAGGAATGGGCGACGGCGGCCGACGACATCCTGTGGCGCCGCACGAAGCTGGGCCTGCACGTGGCGCCGGGCGCGGCCCGGCGCCTCGATGCGTGGCTGACGGCGCGGCGCCGCAGCACGGTCGCCGCGCAATAGCGTGCTTTTTTACTGCGCGTTCTGCGCCAGCCAGGCGTCGATCTCGGGCAGGCGCGCCGCGTTCACCTGGATGCGGTCCTTGATGGCCGCGATGGCCGCCTCGACGTCGCCGCGCGAGCTCGGTGCCAGATTCGCCTGTGCATACGCGCCCAGCTTGTCGACCATCGCCGCATCCGACGATCCCGTCGCGAGACGCGCCAGGTAGCGGCTGCGCGAGCTTGCGTCCACGCGTTCGTTGATCCGCGCGAGGTGGGCGATCGCGAAGTCGAACGCCATGTCCGGATAACGCAGCGCCACTTCCGAGATCATCCCGGCGCTGATCGTGAGGCCCGGTTCGTCCGTCAGCGCGAGCTGCAGCGCGCGCATGGCGAGGGCGCGGTCTTCGGTCGCGGCCAGCAGGGTGTAGCGCTGGTCGCGCACGAGCGGCGTCGTCTCGTTGCGCGCGGCCAGGTGCAACTGGTCCCACGTGGCGGCGTCCGCGTGCTGGGCGACGACGCCCATTACGGTCTTGCGCAGCGGTCCCGGCACGGCGCTGGCGTCCGTCGCCAGCGCGGCGTAGCGGCGGCGCGCTTCGGCGATGACGTTGGCGTCGCCGAGATTGCTCAGCACATTGACCAGTTCTTCGCGCAGGTTGGCGACGGACGACGCCTCGCCCGGCCGCGCAGCCCACCCGACCTGCGCCATCAGCGGCGCCAGGCGCGCGATCGCGAACGTGTCGAAACGCTTCTGGCGGGTCGCGTCGCCGCCGCGGGCCTGTTCGCGGTAGCGGTTGTGGACGCCGTCGAGCAGCACGGCGATGCGCGTCCACACGGCCGGATCGGCGCCGGCCGGCGTCGCCTTCACGAGGTCGAGCACGTCGGACGCGGGCTGCAGGCCGGCCTGGCCCAGCGCGCTGCTGTCGGCCAGCAGGCCGATCTGGTCGATGGGCGCCAGGCTGGCGAAGCGCGTGGCCAGTTGGGCGAAATCGGCCGAGGCGTACAGCGTGCGGTAGTAGCCGCTCTGGCCCGCGTTGACGATGACGGCGCCGCAGCCGGGGATCGTGATCATGCCCTTGCCGCCCGTGACGAGCGTGCTCGCCTGGTTCTTGCTGCCGGCGATCTGCGCGATCACGGGCACGCGCCAGGCCAGCGGCGCCTTGCCGGCGCGGTCGCGCGTGAATTCGGCCTGGGTCAGCGCTACCGTGGTCGCATTGTTCCGGCACGCCGGCTCGCCCACCTTGATCAGCGGGACGCCCGGCTGCAACGTGAAATCGTGGGCGATCGCGGTGACGGGCTTGCCGGCCGCCTTCTCGATCTGCTTCCACAAATCGTCCGATACCGTGTTGCCGTACGCGTGCGCCTGCATGTACGCGCGCACGCCGTTGCGCCACGCGTTCGCGCCCACATAGGCTTCCAGCATGCGGATGACGGATTCGCCTTTCGAATACGTGATCTCGTCGAAGGCCTGGTTGGCCTGCTCGACCGTCTCCACGTGCTGCACGACGGGGTGCGTGCCGGCGATGGCGTCGCGCCGCATCGCGCTTTCGCGCACGCCGACGGCGCCCAGGTGCGTGTTCCATTCCGGATGCAGGCGCGCGGTCGTGCGGCTCTCCATCCACGACGCGAAGCCTTCGTTGAGCCACAGGTCGTCCCACCAGCGCATCGTCACGAGGTCGCCGAACCACTGGTGCGCCATCTCGTGCGCGGCGGTGGCGAAGATCTCTTCGCGGTCGTGCTGCGTGGCGATCGCGGGGTCGAGCAGCAGCGCGTATTCGAACGTGAAGATCGCGCCCCAGTTTTCCATCGCGCTGAAGAACTGGCTGCGGCCCGCGCCGGCCACGTTGTCCAGCTTCGGCAGCGGGTAGCGCACGCCGAAGTAATCGTTGTATTCGCGCAGGATGGCCTGCGACGCATCGAGCGCGAACTTCGCCTGCGGCAGCGCGCCGCGGCGCGTGACGACGCCGATCTCCGTGCCGTGCACCTTCGCGGCGGCGCGTTCGAAGTCGCCGAGCGCGAAGAACAGCAGGTAGGTCGACATCTTCGGCGTGGTCGCGAAACTCACGCGCTTGCGGCCGTCCGGCAGGGTCTCCGTTTTCGTCGCCGGCATGTTACTGACCGCCATCTGCGCGGCCGGCACGACGACGTCCAGCGCGAAGCTCGCCTTGTACGCGGGCTCGTCCCAGGACGGGATCATGCGGCGCGCGTCCGAGTTCTCGAACTGCGTGTACAGGGCGCGCTGCTGCTTGCCGTCCGCGCCGGGATAGTCCAGCGAGAACAGGCCGACGGCCTGCGTGCCGATCACGCCCGTGTAGTCCATCGCCAGGCGGTACATGCCCGGTGCGATGGGCTGGGCGAACGTGAATGTGGCGGTCTGCGCATCGTTGTCGACGGCGACCGAGGCGTCGCGTTCGGCGCCGCCGGCCGCCGGGGCCAGCGTCACTTTCGAGAATTTCAGCTCGGCCGCGTTCAGCGTGATCGTGCTGGTGGCCTTGGCCACGTTGATCGTGACGACGGCGTGGGCGCCGAACGAGGCGGTGGCGGCGTCCGGCGTCAGCGCGATCTGGTAATGCGTCGGGACGACGCCGCGCGGCAGTTGCGTGGTGGTGTCGGCGTTCGCCGTCGCGCTTGCGCGGGTAGGCGCGGCGCTGACGTGAAAGGGCGCAGTCGCCAGAGCAAGGGTAAACGCTGGGGCGACGGCGGCGGAAAGCAGCTTGCGGTGCATGGAAATCCTATCGTGTATGTATGTCGGACCCGCGCGTGATGTCGGATGGACGCGCGCGGCCAATCCGGCAATCTACGGCCAACCCGCGCGCGCTGTCAAATGAGCAAAAGGAGAGGATGCGCTATGATCGGCGTCTACCAACGACCGAGGAGACGCTGGATGAAACTGTACACGAGCACCCGCGCGCCTAACCCGCGCCGCGTCCTGATGTTCATGGCCGAGAAGGGCATCGCGGACATCACCACCGTGCAGATCGACCTGGGCAAGGCCGAGCACCGCAGCGAGGCGTTCGCCCAGCTCAATCCGATGGCGCAGGTGCCCGTGCTGGAACTGCCCGACGGCCGCACCTTGGCCGAGACGCGCGCCATCTGTACGTACCTGGAGGGGATGTATCCGAACCCGAACCTGATGGGCGAGGACTTCGAGGAGCGCGCGTTCATCGAGATGATGGACCGCCGCTGCGAGCTGCAGCTGTTCCTGCGCATCGCCAACTGCGTGCGCCACACCCATCCGGGCCTCGCGCCGCTGGAACAGCCGCAGTTTCCCGACTTCGGCGCGGCGCAGGGCGCCAGGGTGCGCGAGACGGCGCGCTGGCTCGACGGCGTGCTGGCGGACCGCGATTTCCTGGCGGGCGAGCGCTTCACGATCGCCGACATCACGGGGTTCTGCGCGCTGGAGTTTGCGCGCGGGTTGATGAAGTTCAGGCCGTCGGACGAGGGGCTGACGAATTTGCAGGCGTGGCGGGACAGGATTGCCGAGCGTCCGAGCGCCCGGATCGTATGAGTCGTCGTTCCCGCGGAAGCGGGAACCCATGCTGAGCTTCAGGGTTCGATATCTTTGCGACTTCGGAACCTCAGCATGGATCCCCGCTTTCGCGGGGATGACGGCAGTCTGCTATCCTACCCGCTTGTACCAGGGTCGATCCCCCTCGATCGCCTGGTACCTCCCCGCATACGCATCCGACACGGCCAGCGGCCGGTCCAGGCACAGTACGCCGAAGCGCGCCAGGCTGTCGTGGAACAGCCGCAGCACGCGCTGGCGCAGCACGGGGCCGAAGTCGGACAGCGCGCCGCAGCACAGGATCGCCTGGAATTCGTTGAACGACGCATCCGTCACGAGGCTGTACTGCGACCACGTGATGCGCCGGCGCAGCTGCGGCTGCAGGCGCGCCTGGCCGTCGCGCACTTCGAAGTACGTCGACAGCGCGGCATGGCCGCCGCTCGCGGCGTAGCGGGTCTGCGCGGCGTCCAGCGCGGCCACGGGCAGCCACGCGTCCTGCATCTCGGCCACGAGTTCCTCGTTGGCGAGCGTCGCGTGGATGTCCAGCTTGCCCAGCACGCCTTCTTCCGCCAGCACGATGGCCAGGCCCCACGCTTCGCCGACGCCCGCGCACTCCGCCAGCCACACGCGCGGCACGGGCCACGCGCGCAGCGACGGCGCCAGCACGGTCCGCAGGCGCTGCGTGTGGCCCGTGTTCTCGAACAGGTCGACGGGTTGCGGCGCCAGCATGCGCAGCAGCGCGGACGCCGCGGCCGGGGCGTGCAATACCTTTTCCTGCAGGCCGGACAAGGTGGCGGCGCCATGACCGCGCATGGCGTCGCCCAGCCGCCGGCGCAGGTACGCCCGGTCGTAGCCGCGGAACTCGTGGCCGTAGCGCTGGAACAGTGCCTCCAGCAGCAGCTCCGTTTCCAGCTCCTCGACCGCCAGCCCGGCCGCGAGGCCGGTCCAGGCGTTGGAGCTCACTTGTGTCGCAGGCGCCATCAGTGCAACCACACCCGCATCATCGACAACAGCTGGGCGACGTCGACCGGCTTGGTGATGTAGTCGGACGCACCCGCGGCGATGCACTTGTCGCGGTCACCCTTCATCGCCTTCGCGGTCAGCGTGATGATCGGCAGCGACTTGAACTTCGGGATGCGGCGGATGGCGCGCATCGTGTCGTAGCCGTCCATCTCCGGCATCATGATGTCCATGAGGACGATCTCGATGGTCGGGTCCTTTTCCAGCACCTCGATGCCGTCGCGGCCGTTCTCGGCGAACAGCACCTGCATCTGCTGGCGCTCCAGCAGCGACGACAGCGCGAAGATGTTGCGCAGGTCGTCGTCGACGATCAGCACCTTGCGGCCCGCAAGGCCGCCGTCCGCCGCGTGGATCTCTTCCAGCATGCGGCGCTGCGTCTCCGGCAGGCTGGCCTGCGAGCGGTGCAGGAACAGCGCGGTCTCGTCGAGCAGGCGTTCGGGCGAGCGCGCATCCTTGACGACGATGGTCTTGGCGTAGCGCTTCAGCTTCGTGACCTCCTTGCGCGACAGTTCCTGCGCCGTGTAGATCACGATCGGCAGGTCGCGCAACGCTTGCTGCTTGCCGATCTGGTCGAGCAGGTCGAAGCCGGAGATGTCGGGCAGCGTGAGATCCAGCACCATGCAATCGAAGTGCTGCTGCGCCAGCGCTTCCAGCGCGGCCTTTCCGTCTTCCGCCGTCACGATGCGCACGTCGGAATCGCCGATCAGGCCGACGATCGATTCGCGCTGCGCCATGTCGTCCTCGACGACGAGCAGCGAACGCTTGCCGCCCATCAGGAATTTCTGGATGCGCTTGAATTCTTCCTGCAGCATCTCGCGGCTCACGGGCTTGTTGATGTACGAGATCGCGCCCTGGCGCAGCGCGCGCTCGCGCTCACGCAGCGACGACATCACGTGCACCGGGATGTGGCGCGTGCTCGGGTCGCGTTTCAGGCGGTCGAGCACCGTGAAGCCGTCGATGTCCGGCAGGTCGATGTCGAGCAGGATCGCGGACGGCAGGTAGTCGCGCGCCAGCGACAGCGCGGAATCGCCGCGGTGCGTGACGATGCCCTTGAAGTTCTTTTCGCGCGCGAATTCGAGCAGCGTCTTGGCGAAGCGCTCGTCGTCCTCGACGATCAGCACGGACGGGTCGCCCGGCACGATCAGGCCGCGGTCGTCGAGCATGGCCGCGTATTCGACCAGGCTGGCCGACGGGTCGGGCAGGGCGACGCTGGTCACCGCTTCGGGTTCCGCTTCGAGCAGCATCGTCGGTGCCGGCAGGGCCGACGGTTGCGGCTGCGGCGGCGCGAGGCGCGCCGGTTGCGGCTGGCGGGTCTGCTCGTAGTTGATGAAGCCCGCGCGGTTGTACGGCAGGTACAGCGTGAACGTGGAACCGATGTTCACGGTGGACTCCACGCGGATTTCGCCGCCCAGCAGGCGTGCCAGTTCACGCGAGATCGACAGGCCCAGGCCCGTGCCGCCGTACTTGCGGGCGGTGGAGCCGTCGGCCTGCTGGAATGCCTCGAAGATCAGCTGCAGCTTGTCGGCCGGGATGCCGACGCCCGTATCGCGCACGGAGAACGCCAGCACGGCGTCGGCATGCAGCAGGTGCGGGTGGTCGGCCGTCCAGCCGCTCGTCACGAGGCTGATCGTCAGCGACACGTTGCCGTGGCTGGTGAACTTGAACGCGTTCGACAGCAGGTTTTTCAGGACCTGCTGCAGGCGCGTCGTGTCGGTCATGACGGCAGTCGGCAGGTTCTCCGCCAGCTCCACGGAGAAGCCGAGGTGCTTCGCCTCGGCCATGTGGCGGAACGTGCGGTCCACGTAGTTGCGCAGGTTCGAGAAGCGGTATTCCGACACGTCCAGCGTGACCGTGCCCGACTCGATCTTCGACAGGTCGAGAATGTCGTTAATGAGGGTCAGCAGGTCGGAGCCGGAGCCGTGGATCGTCTTCGCGAATTCCACCTGCTTGGACGACAGGTTGCCCTCCGGGTTGTCGGACAGCTGCTGCGCGAGGATCAACAGCGAGTTCAATGGCGTGCGCAGCTCGTGCGACATATTGGCCAGGAACTCGGATTTATATTTCGACGACAGCGCCAGCTGCGTGGCCTTTTCTTCCAGCGCCAGCTTCGCCTGTTCCACTTCGCGGTTCTTGCGCTCCACCTCGATGTTCTGCTCGGACAGCAGGCGCGCCTTTTCCGCCAGCTCCTGGTTCGTCTGCTGCAGTTCCTGCGCCAGCGACTGCGACTGGGTCAGCAGCGATTCCGTCCGGCTGTTCGCCTCGATGGTGTTCAGCACGACGCCGATCGATTCCATCAGCTGGTCGAGGAAGGAGAGGTGGGTCTCCGTGAAGCGGTCCAGCGACGCGATCTCGATGACGGCCTTGACCTGCTGTTCGAACAGGATCGGCAGCACGACGATGTTGGTCGGCGGCGCGGAACCGAGACCGGACGACACGACGATGTAGTCGCGCGGAACGTCCGTCAGCCAGATGCGGGTCTTCTCCAGCGCGCACTGGCCCACGAGGCCTTCGCCCGGCAGGAACGACGTCGGCAGTTTCCTGCTCGAACGGTAGCCGTACGACGCGATCATGCGCAGGCGCGCATCGGCTTCCTGCGAATCCATCATGTAGAACACGCCGTGGTGCGCGGAGACCAGCGGTGCCAGTTCGGACAGGATCAGCTTCGTCACGGCCTGCAGGTCGCGCTGGCCCTGCAGCAGTCGCGTGAAGCGCGCCAGGTTGGTCTTCAGCCAGTCCTGCTGTGCGTTCTTCTGCGTCGTCTCCTTCAGGTTGCGGATCATCTCGTTGATGTTGTCCTTCAGGTAGGACACCTCGCCGCGCGCTTCCACCTGGATGGAACGCGAGAGGTCGCCGCGCGTCACCGCCGTCGCCACTTCACCGATCGCGCGCATCTGGTTCGTCAGGTTGGCCGCGAGCTGGTTGACGTTCTCCGTCAAGTCCTTCCACGTACCCGCGACACCGGACACGTTGGCCTGGCCACCGAGCTTGCCCTCGGTACCCACCTCGCGCGCCACGCGGGTCACCTCGGAGGCGAACGAGGACAGCTGGTCCACCATCACGTTGATGGTGTCCTTCAGTTCGAGAATCTCGCCCTTCACGTCCACGGTGATCTTCTTCGACAGGTCGCCGCGCGCCACGGCGGTGGTCACCGCCGCGATGTTGCGCACCTGGCCCGTCAGGTTCGACGCCATGAAGTTCACGTTGTCCGTCAAGTCTTTCCAGGTACCGCCGACACCCGGCACGTACGCCTGGCCGCCCAGCTTGCCCTCGGTACCCACCTCGCGCGCCACGCGGGTCACCTCCGAAGCGAACGAGGACAGCTGGTCCACCATCACGTTGATGGTGTTCTTCAGTTCCAGGATCTCGCCCTTCACGTCCACCGTGATCTTCTTCGACAGGTCGCCGTTCGCCACGGCGGTGGTCACGTCGGCGATGTTACGCACCTGCGCCGTCAGGTTGCCCGCCATCGAGTTCACGCCGTCCGTCAGGTCCTTCCACGTACCCGCCACACCCGGCACGTTCGCCTGGCCGCCCAGCTTGCCCTCCGTACCCACTTCGCGGGCCACGCGCGTCACCTCGGACGCGAAGGAGTTCAGCTGGTCCACCATGACGTTGATGGTGTTCTTCAGTTCGAGAATCTCGCCCTTCACGTCCACCGTGATCTTCTTCGACAAGTCGCCGTTCGCCACGGCGGTGGTCACGTCCGCGATGTTGCGCACCTGACCCGTGAGGTTACCTGCCATCGAGTTCACGGAGTCCGTCAAGTCCTTCCACGTGCCCGCGACGCCTTTCACCATTGCCTGGCCGCCGAGCTTACCTTCCGTACCGACCTCCCTGGCGACGCGGGTCACCTCCGATGCGAACGAGGACAGCTGGTCCACCATCACGTTGATGGTGTTCTTCAGCTCCAGGATCTCGCCCTTCACGTCCACGGTAATCTTTTTACCGAGGTCGCCGTTCGCCACCGCGGTCGTCACGGCCGCGATGTTACGCACCTGGCCCGTGAGGTTGGACGCCATGAAGTTCACGTTGTCGGTCAAGTCCTTCCACGTGCCCGCGACGCCGGGCACGTATGCCTGGCCACCGAGCTTGCCTTCCGTACCGACCTCGCGCGCCACGCGGGTCACCTCGGAAGCGAAGGAGCGCAGCTGGTCCACCATCACGTTGATGGTGTCCTTCAGCTGCAGGATCTCGCCGCGCACGTCCACCGTGATCTTCTTCGACAAGTCGCCGTTCGCCACCGCGGTGGTCACCTCCGCGATGTTACGCACCTGCGACGTGAGGTTGCCCGCCATCGAGTTCACGGAGTCCGTCAAGTCCTTCCACGTGCCGGCGACGCCGGGGACGTAGGCCTGGCCGCCCAGCTTGCCCTCGGTACCGACTTCCCGCGCCACGCGCGTCACCTCGGACGAGAACGACGACAGCTGTTCCACCATCGTGTTCGCGGTGGTCGCCGCGCGCAGGTACTGGCCCTTCAGCGGGTGGCCGTCCACTTCCAGCGCCATCGTCTGCGACAAATCGCCCTTCGCGACGGCGCCGATGACGCGCGCCATTTCCGTCGTCGGGCGCACGAGGTCGTCGATCAGCGTATTGACCGAGCTGATGATGGTGGACCAGCCGCCGACGACGCCGGGCACGGAGGCGCGCTGCGTCAGATGGCCTTCACGGCCCACCACGCGCGACACTTCGGTGACCGCCTCGACCATTTTTTCCTTGGTCTCGATGATGTCGTTCAAGGTATCGGCGATCTTGCCGGACACGCCGGTCCAGTCGGACGGCATGCGTACCGAGAAGTCGCCTTTTTTCAGCGCCATCAGCGTGGACAGCAGCAGCTTGACATCGAGCTGTTCAGCCATGTCGGTCATGTTATTCATTGACTAAAGATCCTCGAAGAGAAAGCGGAAGGGGGCTGGCGCATGGTTTTCAGGCAACGCGCATTGTTAAATGCTAAGGAAACGCAACGATACACCCGTGTTCGGTCGAGTCAAGCATGCATACGGCCAGGCCGACAGGATTGTTTCGAATCCACCATAAACTTGCATTTTTGAAATTTTAAATGGACAATTCGCGCGAGGATATTCGAAAATCGTAAAGACTGGCGCACGCTTCGATGGCGGACGATGTTAAACATGTATCGGAACGACAACTGATCCAATGTCAGGGCTCTGCCATAATGAATAAAAGACTAATTTTTCGTGCTTTTTGGTTACAACTCAACTAGCATAGCGGGGTGTCATTACACCCCATTCAAACAGCGCGAGGCATCCATGAAGACCGTCGATTTGGACGAGTTGTTACATACCGACACCGCGTCCAGTTGGGGCGAAGCGCTGTTCGCCCTCGGCCGCCACTATGGGTTCGAGAAGGTCTTGTTCGGCATGTCGGGCTCGCGCCACGCGCGGCTCGAGAACGCATTTATACAGAGTAATTACCCGACAAAATGGCGCGAACGTTATGACGCCGAGCGGTTCGCCTATGTCGATCCGGTCGTCAGCCATTGCCTCGCCACCACCTTGCCGCTGATCTGGCAGCCGGAAATCTTCCGCAGCCCGGTCCAGCGCGCGCTGTATGAAGAGGCCTGCACGTACGGCATCCGCGCCGGCGTGACGTTTCCGATCCATGGTCCGAACGGGGAGTTCGGCCTGCTGAGTTTTGCCGTCGACACGGCGGCGGATGGCGCCTTCCTGCGCGACGTGTCGAGCATGCTGGCCGATCTGGCGCTGGTGCGGGATTATGCGTACGCGTCGGGCGTGCGTTTCTGTCCGCCGCCTGCGCAGGAGGCGGCGCCGCGCCTGACCCCGCGCGAGCTGGAGGTGCTCAACTGGGTCATGGTGGGCAAATCGTCGTGGGAAATTTCAAAAATCACCGGCTGTTCCGAGGCGACGGTGAACTTCCATATGGGCAATATTCGCCAGAAGTTCAACGTCAACACCCGGCAACAGGCGGTCGTGCGGGCCATCTCGCTGGGGTTGATTACCCCAGAAGATCACCATCGTTGAGCTTGCCGTTGACATAGAGTTTCAACAGCAGCGCGACAGGGGCCGGAATGGCCAGGCCCGTTTCGAAGCGGCTGCCGCTGGATTGCGTGACGCCAAATCTGCCCCAGAATTTTTCCTGGCTTTCGCGCTTGCTGATCCGGTATTTTTTCAGGTCGCTGACGGAGGGCGCCAGGGATGCGGGCGTTTTCATCATCAGGGTGCCTGCCGACGGTTCCCGCAGGCTTGCTTCGGTAACGAAATCATTAGCCATCGCCGCTCCTCCATGGAAAGATGTGTGAGAAACAAGTATTCCATGCAACATTCATTTAGCGTCCTAGCAACCCTGCTAGTTTCATATCGAATGTGCCGGT